>Ga0208660_1000092_pt1 | contig 32384 bp, 40 predicted proteins | sample DEB08_DNA_13_FD_184527 | JGI IMG/M metagenome (GOLD analysis project Ga0208660, IMG submission 184527) | Aqueous microbial communities from the Delaware River and Bay under freshwater to marine salinity gradient to study organic matter... | ecosystem: Environmental > Aquatic > Marine > Coastal ... | reverse complement strand
TCAGATTTAGGCAGTTTATCTCTTCTTGTTACATTTAACATGTAATCACTTACCTTTGCTCTGACATCATTAAAAATCTCTTCTTTGTTAAACCCTGAAAAATATCTAATATTAATATCCATACTATATTTTCTAACCTGAGGTTTTACAAATACAACTTCAGTCGTAACCATTTGCTGGCCACTATCCTGAATTACTTGTCCCATTTTATCATATTCATTTTGGTCAAAGAACATTTCATTCTCTGGGATAGAGAAGTAATCTTGACCTGAAATTAATTTCTTTTTTACATCCGGAATCGCAAAAATATAGATTACGTTATCATCATCTAAGTACTCATCCGAAGTAGTATTGTAAGCATCTATGTACGAGAATAATCCATATCTTGATAAGAAGTATTCGTAATTATCTGGAGTCGCTAAAACAAAAGATTTTGAAGCAAGAGGTGTCATGATTTTTGTAAAGTCAGTAGACTCTCTTTCTGCTCCCATTTTTGGAGATGAAGTACATGTAATATCTAAGAACTCATTTAGGTCATGTTCGCCTCCTAAAGAATCAGTTCCCTCTGCATCCCATTTAAAAGTAATATCTCTACCATCATCAATGTTACCCATTGCACCATCATGGTTTACATATTCTACTTCAATAGTAGATCCTAGTGGCGGTATTGCACCAAATGCATCATTACCAAAATAAACATCAATACCTCCGGAGATACCTGTTTTTAATAAATAACCTTTTTCTTTATTTAATAAGTCATATAATGAAACATGTTTAGTCCATTTTTCACCGTTTACAGAAACACTAACTTTAGAGTGATCTGATAATTTCTTTGTTTGTACATTAAAAGATTGTAGCTTTTCACCAGTACCAGTTAATGTTTGTCTTTCATATTTACCTTGAATAATACCACACTTAACCATGTTCATAGAAGATTTTTCTAATCGGTATCTATCGTTTGAAGATAATAAAGTATAAGTTAAATTATTTAATTCACATTTTAACTCAGCTCTTGCATCTATATTTAATCCAGTACCTGCAATCTTACCTAGGTCAGCTCCTGGCTTCCATCTAAATTGAATCTCACCAGTTGAAGCAAAACCTCTTGTTGCATCGTGGCCTGTTAGTCTCGACATACCATATATAGATTCTGCTTGTTGCGCAGTATATATGTTTTGTTCAACCACAGCATCCTCAATATAAAACATGATAAGTTCATATAGCTCTGAGAATACAGAAATAATTTGAGCAAAAGGAGAAGCTTCTGTAAAAAGAGTATTAGCCCTTTTGTAAACTCTACTTATGTAGGTTCTTGTATCAGCTTTAATTGCTGCTGCGTTATTTCTAACTGTCTCTAAAAATTTTAGTTGTGCCATTTATTATTTATCTCTTTTATCTTAGGTTTATTTGTACTAGATATTTACTGTCAATTGTAATATCAATATAAGCAATATCTCTCACAGTACCTTTAAAGAATTTTACATTAGTTGCAACCCTATATTTTGTAGCAAGTGGGCAATAAGTTCTTATTTGATTTGTAATTTCTTGTTTAATATTAAACTCATTTTGATTTAATGAGTAAACTAAATCCTCAAGATTACAACCAAACCCTGGAGAACCCAAGACTTCAGTTTTTCTAGTAAATAAGGTGGTTTCAATTTGAGTAATTAACTGCTCGATCTCACCGTTATTTTGTAACTGCGTCGCGTTGTAATTTGGGTCACCTATGTATTTAATATAAAATTCCATTTATATATGTATTCGGCTTATTATGAGTGGAACATATAGTCCACACCTTCGTCGCCCTTAATTTCCTCTACTATCGACTCTAACTCGGTGTCTCCCATGTCTTTAATAGCATCATAATCAAATTCTACATTACCTGGTAATGCAAACTTAAATATACCTAATTTAGCACCTAAAGATTGCTTTATCTTTGCAGAGCAATATCTAAAGAAAATCTCATCTGAATAAAGTGCACAATCAGATATAGTTTCGTATACCTGTAGTATACAATCTCCTTTCGGAGTGTCTCCCATTATTTTCAGCTTACCATTTAGTCTAGCATACTGAAAGCTAATAGGGTTTTCTAAAATCTGTCTTGACATATCTGCCAATGACGCATTTAGTACATAATATTGTAATTCTTCGGCTGCTTCTGCTGGACCAGATCCATCATACATACCTCTAAATAACATTTTGTCTAGCGAAAAATCACCACCACCTTGAAATCTAACATCCATACCTTGGCCTGTTCCATTAAAGCCAGAAGCTAAATCATGTACTCCAAAAACTGAATAGACTGCGCCTCCACCATCAGCGTTAGCTCCCGGTAGGTTTAAACATCTATGCGTTTTAAAATAATCGGATTCAAAAACATTTTTAGGAACAACATAATAGTTTTCTAATACAGAATCTTCATATTGCTTATAGAACCATTTTTTAGCTCTCTTAATAATGTTCATGATTTCTCTTTGTGGTAAATTAACTGGAACCATACAAGCACCTGTTAAATCATCCCCAAGCTCTGCTAAAAACTCATTTTGGCAGTTTTGCCCAAAATCTCTTTCAGTGCCTAAGTTAGTATTGTTACCTTCTCTAATTTCGCTCATTCTTACGCTTTAATTTTTTTACTTACAATAACTTCAGTCTCATCAGAGAATCTAACATGAGGCCCGACCCCACCTTCTCTGAAAATACCTCCATTCATTTTGCCTTTAAATATACCGTCCCTGCCAAAAACAAAACAGTTGTTCAAAGTACAACTCCCATGTACAAAACTAGACTCTACTTTAGAGTCCCAAACCTCTGTACCTTGGTATAGATTTGATCTTAATATTTGAGCACCTTTGATTTTACATCCGTATAAATCACAGTTTTCAATATTACCCGATAATTCACAGTCTACAAATTCAAAACCATCTAATAAATATGAAGTTTTAAACTTACCATCCTTAACCTGAACCCCTGAAAAATCAGAATCATAGTTAATTGTGCCCTCTTCCATTCCTCCGTTTGACAATAGATCTAGTACTTTTAACTTAAATCTTTCCCATTGAACTCTAATAACCTGCGGATTATCTTGCAAATCTACTAGTATATGTATCTTAGGCCAATGTTTATTTACGGCGGTATAGTCTTTTAATACTGCTGAAAGCGGTGCATTTTTCTGCAAAATCCTTTTCATCTCGATTTTATTCTCGGCAGTAAACTTAGGATTAAAGCAAGATTTCCATACAGACATAATAAACATTTCCGCTAAATGTAAAATATCATCACCTCTTTTTTCATAATCTTTACCACCAACATATCTAAACTCTAAATAATTACTTTGAGCTTTTTCAAAGTTAATACCATAATATTTAGTATTGGCAAACGTAAAGTTATCTGAGCTAATTAGATTTTCATTGTAATAAAAGGCTTCATTTTTAGGCATAACCCATTTAATAGACTTTGCATAAGTTGAATTCTCTCTATTAGGGAAATATTTGTAAACCCTTTTCTCATCAAATTCTAAAATAAACTTTAAAATATTCATTTTAGATACCATCATAGGGTCTATTAAAAAATCAGGATTGAAAGACATATTAAGGTGAATAGAAGCACGGTCAGTTGTATAACCATTTGCTTTAATCCATCCTAACATTTTAATAATAACTAATCTAGCATCTCGATATGGCATAGGTCCAGTAACTAATTCAATTAGTCCTTTACCACCAGACATATCTGGTTCCATTTTAAAAACATCTTTGCTAGGTTGAAAGTCAGAATGGGCCTTATCTTCTACTTTAATCTTGCGATTAAGTAGCTTAGATAAAGCTTTCTGTGTCTCTTCGATCTCTAAGTTAGAATAGAATTCAAACTCGATACCCATTTGACTTCCGTTCAGTATCGAAATTCTACTAGAGTCTCTATTTAGTTTTTGCATATTGAGAGTATAATATTACTTTCAATATATATCAATCTCTTCTGAGATAGTTATTGGGGCATCTTTAAAAAGACCTTCATTGTTGCCTCGTCAATTCTAGTAATCTGAACGGTTATTTTATCACCAGGGTTAAATACAGACATAGTCTCCTCACCTATTTCGCTAACATGTAGCAATCCAGTCACACCCTCTTCGATTGTAATGAATAAACCATAATCTTTTTTAGACTTTACAGTTGCCTCTACTACAGAAGGTATTTGGTATCTTGTAGAAATATTAATCCAAGGATTAACTTCAACCACATCTTTTTGTGTCAGTGTAATCTTCCTATTACTAATAATATCTTTTACCTTAAACTTAATTGGGTCTCCAGGTTTAATATCTCTAGCTTTAAATCTAGTTAAAGTTTCTTCGTCTAGGTCATTATTGTGAATCATACCAGTTAAACATTTGCTAAACTCTACGAATACACCATACTTAGCTGTACCTGTTACTAGCCCTTCTCTTTCTATCTCAATGCTCTGTTTTAATTCTTCTATTGCAGTTGGTATAAGTGCTTGTAAATATTTTCTATGTGAAACTACAATCGTACCTCTATCTGGAGAGAAACTAACCGGTACTACATAAATCTCTTCGCCAACAATAGAGCTGAAATCAGATAATTTATTTATACCTGCTAATGAACCTGGCATAAAGCAACTAATACCTTGTACTGTAACTACATAACCACCTTTATCAATCATACTATTAACAGTACCAATCCATGCAGTTCTACCTTCATCAATTGCATCTCTAAGATCCATGAATGTTTTATGTTTGACACCACCTGTAATCGTACCTGTTAAAGTACCTTTTGTTTCTGTAATTAAGACTGCAGTTTCATCTCCAACAGAAGATGCTTGAACCTCAGCAGACTCTTTACCAAACTTAACATAGACTAATTCTCTATAACTTATATCTACAGTTATATAGTCTCGATCAATCGCGTAAATAGTACCCTCGTGGATTTCACCCTCATTAACAACCGGCTTAATATCTTTGCCGTAATTTTCCATCATATCATATAACTCTTGTGCATAGGGCTCTCTCGAGTATACCTTATCACCGTCATTAGTTTTAATATGCGGATTAGGAGTTCTATTTCTAGTAGGACACGTACCTTCGTAAGCTTCCCAAAGGAACTCTCCGTTTTCATCATAAAATTCTGCGTGGGGGTTTGCAGGTTTTTCTTTAGCTTCTGTTTTAGCTTCTACCTGCTCTTGTGTATTTTGAGTCTTTTCTTCGACTGCGATTGTTGTGGTTACATCTTGACCGATGCGTTTTCTTTTAGCGTTTGCTGACATTTATTTTTTATTTAAAAGGTTATACTACCATGTTAGTAACATATTATATATCACTTAAAATATTCTTTTTATCCAAGCGTATTTTTTTCTAGAATTTAAGTAACTTAAGTTATCATCATTATCATAGGCTTCTCTCTCAAACGAGATATTGTAGTAAGATTGCTTGCCATAGAAAAATAGTTTAATAAACCACTCTGTAATATAAAGAATGTAGAATGGTATAATTAAAAGTTCTTCTTGTTGTTTAATGTGGATAGACTCGTGGTTAATAATTCTCGCAGCCTTCTTCTTCCAATAAGAAGAAGAGTTATATCTTTCTCTTAAAACCACGAATGGCCAAAGGGTAATGCCGCCGATTCTCATAAACCAACTAATACTATTTAAAAATTTATCGTTATACTTAACAATTGGTGTTTTCATACATTTTATATATCATCTACACAGAGGGGTACAAAAAGCTCTTCAACTAATTTCTCTGCATGTTGTTCCCATGGCCTATCTGCCCATGGCTGATCCCAACCATATATTCTACCATTCCAAATTATCATATTACCCATATCCTGTAATATCCCTCTTTCAAATTGATAGACATGTGCTAATTCATGAAATAAAGTTCTTTGTAAAACTTGAACAGAATATATGCTATTTAATTGAATAAGATAAACACCTCTAGCAACCTCAGTTGTTAACCCAATTATCCTAGGGTGTAAAGGTCCCATTTTAGTTTTAACTATTGGTGAAATTCTAGGTGGTGTAAATAGAATAGAATCTTCTATGAATCTTAATGTACTTTCATTATCAAAAACTTCTGCAACTGTAGGCATCTTTCTAAAGGTTGGAACTTTAGATTTTTCTGGTTTGAATTCATGTATTATTTGAAGACAAAACAAAAACAAGGTTGATATAAACAGTAGTTTTTTAAAGATAATAAGAGTATGTGATTAGGTTATTATATGTATCAAAAAAAGTTGGCTTCTTTTACAAAATAGTTGCCAAAATATTTTTTTATGTCAGATATTTTTCGTATATTAGTACTGTAATTAAAAACAAAAAAATATGAGTAAATTTAATGTAAACGAAGTAACTTGCAACGGAGTAGGCGGTCATGGTTACCAGGCTGTTCTTAAACATAAAGATGCAATTCAAGAAATCTGCCAAGATGTTAGAGATCTTATTGGTATTGAAAAACTATGGGAACTAGCAACAGTAGATCCTAATGTTGATTACCACCAAGGTACTAGGTTTAATTCTGTAGAAGATAATGCTTATAGGCTTATCACCGGAATTGCAAATCATGCATCTGAGTATATGCCAAACAGTGAGTTACTCGAGATGCACGTAGGAGCCATTCTACCGATGTTAACTATGGAAGAAAAGGTAATACTTGTTGCTGATGCTTGTAGGGACTGTGCGTCTGCAGACCATTGGTATACGTTCGAAAAAGACTGGGGTTAAAATACAATCGGTACAAAACCTACCATTGGAACTGGTCCAGCAGGAGTTGGAATACCACCAAGATAAAGTAGTTTAAATTCTAGTAGATGTAGGGCATAAGCTCCTGCAACTGCTGTTGCCGTAGCATTAGATGCTGGCGCTTGAGTTCCAGGTGTTGCAAAAGACTTACCTGTATTCCAAGCTCTTCTTAGATTATTTGCTAAACGATTTGCACTACCATAATAAATTGGAATGTAAATACCTGTTAGAGGCGGTGCAATTAAAGCTGGTGGAGCAGAGGGTGTTGGTTTAAATGGTTTAACAATACAAGCATACCAATATGCTATTGTAACTCTCGCCATCATCATATAAGGATCTCCACTATAAGACTCACCTCCAGGCGTTGAACCACTTGGATCCCATGGATGTCCAACATCAGTCATTGGTTCTTCACAATTTTCTGCAGCTCTAATCGCACAAAGAACTCTATGATATTCAAATTTATATTGAGTACCTGCAGCGCCGCCATTCCAATTGTCTCCATTCCAACCTAGGGCTAAGAATGCATAGCCAGGTTTTGACTTACCCATAAACTTAAGATCGTCAGTAGCTCTAGCTGCTGCATCTAACTTTTCTTTAGGTGGGCATTTTCTCCATTTGTTTTTCCACTCAGCATCTCTATATTTTTGTTTTACCCAGTTATTAGATTTAGGATATTTAATACGATCTTTTCCAAATTGAGCTTTGAGATTATTAACAACATAAGGAGTTGTATTATTTAAACCTATGTTATCTCTAACACCAGGATAATATGTAAATGTTGCGATTACATTCATGGTCAAGATTTTAGGTTTTAAAGATGTATCCCCTTCAAAATCTCTAGCCACTTGAATCTTATATCGATTAATAGGACAAACTGCTGGAGTTACATCTACCTCTTCATCGTTTATTATTTTTGGAAACTCAAGATCTTTTGCAGGAGTTCGCTTGATTCTCTTTTCTAATTCAGAGTTAGTACCTACAGTTTGGAAATCATTTTCATTTTTTGGATGAGCAGCCAATATTCCGTACTTAACCATTTTAGATACATTGTCAGCTAGTAACTTATAGTCATAACCTGCATTTTCAATATCGTTTCTACAATTACTACTAATATTCTCATAGCCAGAGTTATTATTACCAAAACTGGAGCTACTAGAGTAATTCTCTTTACCTAAATGACATGCCCATACAAAATAATCCCATCTTGCGTTTCCAGTCGTCATAAATTGATAACCCATTAGAAGTCTATTAGCAAATATTACTTCTAGTTCTTCTTGGCTTTCAGCTCCGCTTAAACATGGAAATTGATAAAACTTAAATTTATATAAGTTATAGTTTTGTACATTCTCACCAGTGGCAAACTTGTTAAAAGCTTTATTATTTTCTACTTCTAGGGCTGCTATAGTTTCTGCATCTGGTTCTTCAACTTCAGGACAGAAATCAGCATAGGCAGGATGTGACTCTTTACCCATCTCAATTAGATTACCATCCTCATCGTATTGGTCTTGTAAAGGTATATCACCTTCTCTTAAAAGTCTTTCGAATGCAATACCATACCCCTCTTTTAAAAGAGTCTCAGCACCCCCGTTATTAATATGGAATTCTCCAACATGAGTTTGCGCCGCGCCTTTAACTGCATCTAAATAGTGTTGAGCAACCTGTTTACCAAAGTCATATCTACCGGAAAGTGGATTAATATCATTTGCATTAACCATAGTTGCAGGGTTAGTTGCTAGGACTGCATTTGCTGGATTACCAACTGGACCCTTCTTGCCACTTAAAATACTTATAGGTTCAAAGAATTCTCTCTCGCCCTTATCATTCAGTTTAAAGTCTTTACCTAAAACTTTAGTCGCACCAATTTCAGGCGGGTCATAAGAAACTCCTGCACCGCCTGGTTTAGTAAACTCTTGACTTTGTAGCGTACTCGCTAAGTCCTTAATAAATGGAGGCCACTTTGCAGGCATAGCTTACTTGTTTCTTTGTTGATAGTTAATATGAGTACCTGATAATTTTGCTACTGTTACTGGAGTAGGTGGCATTGGAGGACCTGATGGTCCTACGCCCGTTGGGTGTATATGTGCATTGTAATCATCTAACCACATCTGTAACCAATCCTGTAGAGATTGACCTCTTACTGCTGGTTCAGTTTCATCTGCTCCAGGTTCACCTTCGTTAGATATAAATATATCTCCACAGTCCATAAAGATTTTAGCATCTGTTGAGATCTTAATAAAACCTTCTTCGTCGATTTGCATCATAGGTCTTTCTTTTGCACCTTCACCTCTAGTAATTACTAGGCCATCTTCAGGAGAATGATATATTCTTACATTTCTTTCTGCATCGTAAACCAAACTAATTACATTATGTGGTTCTCCTGATGCTTCAAGAATGTCTGCTTTTAATTCTTCGTTCTGATCTACTTGAAACCAGTACTCTGGGTGGTAGATGTTTCCGTTATCAAATCTTACTGCAACAATATCTCCAACTCTAGGTACAATATGCATACCAGGTGCTTCTCTATTTTGTGGAGTAGCCCATGGAATAGTTTCGTTTGTAAGTTTATCAAATTTACCGTATACCTTTACTCTTGCCCTACCTTGAAGAAGAGGGTCTTCAATATCAACTACCTCTCCTAACCAATGAGCATCACGTAAATTGTCTCTAAATAATTCACTGTTATTCATGTACGTTATTGTTTAAGTTACCATCCGGTGTTGAGTCTACACCAGGCTCATGTATTCTATAATTTAAGAAACCATCTGGTGATGAATCAACTCCTGCTGGATGAATTTTTTCGTTTATACTACCGCTACCGCCAGAGTTATTGTTACCACCAAACAAACCTCCTAATTGATTTGCAATTGCATTTATTGAACCTGCTTGAACTGCATCTAGTAATGAACCACCGGAAAGTCCATGTACATTACCTAATAATAATTTACTCATAACAGAATCTGTAACTCTACCAATTAAGGTTGATGCTAAGCCTGTTGTCTTACCATATACATTACCAATATCAGAATTGTTCTGTAATGTTAATGAATTTACTGCGCTATTAACTCTACCTGTAATACCATCAACGGCATTATCTACTGCATCTCCAATTTTACCTAAAGTATTATCTTTAAGTACAGATTTAAAAGTAGGATCTCCAGGTAATGCGAAACCACCCTTTCCATCACCATCTTTACTAATAGTTCTTCTATCTGCACTTGGATCAAATGGGTTATAGTCGCCTTGAGCTGCTTGTTCTAATGGAGAATCATTTACCTCAGTAACTAGATTCGCTCCTAGTTGTTGATTAATCTGATGTACAGAACCCCATTCAATTGCAATCTTAGGCTTTTTTAACTCAGGGTTTTTACCTAGATCTGCAAACATAGGAGCAATAGAGTCTATATCAAATTCACAATGTGAAAAGTTAAGTTGTATAAAAGGCTTAGCTGATAGACTAAAGTCTTGGTTCATCTTTTTAACATTACCGCCATTGCCAGAATTTTCAGGATTATCAAAAAATCCTAGATTCTTAGCATCGGAATCCTGTTGGAAAGCTCTAACCTCACTAACCCAAACTTGCATTTGAAAATGTCTTAGGTTTGGTGGAATAACTTCTACCCATCTAGTAAAATCAAAACAAGCTCTCTTATATAAGTCCATTAGACCGATTGCAGTTAATTCAACATTCTCTTCTAAACACTCAATCTCTAATTTAGGTTTATTTGCACCCCACCAAGGGTCAACCATTTTTTCATAAGTCATTGCTGCATCAACACCTGAAATTGTTTGCCAAAACCAAGGCAACTCTTTATTAATCTTTAATAAAACTTTTTGAAAGTTTTCAAGTGCTAAAGAATATTTCTTTGCATGGTCTTGATTTAAAACCTTTGTTAAATAATCCATAGCTGGACCGGCAAACAGGGGAGACTCTTCTCTATTCTGAGTATCAAATACCAGAAAGAAGCTAAGATACGTTGGGTCTTCGTTTATCTTACGAAGCAACGATCCTTTTCTAAAATCTTGTGTTCTTTTAAAGTCTGCCATGTATTATCTATCTCTCTTTTTTAATCTTCTAAATTCTTAATCCTCGTTGGCCACTCTCTTCTAATTAATGTAACCATCTGTTTTAGACCATCATCTGGATTATCAATAACATAGTCAATATTCTCTATAATATAATGGCCACTTATGAACCTATCCATTACCTGTTGTGCATCATTGGCATCTTCTGCTTTTCCAGCGCCAAATGGTTTATCTGTAAATCCAGCCTCATCTCTTTTAAAATCACCTTGTTTAGAAGCTTCTGCTCTAATACCATCATAATGATACATTATTACTGGAATCTTTTGAAATTTATAGATCGATGGATTAAATGAAGATAGCGTCATTCTAATTTTCATTTTTTCAATCTCCATTTGATTCTGTGTATTGTGTAGTTTTGAGAATGCAGCATTAGCATGAGTATTACCCAATCCATCTTCACCTGCATTTTGTCTACCCATGTACTTATGTTTTACTTGAGACTCATATCGATTATCTTTCTCATTACCTTTTAAAGGTGCTTCAATATCAGGAAGATCTTCAGTTACTAGAGCTTCTACTTTAAACTCTTGTAGTCTTTCACCAGGTTCAGAGTTATTATCGTATATCTGAATGTTTCTAGCGTATCCAGCTGCAAGACTAACCTTAGATGAGTTGTTTATCAATTCATACTTATCAACATAACAGGATAGCCCATTTGTGTCTTTGTGGTTAGTTAACATTAATGGTACTTCAACCTGATCTCCTTTATTTTCACCGCCCTCTTCCTGATCATGTCCTTCGGACATTGATGCTGCAAAAGAAGCCAATACAGACATTACCTCATCTAACTTAGGATTAGGAGCATTAAATATTTTGTTAATATTTACGTAGGTCAAATAATAATATTGATCTATGTAGTATTTTGTAAACGCATCATCAGAAATATAACTATCATCTACAATTTCCTTTATGAAATCTGCATAAGTAATATAAGCCTGCAATCTAGGTTGATTATCATCTGGAGCTTCTACGTTTGTTGCTAGGCCTAGTTCTAAATCTCTTGCTATTAACTCTAAATGATTTAATGAATTATCTGCATCTAAGTTTTGGCAATCTTCAGCGTAAAGTCTAGGTATCTTTGCAATACCCTCTAGTGTAATTGTAGGATTTCCACCTTCTACCTCTGGTGAAGTTTCAATTTCAATAATATCAAAGTCCATGTGAATAGACTTAAAAGTTTCTTGGTGTTTAGAGTTAAGTAGAATAGTAAAGAAGTCTCCATCTCTTGGATAAGACTCTACTTGGAAAGCATTTTTATTATCCATTACTACTACTGCACATTTAGGCGCAATACCGCTACAATCCAATTTAAAAGATTGAATATCATCAGGTCCAAATTGATAAGAGTTTACTAGAACGAAAGGTTTTAAAGTACCTATTGCTTTAGTTTGCTTAGCGCCACCTCCGTCTTCACCGAGGTTATCAATTTTGATTTCTGTAGGTAATATAGCCGGTTCTACGACCGCTAATAAATGATTATCTAACTCCATATTCTAAAGTTTAGTTACAAGGTGCACCGTCGTTAGCAATGCCGGTTCCGCCACCTGTAGATTCAGGTGCAGTACCGTCTCCTGCCGCTCCGCCAGTTTCATCTGCAGTTCCAGCCCCAGCTCCGTTAGGTGCGGACACTCCGCCTTTACCAGCTTGGTTTTGTAAATTTTTATCTAATTGACTTTCCGTCAAACCGCTACCACCTGCTCCAGCTCCAGATCCACTGCCTAACGCATCTTGTAAATCATCAATCTGACCTTCTAACTGATCTATCCTATCTTGAATTAATTGATTTGAAAGATCTGAAACTATTGATTCAGTTACCTCATCGTTCTGAGCTTGTGCTCCTAATATAACATTTCCATCTGCAGTAAACTTAAAATTCTTTTTGCCGACAGCAATAACATTAGGTGGTAATAACACTTCCTTATTATATTTCTTTTTTAAGGCTTCTATTCTAGCAAGATCTCTCTTATTTAGTTTTTTACCCTGTACAAATTCGTTCTTAATTTTATTATCCTCAAACTTACTAGGTCTATCTAGTTTATAGAATGGTACTTCATCAGTCGGTATCTCTAGCTCTTCTCCTGGGCTTAAAGAAAACGGATCTGATATACCATTCCATTTTAGAATAATATCTGTTTTGCTATCAGTATTATAGTATTCCAAAGAAATAAGGTCAGGTCTACCAACCTCATCTTCTTTTACAATATGAGTAGCAATAATAGGAACAACTTCTCTGTTCCTAAACATCATAGTAGGTTGAGCCAAAATAAATTTAACTCCACTTACTGTTTTATTTATGAGTGTTTTAAGATCCATGTTTTATCCGTGACCGAAGTTCGATAATTTTTCTGTAAAGCCAGGGGTAAATTTACCTCTATCTTTATTTCCATAAGATGATACATCTACTACGTCATCAAGACTAACAGATCCTTCAACTTCTGGTTGTAAATACATTCTACCTCTACCAGCATTAAACATACTTTCAATTTCACCTTTATCTCTAGGTCTTGCTGGTTTTAAGGTACATGTTAATTTTAATTTACTAGGGAAACCTTCATAACTTAGAGGTCCCTCAAATTCTACTTCAGACTTTTCTAAAGCTAGGTTACCACAAACCATCATTGGGTTCATAGGATTACCTACTGTCATGTGCCATTGTCCTGTCGGATCTCCAGTTAAGAATGCATTAATTACTGCACCACCCTGAGGACCATTCATTAATTTCATTAGTCCACCACCGACGATGTTATCCATAATCTTAGAGTCACCTAATGCATTTATACCTTTACCATTTAATAAACCACTCGCAGCCTTACCTATATCATCAAACGCAGCACCCATTGAAGATTTTAACTGAGTAGTTAAACTTCCCATAAAACCTGCATAGTCTCCATTCTTTAATTTATCATAATCACCAAATGGCTTACCTACTGAGCCACTTCCAGTATATCTGGTAGCACCACCCCAGAAAGGAGCATTGTTATATGTTAGGGCTAAGATATTCGCCAGTTGGTCCATAAATGCAACCTTAGGTGAAGTACCTGCAATACCTTTAATATCATAATGGAATGTTAGAGTAAATGAACTTTCAAAAATAAGGCCTTGCTCTCTAGCTAAAACGTTCTTAATTACATTCAACGGTCCAAATACTTTATTAGGATAAGTTTCTTTCATAGGGTCAAATCCCCCACCTTTATCTCTAATAGTTGCAGCTTCCGAAGCAGACTTACCATTAAGACCAGCTTCAACAGCACGGCCTAATGAAGATGAATCCATCATTGCCCCAAGTTTACCTCTACTCTGTGAGTTACCTGCAACTTCTTGAATTTTAGACTCAACATCTTTCCATGGAAATCCAGTACCAAACTTTAACACCTCTTTCATGTCGTTACCTAAAGCAGGTGACATCCATGTTAGAACTCTAGCTAAATCCGGTTGGGATAAATCTATATCTCCCCCTTTAGAATCTTTACCCATAGTATTCATAATGTCATCTCCAGTTGGATATGCAAAACGCCTTAAGGTAATTAAGTATTCATTTGATATTTGACCATAATGTTCTGTTGCTGCAAAATCACCAAATTTATACGAGTAGCCAATACCTCCTTGTTCTTGAGAATAGTTTACAATTCTTCTAGCAGTAGGATTAAGAATATTATCTTCGCCACCATCTAAAACAGTTTTATTATAGTTTGTATACGCATCTGTTTCATTAGCAACACCACCGGCTCTATTATTGTAATTATGAAGAGACCATTTATTATATAGAGACCTTACACCATCCCCCATATTAATATCTTTATCTGGGTCTTTAGCTTTAAAAGTCCTAGAAGCAATGGCGTTTGTGCCATATAAAGATGCTGAACCTCCATCACCATCTTCAATAAAAGTAGTATGCCCAGAAGTAATAGCTGCATCGCCTCCATCTTGAGGCTCATTACCTGCTACTTGGTCATCTGGAAACGGGCCATTCCTAACAATCAGATCACCGGTTGCAATCTCCGTATAAGAAAACTTAGTAGGAGGTCCAGGAGTTATGTTATTAAGTGTATATTTAGGTACAGGCATTAATAGTCTCTTTGTTTTTTATATATATCTGTGCAATATATTACAGTAATATGTTTAGACCCACTCTCCGCGGTCCATTTCATCGTGATTAGGTCTATATAATATAGAGTCAGACCAATCATCGTCCTTAGGGTATCTATCTCCTAAAAACTTTTGAAGTGCTTTAACGAACTCTCCTTTTGTATGAAAGTTGTAATTACCAGTATATGTAGTTCGATTTACTAGATTAAATAGATCCCTAATATTAGTTTCTACCTGAAAATCTTGTATTTTATTAAATAGTTTTGTTTGTTCAGCTCTGGTCTTAACACAGAATACTGAATCTACAACAATTAAGTATTGTTTCCATTTGTTACCGTTAAATACTCTATCTTCTAGTTCTTTAACAGTATTATATTCTTGTCTCTTTAAGTTAATCCTAGTATCTTTACCATCAAAGTTTTTAAGGAATCTTCCACCGAATAAGTTTCGCTTAAGAAAACTAATTGGGTCATAAAACTTTCTAATCTTAATTTGGTATTGAGGATTGACGTCATCAAATTTAACGTCGTGTATCATAGCCCTTACAGGAATCAATACATTAGGTGCTTGTGTAGTAGAGATTAGAGCTTGTATTAATTCACCTTTGGTAAATATCTTATGCTTAATCATGGTCAATGAATCTTACGTTATCAAATTTACTCAACACTCCTCTTTTAGGATAGTCGCATCTATTAATGATAATAAGATCCAAATCAAAAGGTTCTTCGATTAGGTCGTTTACAAAATCTTTAAATCCGGATACAGATCCAGTATCTAAAGTTTTAAACATGTATAAAATTTTAGCACCTTCTTTCTCTTTTTCTAGAGTATCACTAAGTAGCCTTTGTATTAACTTTCTAATATAGAGAGATACAATAATATCTGATGGCTCCTTACTATAAGGATCTGATTTAATTAGTCTATTGAATATATCAAAATATGAGACCGTTAAATCATACTCACCAGACTTAGCTAATCTCTCAAACTCAGTTCTAGTTTTGCACCATACGCCTTCTACGTGTAGTTTCATTTCTCTATCATACGAGTAAGCTTTTTTATTTCTTTTTGGAGTAGCGTTACTCTTTGTTTAATTTCAGATTCGGAAGCGTTATACTTGTCTCCCCAATTCAGTTTAATCTCCAACTTGTCACGATCAATATCACTACCAGTACTTAGTCCTAGATCTAAAATTAAATCACTTAAGAATTTAACTTGTTGTTGTCTACCTAAGTAACCATCGAAATCATAAACCATCCTAGAAGTATATTCTTCACCTCCGCCGTTTACATTATCGTCAATTAAAAATTTGACCACCCCGTTATCAGCGGGTTCGATTTGAATAGATACCATATTGCCTGTTACTTTTTTCTAGATTGAAATGATTCTCTCACTTCTTTCTGTAATTTCTTAATAGCCCTTTTGTCTTCTTTTATAGACTCTTTATCTTTTACTACAGATAAAGACCAAGCCTCTTCTAATTTATTTATCTCGCTTTTATTATAGCCCATAGAATTCCAAGTCTCTTTCATAGACTTTAGTTTATCTTCTAATACAGCATGGTTAACTTTATCCATAGCATCTAAATTTTGCTGATGAATCTTTCTACCATTCTCTATATTTTGCTTACGAAAGTTAGACCTAACCTCACCTAAGAAACTCATATTACTTAAATACTTAAGCACACCTTGTTGTTTCATCATGTGACGTCTTTGACGTCTATTGTAACTAGTAGGTTGGGATGTCGGAGGCTGTGTTACTGCTTGATCTATTGCTTGTTGTTGCTCCGGTGTCAGTTGCACTGACTCTTCTTTTTGTTTTGCCATTGTAATAATTTTTAATGAATTCTTCTGCTTGAGGTTTTAATTGTTCTTGTAAGTTATTTATCTGGCTCTGTACCAGTAGCAATATCTGTTCGTTTAGATCTGCTTTTGTAATATCCATCTGATCTTTAAATAAATCATAAACATCTTTAGATGGAACATTAAGTTCTAAGGGCATTGTAATTGTATTCTTAGCGCTAATCTTCTTTAGCATCTCTAACATTACGTTTAATTCGCCAGTTGGTTGAGTAGTTTTAGTTTCAGTTACTGGTTTTGTTGCAACCTCTTTTACAGTTTTAAATGATTTAGCTAATGAAGCTGCGTTAGCTTCATCTCTAGCCTCCATTAACATTTCACCAATTAATGCGGTTGCACATTTAGTACCATCAGTAAAAGTAGTAAACTGACCTTCAGTTCCTTCTACTATAACTGTATCTCCAGCACGTTCAGTCTTAACCCAAACGTAAGTTTTTGCTTTTTGTTTTTCTGTTTGTTCAGACATATCTTTATTTTTTGTCATTAACCTGATCAAAATCAAACTCGATTTGACCAGTTGTTCTATAATTATACTCACGATTTAGAAATTGTTTAATAAAGTCCATAGATTCAGGTGGACCCATGATCGCATCTGCCTTAAAATACCTAGCTTTCCAGAATTCTGTAAACTCTTCATTGCCCTTTTCTTTTAGACTTTCTTTTAAGTAATCTAGATCTGGAATGTGTAATTTGTTAAACCCCATATTTGTTTTATTTAGTGTTAAAGAAAAATGTTTGAAATAATCTACCGTCCTGTAGATCTTTACCAAAGTAATCCATTGAAGCATGAAATAAGTCTCCTTTATAGAATACTGCTCTATTATACTTATTACCTACTTGGTCAATTAATTCCCATTTAGTATAATCTTGTCCATCATTATTAATTAGTTCAGATAAGGTATCATTACGACTACCATTTGCTAATCTTGGCATCTTGTAAGCTCCTGTTGGCTTATGTCTATAAATACCAGTACCACCAGATGCGGGCGCATCAGGAGTTAAGTAAACTACACCAGCCCATTGGTTCCAGCCATCAGCATGAATCCATGTTCTATCACTAGCAGTGGTATATTGATATGCACCACAGTAAGTATCAGCTCCTAAGGTTTCCGTATCCATCTCAGCTCCTACGATTTTAGAAATCCATTCAGCTATATTGTCATTTAAAAATGATTTTGTTCTATGGCCTGGGTAATTACCATCCACATCAAAATCTTGTTTTAGTGCATACGCTCTTACCTCATCCACATTAGAGTAAAAGTTATCGCAAATAATTAAGTCTCTCATTTAGTATATTGTTTTAAGTCTTTCTTCAAACGAAGGTGGGAATAACCCTTTTTTATTTATCAAGCTTCTAAAGCACGCATCCAGGATATATGTTACTGCCCAATCGTCTTTAGATCTAACAGATCGCCCAGCTCCTTGTTGTATTGCTATCCCTGTTTTCCAATCATACCAATCTGGAAATGCAGACATTTTAGCTTTTACAAGCGGATCTCCTAGAGAAGGATATGGTACTTTAAAAAAGATTTGAAATCTAGATTTGTCATCTTTTAAGTCTAACCCTTCTAATAGTGATGGTCCCATAAGTATTTTACCATCTTGTTCATTAAAGTTTCTAATTGCCCCTTGTCTCTCTTTTGCTAAATCATAGGTGATGAAATCAAAACTATGTTTAGAATGTTGATTGATGTAGTTTGTGAAATTGTAGGAACCGGCGTGAATAATTCCACTTTGTCCTTTGTGTTTCTCTAAGATCTTATCCAGAGTCTTAACTACATGAGGGAGATTTTGTTCGCGTTCCCTAAAAGACAATTTGTGCCTATTAATGAAAACCACGGGGGATTTTTTGTAATCAAAATTATTACTCATTCTAATAACTTTAGCATTACCCATTTTAGTATGTTTTGCATAAGATCTAATATCACCTAATGTTGCTGACATAAAGACTTTAAAGCCACTTTTCTTTTGTAAGAATTTATCAATCATCATTGCCTCTTCCAAACATAAGAATTTAGTTTCAGTTTCTTTACGATCAATAACAATCGCATCCATACCAAGTTCTTTTATTATATCATGATAGTCATCAAACTTACACCATATATCTTTTAGTCTATCGAGTCGTCCAAAAAAAGTCTGCCAATCCTTAGGGACATCTCCCCCTTTGAATCTAGACTTACTTTGTTTTAGGGCTGCCGATCTGACCTTGCGGTAAACCACGGCAATACCTCTGAATTCTCTGATGTGGCTCATCAACTCCTGGTGATCGTCTTCCCGCATTAAGCGGTCGACTATATCTTCTATTCTGTTCTCAGATACCCAGGCAGCACTAATGGCCTGTTTCTGTATAAACTTGTTTACCTCTTTAAATATCTTTGTGGTTGTTCTGTCTATTCTAGGACTAAAGTGTGATTGTACTATACTGTCTACCTTATGTGCTTCATCAAAGAATACAAAGTCTCTTATAGGGAATGGTACCTCTCTATCTTGTTCTTGCATCTTATCCTCTACGTAATTCCTTTGTATTAGATAGTATGAATAGTTGAAGAGAGCTACAGGTAGCTCCTTCGCGCGCTTTCTGCCCTGAAGATACCCACAGGTTCCCCAGCAAGGTAATTTCTCTGCAGCTTCATACCCAATCCCTTTCATCTTACAATCAGCAAGTGAGAATGGCAGATCATTTACGTTACAATTATAGTTGTCTACTCCTCTTATACTTGGCCAATTAAGTTTTAGCCTTTTAAAGTCTTCTTCATATTGATCTTGTAACATTAGATCAGAGGTTACTAAATAACCTCTTTTACCCAGTTCTTTTAGGACGTGCGCGGACCACATAGCAATTAGTGATTTACCACTTCCAGTTGGGGCATCTAAAATAATAGTTCCTTGTGGATCTTCAATGTAATGATTACAGATAGCTTCAATAACTTCTCTCTGCCCCTCTCTGAATTTGAAATCTTTTCCAAATGTACCAGTGGCAAGTGCCTCATTAATAATAGCGTCTACTCCGCGTTCCAACATATAACCTCTTTTACTTCGATACCTGCACGTTCTAGTAGTTCTACTCCTCCCATATCTCTATAGTCTTCTGAATAGAATACTCTTGCAATACCTGCTTGAATAATTAATTTTGCGCAATCAAAACAGGGACATGTTGTAACATACATATCTGCTCCTTCTGAACTTAGTGTTGATTTGCTTACTTTTGCTAATGCGTTTGATTCTGCATGTAGGACTTCTCTTTTAGTTACCTCTTTAGAACAACAACCATCATCGCATTCATAACCCTTTTCTTCTAATACTTTTTTATGGTTATCATTCTCTATCTCTCTAACCTGTATCTCTTCACAGTCGTTTTCGAACTTATGTGGCGTACCATTATATCCAGTTGATATAACTTGTGTATCTTTCACAATAATACAACCTACGCGCCTACGTTTAGCATAGGATAGTTTGGCTATTTGATAAGCCATCTGCATATAAATTAAGTCTACTGGTATTCTAGGCATATAAAAAAGAGTCTATGTTACTATTGTTATACATAGACTCTTTAAAAAGTTTAATTCGATGATACTCAAATATTAATACTCAAACGGAGGTGTTTCTCCATCTTGCTCCATTCCATACCAGGTACCTTTATGTTCCCAGTAATACCATCCGTATTTATCATCGATAACTACTTCAAATTTACCCTTTGGTATTTCTACAGATTTCTTAGGCGCTCTAGCAATATACTTAAGTACAGGTACTCCATCGTCCCAAGTCTTCTTAGTCGATCTAGCATCTACACCAATATCACCATCTGAAAAAGCCATGTGATATTCAGCACCTTCAATCTCTTGTGCTAATAACATAGTTGGAGTAGCGTCTGCTTCAGTTAAAACTGACTCATTTTCAGGTCTTACTCTTTTATACTTAGCTTGCAATTCTTTAAATTCCGCTTTAAGTTTAGAAGGAATTCTTTTCTTAATACCCCAGTTGTCACCAAAGATTAATGGAGCAACAGCTCCCATTCCTGCAGTCTTAACTTGCTTCTCGTATTTTCTAGCGTAGACTGATCCATCAAACCAATCTAAAGCAGCCTGTGCCATTGCTGAAGAAATCTTAACTCCTTCAATTTCGGACGCACTACCCTTAACTATCATTTTAAATAGTGTTTTAGCAGGAGCTTGTCTTGCCTCGTTTAATTCGTTAATTGATTTTATGAATTTCATAGTCGTATTATTCTTTTCCAGCGCCGTAAGTTTCTTTTAGCTCATCTATTTTTTTAGCATAAGCATCTTTTATCTCGTTTAACATTGCTTCGTACATTTCTTGTGTTAATTCAGTTTCTCTAACTTCACTATAACCCTCTTCCATTGCAGTAGCAGCAAGAGTAGCAATTAGTGCAGCATTTTCCTTCATATACATTTCTAAAGTATGATCTTGATATTCATCTTTTTCATAAGCGCATGCAGCTTCCTTTACTTTATGATGAGCTTCAGTTAACATTTCTTCTACTGTAGCAGGTGCTTCTGCTGGAGCAGCTTCAGCTTCAGGAGCTTCTTCTACTTCTTCTCCTTCGTCACCATCTTCTTCAGACTCTTCTTCACCAGCTTCTTCTTCACCTTCTTCATCATCATCTTCATCGTCATCTTCGTCTTCATCATCGTCACCATCTTCGTCATCGTCGTCATCAGAATCTTCATCAGAATCATCATCGCTGTCATCATCGCCATCTTCTTCTTTTTCTTCTTCCTCTTCTTCAGCAGGAAGTTCAGTAGTTTCTTCGCATTCTATACAGTTACCGTCTTCGTCAGTACCACATGGACACTCTTCGTTCTCTTCTTCAGAGATTTCATTTTTAGCATCTGCCTTTATAGTTTCAGAATACTCTTGAAATGATAATATTTTTTTAGCCATTTTATATGTTTTTATTTATATTTGTTTTAATATTGTTTATCCGATATTCGGATTGTACGGTGTCGGACTTGGTGACGGACTTGGTGACGGACTGTACGGTGACGGACTCGGGCCAGGACTAAACATTAGTGTAGTGCTGGGATTACTAGGATTACATGGAGCTATAAACATAATTTCTTGTTCCGTAATTGATAGTACTTGTCCTATCAGTCCAGTTGCGGAACCTGTGGTCGACTGTAATCCAGAACCGGCGACAACTAAATAGTCTGCTTGTCCATTTGGAGATACACCTGATAGCGAGTCTCCAACTGCTGGCTGAGGCGCCGGACCGATGTCTTCATAATTAGCTGTAATATCAACCGTAGTTTCGTTACAAGTCCATGAACCTGCTAAAGGCCCGTGTAGTGCAATTAGTCTAGTAGAACTTTCTGCTATAGTAGTTGCATCATAAGTAGCGTTTGTTACAGCACTACTACCTGGTAAAACCCATGATACTGAGAAAGTTAACTGATCAGGCCACCCTGACATAGTTAAATCTTCAGATAATATAGAAAGTCCGGAATTGTTTGCCGATGTAATCACTGCATTAGAACCTACCTGGGTAAAGTCCATTCCAGTAGTAGCTCCGGCAGTAAGAGTAATTAAAACTGTATCACCTGGCGTTCCAGTAAATGATGTTACTACTGCACCATTACTTACGTTAGTAACGTTATTGCTTGTTACGGCTGTACTAGAAATTACCCAGTTTGATTGAGTTGCAGTACTTTCATCCCAATTTATCTGATAACTATATGTAGGGTTCTGAGAAGTATCATTAATAACTACAGATGTACTTAAATTACCAGTTGAAATCCCATTCGAATCTGTACCTGCAAGTGTACATACAAGTGTTTCAGCACCTTCAGTAAAGTTATCCGCAAGGATTGGAACTGTTAATGAACCTGTGTTACTTACACCTCCAGTCATAGTAATAGTTCCATTCATTCCAACACCAACATCATTAGATGTAATACCCGTACCAGTTAATGCGTATTGTATAGTTCCTGCTTGTAAGTTAGAACCTGCAACTGTAAATGTTACCGAACTACCGTCTTCATTAATAGAGCTAGGAGTTCCGTTTAAAGTATCATAGGATCCTGTCGGCGTACTTACGCCACCACTACCTGCTTGATCTATAGTAAAAAAATCAGACGTAACCCCGTTTGAATGTAATACAGTACATGTAGCAGATCTTGCTGCAGAACTTGGATTATCAACTACTGTAAAATCCCAAGTATCAGTTGAGCCTTGTTGAGCTATAGTTACCCAAGTCGCAGTTGAATTTGATAAGTCATCTATTGCAGACCACGCATAAGCGTCATCGACTGGGACTACAGTAACTGTTTTTTGATGTGTACCTGGCATATCTTATTGTTGTTTCGTTTGTTTATATATCTTACTAATATATTATTAAATTATAGTGTTTTGATTTGATTGTCTTTCATCCACTTCTCTAGTTTCTCATAAGCAGCGTTAAAAACTCTACTTCTATCAGTCTTCATACCAAAACCATTAAAATATTCTTTCATCATATAGTATGCTGGTTCTACAGCTTCTCCATTAGCTATTCTATCTTGAATATGTTTAGAAACTTCTAATGCATACATTGCTCCCTGCATAAAAAACATGTTGTAGCCCGTTAGGTCATTATAGAATCTTTGATACATCGCGTAACCTACTTTACCAAACTCTTTAATACCTTTCTTATCATAAGCATACATTTCAGATCTTCTTTTAGTCTCTAATGAAGCTAACCATAAAACCATATAGTTGTGTTCGTCATCATAAACTGGATCCATGAAACCACCTTTAACAATTTCCTTTAGAGTAACTTTTACCCATTTTGGATATTTAGGTTTACCATTCTCTTTAGTCCACTTTTCATAGTCGTAACTAGACCAGTAACCTTCATTAAGTGATTTAATATACTTACGGTTTTCGGCAACTGCAGCATCAAGATCAAAACTCTTATCGATTTGCTTAATTAATTTACTTATATTACTAAAAGAAATACCAGCCTCTTTCATTGCGGCCTTTAAAGAAATTTCACCAGAGATAACTCTCTTAGCATATCCTAAAGGTGAGAATTTACTTTCATTCATTTTTAGTAATCTTTCTCTTTCTTGCTCTAGTGCTTGAAGAGTTTCATTATCTAATGGCTCACCATCTCCGCCCTCTTCGTCTTCAATCTGTTGATCGATAACTTTAATAGCTTTTTTAATAGCAGACTTAGACATGCCTTCAGTAACAGATTCTCCAAGAGCTACAGATTTATCAACTATATCAAAATCAACTGTATCATGAATACTTGTCTTTCTCTTTCCTTCTTTTCCTTTCTTTATTTCAACATAAGCATCTTGTCCTCCTACTTTACCTTCAACTCTTTTATAGAAATAACCATATTGAGTTTTAATATATTCACCAGGTACAATTTTACTTTCTTTAGCATATATGCCTTCAGCAACAGATTCACTAAATAATCTCTTACCCGTATTATCTTCTAAATGCAATACAGCTTTAGGGTATCTCTCTTGCATTACATTAAATGTAGCAGGAGCAACATCTGGAGTAGATACTGGTTCTTGGTGAATTACATCACCATCTTGTACAACTACGATTACTGCAGGATAACTTCCCTGCTTTGCAGCCTTGTGTACTTTACGTCTAGATGCTTCATTAACTGATTCAGCTACAAAGTCTTTCATATACTTCTTTGTTAAGTCTTTATTGATTGCTTTTGCTAGGTGATTGATATTGTATTTCAAAACATCTTTTTCTGTAGTACCTCCGAGCTCTAGTTGACTGAGCTTTTCTCCTGTTGGTATATATGTATTGAAGTTGTCTTTAGCATACTTAACCATTTTTTCTGCCATAGCTGTGACAGCCTTTAAGTCTTTATTTAAGTTGCCAGAAAGCTTAATGGGTTTTACTGCTTCATTAACTGATTCGTTAGCCATTCTCATATCTATCCAAACCCTAAGAATATCTCCATAATCTTTAGCAGTTAATTTAGTTGCATTTCCATGAGTGGTTCTATCATTAAGATCGAACATCTGCTTAGCAAACTTATCGATATTACCTGATTTAAAATATAACGTAGCTCTTTGTCTTCCATTATCTAATAATTCAAAAGTTTCTTCTTTTTCATCATGTGGATCTAATCTCCAACCAGCTGAATGATTAACTCTAATATCTAAACCACTAGAATTACTATCAACAACTACAGTCCAATGGCCTTCTGATTGATATGTCTTCCCTTTAGCGTATTTAATTTTACCTTCAGTAACTACTGATTCATCAACACCAACTGTTGCAAGTTTAGTTATATCTTTATATTGATATAAGAAACCAATAATAGGATATTTGTCACCATCAGTAACTTTATAGCCTACAGCATTCTTATTAGTCTTAGGAGGATTAGGTATGGGTACTCTTTTCATATCCTTTCCTTTAAATATAAAAGGTGCTATAAAACTTTTATTAGGTGCATAGTCAGTTTCAATTACTTCCCATTCACCAAAATTAGTTTTGATTTTATCACCTACTTTAAATTCATCGGTAATATACTTCTCAGCTTCATTGAGTGGTTTAATGTACTTTAGTTGTTTTGACTCTTTCATAGCGTCTATTTCTTTTGATTTTTCAATTGCCCAATCAACACCTTCGTCTCCACCCCAGATTAACCAGGCTACATAGCCTCTATCTTTCCATGGAGTTTCTTTTAATTCAGGTTTGATTGATGAGTTTTTTCTGTGTCTATTGAATGCTGACATTCTTTTAACTGTATCTGTACTAAGGTTTTCACCTTTAGCCAGTTGATGAGCTCTTGCCCAACCTACTGGAGTTCCAGCATCGACTTCGTCTCTACCATGTTCCTCTTTCCAGTCAATTGCCTTTTGAGCATTCTTCTTTGCAGCAGCAGGATAGTCATTCCAAGTATCTTCTTCGTTTAATACAGATTCTTTAAGATCCATACCAAGTTCTTTACTAATTTTCTTTAGGTCTTTATTGCTATCATAGCGTACGTTAACAAAATGAGGACCTGAATCTAACATTTTACCAGGAACATATTTATTTTCATAATCAAATCTAACAAACTTATCACCTCTTCTGGTTTTATCATAAGTTATATCTAATATAGTATGTGGATTTGATAGTTGTTCCTTTGCATTATCTAAATCATCCATATCTACAGATTCTAATAGATCTTCTCTATCTAATTGTTTGTAAACTTCTTTTCTAGTCTTATCCATTTTCTTTGCGTATTCAGGATCGTCGTTCTTATTAAATGCAACTTGTTGACTTAATGAACCACTGATCTTTTTCATATCACCCTTTCTGGTTTTAATTAACCATGCTGCTAGATCTTTAGGACTTAAGTCTTTAAACCTACCATTTGCATCTGGTGCATCAGAGTCTTGCCACTCAAGTTTACCTTTTTCACTAAGAGTTTGAATATACTTCATAGGTTATTTATCAGACTCTTCTTTTTTAGTTTCTTTAGCTTTCTTTTCTAATTCATCACCTGATTTAGCTTGATCTTTAGCAGTTCTAATTTGACCCTTCTTAATTTCTATATTCTGTTTTACTGATTGCTTTTGAGCTTCAGCCTGTGCAAGCTGTACTTTCATTTTAGCTAGAGTAGCAGACATTTTATCTACAACTTCACTAGATTGAGCAAGCTTCTGTGCTTTAGCAGATTCTTTTTCTATTTTCTCACCCTGCTTAGCAATAACCTTTTGAATTTTCTTAACCGCCTTTTTAGTATTGGGTTGGTTCTTTCTATTCTCAGAAACAAAATCATTAAATATTTTTATATGCTTCATTATAGTTGGGTTCTTTTGATTTTATTAATCTTAAGATCTACTCTTAACATCTCTATCTTTAAATCTTCTTTTTGTAAACTAAGAGTTAACAATTCATTTTTAACTGGATCTTTTTCATCTCTAAGTTTATCAGCAATATCATCCATTTTATTATGAGTATCTTTAATCTTACCCTGAAGATCTCTAATCTTAGTATTGTATTCAGCCTTAGTAGACTCGTACATGGGTTTTATATGTCTCATAGTTTAAATCCTAATTGTTTTGCACGAGCTTCCCATTTAACTAGGACCTCAGCTCTTTCTTTACTATTTATCTCTCCCATTTCCTCTTTTGAGTCTAAATACCTATTTACAGCATCAATAGTCTTCTCGCCTCTCTTCTTAGCTTCAAATCTTAAGCCTTGTAGATTTGCATCAACTTCTTTAGGTAATAGTAAATAATGCATTTTTGGTAACATACCATTATTAATTAAAGCCCTCATCATATCATCTGGCTCATTAGGCTTACCCTTTCTATAATTACCAATATCAATACCATCTTGTGTAATATGTTCGATCTCATGTCTTAAGACATCTGCTAAAAGAAAGTAAATCTCTTCCCAATAAGTAGGTAACCAATCTGGGTTACAAGCAAAGTCTACATTAATAAATGGATCTTGCCAATCACCGTCATCATCTTCATCTCTACCATCAGCTCCAGTAGAGTTTAGGACTTCAAATCCTTTACCTTTAAAATAGATAGAACAATTTAAGTCAAATGTCAGTCCTGGATTCTGTACTTCAAATGAGTAGCTAGAAGACTTCTTACCATTCTCAAAATCTAATACCCACTGTCTAAAACAATCACCTAATAATTTATTAGAGATAGAATCTAGTTTTGTATATCTTTCAAATACCTTAGACTCCATAACAAATTTATTATGTTCTAATACAAATGCAGCTGCGGTCTTATCACCAAGCCTCAACATTCTCGCTGCTCTAGAATAACCATCTAGCAATTGACCTTTATAGACAACTAACTCTTGGTATAGGTCATCACCACTAACTTCATACTGATCATAACGCTCTTCGCCAGATTTATAGTAGTCTTTAAAGTCTCTATCTTTTAGTAGATCTTTTAGTTTAATGGGGGTATTCTTCCAACCATTATTAGGTAGAATATACTTGCTAATAAAATAATCCGGGATGTCAGAATCTTCTGGAGTAATATACTCAATATGATCTGCCACCTCTTTTCCAGTGAATGTATTCATTTATTATATATCAAACAAAAAAAGGGACCTAAATTAATAGATCCCTTTGCTCCTTAGTCTTTCTAGTCTAGCCTAAATAAATCAACTATTTACGGAGCCTTCTTGAGCTACATTTGTTTCAGCATTATCAGATTGAATAAAAATCTCATCTATTGCTTCCATACAGTCGTTAGCGTTGGCTACTTGCTCTACAAGCTTTGCCATTTCTTCGATGATTTGCGGGTGCTCACCGATACCAACTGCATTTTTTACATATACTTCAAGGGTTGCTACTGCTTCAAGCTTTTCAGCTTGGTACTTTGCTCTAAGAGCTTCTACTTTTAAACTCATATAATTTAATTTAATTTCTTTAATTTGATTTCATTAATAATGCTTTGTACTCCAGTAAATATAATTGCAAATCCTAAAACATTCCAGAATTGAGGCTCTCCTATATAAAGGAAAGAAGCTCCCATCCAGATTATACCGATTAGGTAAAAATACTGGTCTGCTGCTGATTTAAGAGTTGATGTAAGTACTGATGTTGCCGTTTTTAAAAACTTTGTCATAATGATATTATTTAATGGTTATACTAATTGTGATGCAAATTGTTTCACGTATTTTTGTACAGCTAATTCCTTAGCCTTTGCTTCTAACTCAATGTCCAAGTTAAGTCCATAAGTATTGATATGCTCATAAATGTAATCTGCATGAGCCCTTGCCATTACGGAAGCATCCTCGTGTATTTGCTTGCACGAGGAGTAGTGGCAAAGTTGTTTGATGTCTTTAGGCCAAGTTGTTGAAGCCATTTTAAGTGCTTCTTCCTGCGTCAACTCACCTGGGTGGCACCAGTGATGATGGTAGTCAAATGTAATTGGAATACCAACCTTGCTGTAGATACCTTGATAAAGATCTTCTACTGCATATTGTTTTTGTTTGTCGTCATTTTCTACTACAAGTCTGCTTTTAACAGAAGGGTTAAGTTCATTGAATGCATCTACGAATCTTTGCATAGATTCTTCTTTACCACCTTGTGTAGTATTGACATGTATATTGATCGCAGCATAGGGAGTACGAGGTAGACCCATAAGGTCAAATATTTCACCATGCTTGTTGAGATCAGCAATAGATTTGGTGACAACGTTTTCATTTAGTGATGCGAGGACATCGAATGGTCCAGGGTGGAATGTAATCCTCTGTCCGTACTCCATAGCCAGATCGCCACAGTCCTCTAGAATAGTTTGAATAATTCTAAAGTCTTTTAGATCTAAAATATTGTACTCTGACATCCATGGCATAATATCAGAAGACATACGATAAAGTTTAATACCGTTAACCTCATTCCATTTAATGATTTCACGTAGATCTCGTACGTTTTGTACAATAAGTTCTGAAGCGTAGTCCATGCCCTTAGCTTGGAATGTACGTTTAATCATACTACGATTTGTAGTAACACTGGGCTTCTGTTTTCTGAGTTGCATATTAATGCAACAATATCCATAGTTTGTCATAAGGCTAGATTTATTCATTATAGTGGTTTATTGGTAATTGTTCCAGTTTAAGAACTCTCGCCAATCGTGTTTTTTAATTAACTTTGTCCAAAGAACAATATACTTTCTCTCTTTAGGTTTTAGTATATGTCTTGGTTGTTCTAAAATTAATCTTGGTTGTTTATTGGGATCGTATAATCTATTTAAGGCAATTGATTTAATATGGAAATAAAACTCTCTGGTAGTTCCGTCAAACTCTTCCATTTCATTTTTTACTATCTCTGGATCTATCTTAAACTCTTCTGCAAATTTAGTCATAATATCCCTTAGTAATAAATGTTCTGCCTTTAAGTGAGCCTCCATCATTTTAGTCTTACGCTTATTACGTTGTTTCCTAGCATCAGCAATTGCCTCGTCTAATGTTTCGTCTTTAAGCCACGGCGACTCCTTTTGTATTCTCTTTACTTCAGCTTCATAGATTGAATCTTCTAAGTAGATTTCTCTACCCAAGTTATTAACTTCAAATTCACCGAACTCGATTCGTTGTAAGAGTTCACTTGCTCCTTTGTAAAGATACTTCTTAGGGATTTTACGTACTCCCCAGAATCTACGCCACCATGTGAATTGTCTACTCACCTCTTTTTAATTTTTGTACTTCGTAATCCCATTTAGCAATAAGCTGTTTAATATCTCGTATTGCTAATTCACATTCATTGGTTTCAGACTCTCCATCTTCTACTTCCATCTCTGCTAAAAAGTAAAGGTCTCTAATATTGTCGTCTAAGTCAGGATATGTGTTGGACATTCCTTCTGCGTATTTTTTAAGATTTTCTAATGTCATAATTATTATAGTTTAAAGTTATTAATTGTTTATGGTCTAAATTTGCCTAAGTGGCTGTTGAATTCATCTTCTTCTATTTTACGTATTCTATCTGATTCTTCTCTTGCGTCTGCCCAATCATTTGCAAAATCACACATGATTTTCTTTTCTTCGTCTAAGAACGTCTTAGCAATTGCGATTGCATATTCCATTCCTTGCCAAACTTCTTTTGGACTACTTTCTAATTCTTCTTGCATTGCCTCGATTAGTAACGAGACTGGTGTTTTTCTTTTACTCATAAGCTGCGGGTGATGTTAGACCAGAATATGCACAGTATTCTTTCTCGCTGTCATAAACTAGTGTTGCGTTAAACGTTTCGATTAATTTCTTTTCATTAAAACCTGCGTGGCCATGGATTGATTTACCTCCAGTCGCTTTCGCTTCTAAGACTGGCATGATAACCTCGGTCGGTACCTCGTAGATTTTCTTGATGGTAACTCCATCTCTGACGGCAAAGTACATATTATTCGTCTGCGCGTATTTTTCAATTTTGTTTTCAGATAACCAATGGAACTGGAATGTACCAGATTTACCCTTGTTTCTCATGTTGATTGCCTTATATTCTGTTGGCGTTTCAGTGGCATCTAAGGCATCGCCACCCTGTGTATTGTTACCATACTCATGGCCTAAATGATTAGCCATAAACATCTCTATGAACCTCTCATTATAGAATATATTGTCAAGTCCTAGTTGATCTTTGGCGATTTGTTCTGCCTCTTGCAGAAGTGATTGTATTTGTTTTATTGCTTCCATATTAGTATAATTACATGCTTTTTTTAAAATTTACAAACTATGGCCAATTTTTTCATGTAATCTTTTCATGTGCTTACATGGAGTATATCGGCTAAACTCTCTGGCTTTACATTCACAGTCTACAATTTTATGATCTGTTACCTTTACATTATAGTAAGATAACTTACCAGTCTTTTTGCTTCTGGAACCCATCTCGCGGTAATACCACGAAGTGCCTTTTGGTAGTGAGTAGATACCCATTATGATTCTACTCTATCGTGAACAGGAATCGGCGCTCTGCCAGGAAACCTTGAATCTGAAGTGTGGATAAAATTACCACCGAACATTGAATGTTTATTACTCTTGTAAATTCCAGCAGGAACTGCATACCATGCTTCCTTTCCGAATAGTTGTCTTTCTACTAAAACCAATTCATCATCTGGGATATTATCTAGATCTGCTAAATCTACAGTGTCACCATAGTGTAAGTCTACTTGGTTTACTTTAGAAGTTAAACCGTTTGCTGTTGAATCTCCTAAAGAGTTTCTAAGTACGAATGTTAAAATGTTTGACATAGTTTTTGTTTGTTTTTAATTACAGTACTAATATACGAAAAATAACTGACATAAAAAAATTATATGGCAGTTATTTTGCAAAGTTATTAACAATTTATTTCTAGGATAAATCTTCAAGTAATTGTTCTATTCTTTCTTTAGGTGTCCATCCTGAAACTTCACCATCACTACAATCTTCAATAAATTTTTCAGTAATAAATCTACCTTCTTTATCGAATACAGCAACTTCAAATGATGAGTACATACTAGAATCTAATAGATTTTCACGAGGAGTACTATAGACAAAATTACCAGCCTGAATACTTACTGAAATATCTTTAAATTCTACAACAGTTCCGACACCGCCGTGTGTTTGTTTCTTAAATTTTAAGTCTTTAAATTTCATATCTTTTATTTTAAAAATTACCAGGAGCAACTTGCATACAAGTTAAACCCATATCTCTCCACATATCAACTACTTTTTGTCTATCATCAAATACACAAACTACATCATCAATATGATCTTGTGTTGGAAATAAGTCGTTAAACCATTTCTTCTTAAGATCGTCATCTGGCATAAACTGAAAGTCTTTGCTAGTAGGTCTCATCTTTAATACATCACATGGTACATCGAATTTCTTTAACCAAGCATTTGTTGCATCTTTAGTAGCTTTAGATCTTCCACTAAAAATAACAATCATGTGACCAGAGTCTTTAAGTACTTTAGCCATATCAATTACAGCTTGATGTGGTAAGTCAAGATCGATGTTCTTAGGATCAAAGAAAGTGTCCCAATCCATTTTACCGTTGTCTTTAGTAGAGATAGCTCTCCTCTTGTCGATGAGGGCTAAAGTTCCGTCTAAATCAAATATTACTTTTTTCATTTCTTTATCGTTTTAATTACAGTACTAATATACGAATAATAATTGACATAAAAAAATATATCGGCACTTATTTT
>Ga0208660_1000090_pt1 | contig 32745 bp, 33 predicted proteins | sample DEB08_DNA_13_FD_184527 | JGI IMG/M metagenome (GOLD analysis project Ga0208660, IMG submission 184527) | Aqueous microbial communities from the Delaware River and Bay under freshwater to marine salinity gradient to study organic matter... | ecosystem: Environmental > Aquatic > Marine > Coastal ... | reverse complement strand
GGACTATATACTTCTCAACTGGGACATTATGGATTACTGCCAAAGAAGTAAAATCCCTACTGGTGCTGGAAGGGGAAGTGCGGCTGGTAGTTTGGTTTTATTTCTTCTCGGTGTAACTAATATAGATCCAATTAAATATGAACTATTTTTTGAAAGATTTGTCTCTAAAAGCAGAGCAAGGAAAATTGAGCATGAGGGAGAAGTGTTTCTTGACGGTTCTTTACTCGCTGATATTGATAACGATATTTCTTATGATCGCAGGGCTGAAGTTATTAAGTATATTGAAGACAAGTACGAAGGAAGAACTTCCAAGATTTTAACTCTTAACACACTAAGTTCGAAGCTATGCATGAAAGAATGCGGAAAGATAGTGGAAGAATTATCTGAAATGGATGTCAACCAGATTAGTGACACTATACCTAAGCATTTTGGCAAAGTCGCAAAATTAGATATTGCTTACGACGAAAGCGAATCTTTTAAAAAGTTTGCTGATAAGCATGAGAGATGTTATAAAATAGCAAAAAAATTAGAAGGCTTAATTAAAAATACAGGAGTTCACCCTTCTGGAATTTCTATTAGTTATTACAACCAAGAGGATATAATGCCTCTCCAAAAAACGAATGATGGAGCTTTGGTTTCTGGTTATGATATGGATGACGTTGCCAGCCTTAGCGTTAAGTTCGATATACTTGGACTGAGGACGCTTTCGGTGGTTAATGATACCTGTAACCAAATAGGCATCAAAGCCTCTGAGATCGACCCTAGCGACGAAAGCATCTATGCTGCGTTAGCTTGCCTACAGCAACCCAAAGGCTTGTTCCAAATCGAAGCTGATGTAAACTTCAAAGTATGCAAGCAGGTTGCCCCCAGAAACCTAGAACAGCTTTCCGCAGTTGTGGCTATTGCCAGACCAGGAGCTTTAGATTTTAAGGACAGTTACGCTGAATATGTAAGAACTGGAGAGTTTAATTGTGTGCATGAATTTTTTGATGATATACTTAGTTATACAGGGGGCATTCCTCTTTACCAAGAGCAGTTAATGAAAATGGCTGTTAAGGTTGGCTTTAGCCTAGATGAGTCAGAGCAGCTTAGAAGGATAGTCGGAAAGAAGAAGGTTGAGGATATGCCAGCTTGGAAAGCCAAGATTGAAGAAAAAATCAAAGAGAAAAACCTAGATCCAGTTATAGGGGAGGTTTTGTGGAAAGTCGCAGAAGATTCTGCTAATTATTCGTTTAACAAATCCCACAGTATTTCTTACGCTTACTTGGCGGCGATAACTATCTACCTTAAATTTAACCATCCACAGGAATTCTTTCTTAGTTTACTTAAGATGGCAAGGTTCGAACCTAACTCTCATGAAGAGATAGCTAAAATATCTCAAGAGCTTTCGTTTTTTGATATAACACTTTTGCCACCAGACTTAAACCTTTCTGATTTTGATTTTAAGATCGAAGGCAAAAATATAAGATACGGATTAAACTCCATTAAAGGTGTTTCTGGTAAGATTATCGAATCTCTAATCGAGTTTAGAGAAAACAACTTTGAAAACAAATATGATATATTTACAGCTGCTAAAGATTGTGGAGTTAATATAGGCACTATGTCTGCGTTTATCCAAGCTGGGCTATTAGATTCTTTTGTTACGACTGATCGTTGTAGATTAGTTCTTGAGGCTCAAAGCTTTAATATATTAACGGACAGAGAAAAAAGGAACATAATTGAAGTTGGTGATCGCTTTAATTATGACGTATTAAATACAATACAGCACTTTAGACAAGAGAATGCTCCAGCTGACGACGGCAGAATTCTATTCGCTGACAGAAGGTTTGGAACGTTCAAAAAGAAGTATGATCAATATAAAAAAATATATGAGCAAAACACAAGTCACATAAAATATGCTAACTGGTTCTTTGAAGAAAAACTACTTGGTTATAGTTATTCTCACACAATAAGGGATATCTTTAGCGCTGGAGATTCTGTCTCATTTAACACATCAGAGGACATAAGGCGATCATCTTCTAGGAGAAGAGTTAAATTTGTTGGAACCGTCGTAGATATAACAAAGAGGACAAGCAGAAACGGAAACAAGTACGCTAGATTAGAAATGCAGGATGATTTAGGTCCAGTTTGCGGCTTGTTTCTCGATTCCGATAGAAATGAAAGGTTGACAGAATATATAAGTTCTGGTAAAAAGTTACCTAAGAAGGGTGACGTCACCATTATTACTGGAGACGTTGGAGATGATATTGTGTTTGTAGATTCAATAAACACAATCGAAGAAAAAATTTATATGAAATTATCTGAACTAAAATGAGTGTATTTAACAACGTGATATTTAAAGACTTTAACTTAACGCCTAGAGCTAAAAAAGCTTACAAATCCGCCTTTGATCTTTCTAAAGAGATGGGGCATAACAATGTCAATAATTTACATGTCGTATTCGGTTGTGCTGAAAACATGTCTGGGACCTTAAAAGATCTTATAGAAGATATAGGTTTTAAGTTTAAACCAGAAGACATAGTTGATAAAATAAACCAACTCGAAGAAAGGGCAGGAATGAGTGAAAAGTTCTATGCTAACAAAAATTCAGACCCTTGGCATAAAGAAGTTTTAGATGCAATGAATTCTGCTAATAAAATTTCGCAGAAGCTTGACCATCATTATGTTGGAATTGAACATATCCTTCTTGGAATATTAGACACATCAATGTATGTTTTCCCAGATATAGGAATCCAAAGCTTTAGTGATACCTTGGAAAACTATGCCAAGGGAGATCAATCTAATAATCCAGACCCATTATCATTGGACGATTTGTTGGGGGACCTTTCTGACTTTGTTGAAATTTCAGACCCTCCTAATGAAGAACCTAATAAAATACCTTCTTTTTTAACAAGCTTAAACGATCTTTATTCGGAAGGAAAGCTCCCAGATGTATATGGAAGGGACGAGGAAATCAAACTCCTCATAGAAACCATCTCTAAAAAGAACAAAAGTAATGCAATATTAACTGGTGACGCTGGCGTTGGTAAAACAGCTATAGTAGAAGCTTTGGCTACTAAAATTTGCCAAGCAGATGTTTCCTCTAACCTTTTAGGAATGGAAATTATGAGCGTTGATATTGCTTCTATGTTGTCTGGCACTCAGTATAGAGGTCAGTTTGAAGCTAAGTTCAAAGACCTCCTTGAAATGGCCAAACAAAACCCCCACATCATTCTTTTCTTTGATGAGATTCATACTATATTTGGTGCAGGAGGAAACCAAGAAGGAAGCATCGATGCGGCAAACATGCTAAAACCAATGCTCGCCAGAGGAGAGATTAAATGCATAGGTTCTACGACGTCAGACGAATACGAAAAGATATTCAAGAAAGACTCGGCAATGAAAAGAAGGTTTTTTAATATAGAGGTGTCAGAACCTTCGGTAGAGGATACAAAAAAAATATTATATAATTGCAAATCCAGATACGAAGACTTTCATAATGTTAGATATAGCAAAACAATTATTGATTGTGTTGTAGATTTATCCTCCAACTTGGTTAGCAATAAAAATTTCCCAGATAAAGCTTTTGATATAATAGACCAAGTAGGTTCTAGAATAAAAATAAAAAATTCTAAGCCGTCCGATGAGCTAGTAAACAGCCACAAAGAGTTTGTAGACTTTTTATCTAAGGGAGACCAAGATGTTGAAGATGTCAAAGAAAAATTCAACTTGTTTCTCTTGGACTTAAAAAGATTAAATGAAGAATCTTATTTAGATCCAGTAACCATTAAAAAGAGCGATATCCTTGAGATTATTTCTGAACATGGAAAAGTTTCTGTTGACCAGATAAAAGAAAGCAGACAAGGCTTTTCTTCTTTCTCCCAAAGAATGTCTAAGGAAATTTTCGGGCAAGACTCTGTTATTAACAAGGTTAATGACCTACTCAGTTGTGCTAAAGCTGGATTCACGGATGAAGATAAGCCTTTAGCCAGCATGTTCTTTGTTGGTCCGACCAGTGTCGGGAAAACATACACAGCAAAGAAAATAGCCAAAAACTTTTTTGGTAATGAAAATGCCATTATTCAGATAAACATGAGTGAGTTGTATGACAAGACAGGTATTAGCAAACTTATTGGCTCTAATTCTGGCTATGTCGGCTATGAAGAAGGAGGAATGCTTACTAAGTTTGTTAAGGACAATCCAAACTGCGTTGTTCTTTTTGACGAAGTAGAGAAGGCCGACCCACAAGTTTTAAACTTATTGCTCCACCTTTTAGATGAGGGTTACATAGAAGACAACAAGCACAACAAGGTTGACTTTTCTAAGTCTATAGTTATTTTAACAAGTAATATAGGGCACGAAAAAGCCAACAAGCCGAGCATGGGATTTGTTCAAGACGAAGGAGTTAAGTCTGATTCTTACAAGGAGTCAGTAAAGGGAAAGCTTAAACCAGAACTTCTTGCTAGAATAAATGATGTACTGGTTTTCGATGACCTTGGAGACTCCGACATCAAAAGAATTATAAAATTTGAGCTTGACAAGATAAAAGATAAATTAAAAAAGAAAAACATAAGCATAATTGTTAAAAACACCTCTATAGATTGCATTTTTAACGATATTAAAAACAAAAAGATGCACGTAAGGGATGTAAAAAGATACGTCAAAGAAAAAGTCCAAGTTCCAATTGCAAAACTAGTTGTCAAAAACTCAAAAACATCAGAGATAATGCTAAAAAGTGTTGACAATAAAATAAGTATATGCTAATATATTTCTTATATGAACAAAACACAACAAAACAAAATCATGAAAGCAATCCGTAGCAGCAAGGGCCGTTTCTTCGGTCTTTATACTAAAGCTGGTGAGGCTGTGAACGCTCAGTTCGTTTCTGAAAGCCCACTTTACGTGACTGTTTATGATCGAAATGCGAAGAATACTCGCAAGTTTGCTAAAGCTAGCCTTAAAGGTTTGAGTCTTAAGGGTCAGAAAATTGGTGCCGCCTAGATATTTAGCAAAATAGAAAACTCAAGCCCTTCCAGTATAATTAGTAGATGAACGCGTCGCAATTATTTTCTGGAAGGGCTTACGCTTTTGACACCGAAAAAATAGTAGATAAAAACGAAGCTGCTTACGAGATTATTAAGGAAGTGATATCAAAGTCCAACACAGATATCAAAATAGATTCGTTGGTAGAGCTTTTTGGAAATGAGAACTTTGATAACTACAAAATAATTAGCGGGGATCTTTTATACTCTATCAAAATTTCTCTCGATGACGATTGTTTCGTTCTAAAAAACGAGTCGGAGTTTCTAAAAAATAATAAATCTCCACTAATTCCTTACTTTCTAGACTCAGGAAAGATCAGGATAGGAAACGACATACTGTTTTTGCTCTCTGCTCATGATGAAGGTTATGATATAAGAGGCGAAGGCATAGCGTCCGTCATAGAAAATGATGAATCTTTTTTTTACACCCTATACCACTTTAGCAATCTAAAAAGCAAAATCTCTTGCCGTGAATATCTAGACATGTTTCTAAACAAAACAAAAATAGAAGAGCAGTCTAAAATTTTAAAAGAGAGTATATCTTCCATTCATAAAATAGGCAAAATAAAAAAAGTTTTTTCCCTTCTTTACGAAGAAGTCTTCTCAAATTATGACGAAACGATTCTTGAGGGAGACAGAGCTTGTCATGGACATTTTGAGTTAGACAATATAATAACTAGGCACGGTTTATATAAATACAAGAATTTAGGATTCAATTTCTCTGGTAATCCAGTTTTCGATGTTTGTTATTTTGCTGTTAGCTCTGGCCTTAGCAAAAGATCTTCCCTTTTATTTTTTAAAAAATACTGCGATTTCAATAAAAAAGACATGAACTCGCTAAGACCCCAATACGAATATTGTATGAGAATAACATCTTGCTTATTCTTCTCCAAACTTTTCTTTGATTACTTGATAGAGGAAACAATATTTGAAACCAGAAGACCTCATAAATTATTGTCATTATCTGTTGATTTTTCAAAATGCTACCATAATCTAGAAAGAATTTCCTGTGGCGATGATATCAAAGATCTTTTAAGCAGAATAATAACAAGACCTATTACCGATAAAGTAAAATAAAATAAAAATATACTAGAAAACGCTTGTTCTGTATATATTATATAGCAAGATGATTCAGTTCTACAAGCCAAATTCGAAAAACACAGGAAACGCTTTTGGTTTCCGTTTAGGCATTAAAGGAAAAAGCGAAACCCCTTGTGTTTATATGACAGCCATTAAGCAGCACTCTTGGAATAACAAGACTAAGAGCGGTTCGTTTGCTGAAAATGCTAAGGACCCAGAAAAGTGCGCCTCTGTTAAGTTTAATGAGATCGAACTGGGCGGTTTTATTTATGCGATTGAGAATTACGAAAAATTCAATGCTTTTCATAGTTTCGATGACAATAAAACATCTATATCGTTAAGCCCTTACACAAAAAACGATGGAACAAAAGCTTTTTCCTTCTCTGTGTCTAGAAACTCCGCCAATAAATTTGGTATAGGCTTAGAGATGTCGGAAGCCTATCTTCTGGTTGAGTATTTTAAATTCGTTTTAAATGAAATATTCACCTACAAAACAAACAATAAATAATGAGAAAAAAAACCGTACTCATTCACTCTAATTTCTGCAAAGCTTTCACTGGTTTTGGAAAGAATCAGAAAAACGTTTTAAAATATCTTTATAAAACAGGCAAATACAAGATAATTGAAGCCGCCAACATGAAGATGGCTGGAGACAAGAGTTTAGAACTGCTTCCTTGGGATTGTTATGGTTCGGTTTCTAATAGCTATTCTTCAAGATCTGAAGAAGAAAAGAGAATGGATGGTTACGGTTTTTTTGAAATAGATACTATAGTAGAAAAGGTAAGACCAGACGTTTATATCGGGGCAGAGGATATTTGGGCATTTACAAACTTTCACCATAAACCTTGGTGGAACAAAGTTAATTGTATGGTTTGGACAACCTTGGACAGTTTGCCTATTTTGCCTCAAGCAGTAGAGTATGCCCCTAAAATAAAAAACTACTACGTTTGGTCTACTTTCGCCGAGACGGCTTTCAAAGAAATGGGCTACGACCATGTAAAAACACTTAGAGGTTCATTAGATGTAGAAAATTTTCATAGGATTAGTGATGAGGCAAGGGGTAATTTAAGATCCTTTCATGGCATTGAAGGAGATGATTTTGTGGTGGGTTTTGTTTTCAGAAACCAACTAAGGAAGTCAGTGCCTAACTTGCTTGATGGTTTTAAGATGTTTAAAAAAGACAAACCAAACGTAAAACTTTTATTGCACACCCATTGGTCAGAAGGCTGGGATATAATGAGGCTTCTAGAAGAGAAAGGAATGGACGGAAGGGATATTTTAACAACTTATTTCTGTTCGTCATGCAATTCATATCATGTAAGAAACTTTACTGGTCAAAATCAAAAATGCAGAGAGTGCGGTGAGGAAACTTTAAACACTACAAATGTAAGCGCTGGCGTTTCCGAAGAACAGCTTAACGAAGTATATAATCTAATGGATGTGTACTGCCACCCATTTACTAGCGGTGGTCAGGAAATACCAGTCCAAGAGGCTAAACTCACAGAACTCATAACCTTGGTCACAGATTACTCATGCGGCGAAGACAGCTGCACAGAAGAGAGCGGCGGGTTACCTCTTAGTTGGCATGAGTATAGGGAACCAGGTACTCAATTCATCAAAGCTTCGACAGACGCTGAGAGTATCAAGCAAATGCTAAATACTGTTTTTGATATGTCCGACGAAGAAAGGTCAAGTGTTGGCGAGAAGGCTAGGTCTTGGGTAATGGAAAACTTTTCTATAGAAGTTATAGGCAAAAAACTTGAATCAATTATTGATGATATGCCCTTACTAGACGAGGATGTTGATATAAAAAATTCAGCTCACAACGAGTTTTATCTCAAACCAGAAGGGCTCGAAGATAAAGAGTTCATTATAGATCTTTATAAAAACGTATTAAATGATGATGTGGATCAGAAGAACGATGGATTTAAACACTGGTTTAATAAAATTAAATCTGGAGAGGTTGATCAAAATAGTCTTTATCACCACTTCATAGAGATAGCCAAAAAAGAGAACTTAAAGAAACCTGTGTCTTTCGAAGACCTCCTATCTACAGACGATAAAGGTAAGCGAGTGGCAGTTATAATGCCAGAATCTGGGACAGATGTGCTTTTTTTAAACTCTCTCTTAAAAAACCTACAAAAAAAACACAAAGGCTTAAATATTTATATATTTACTAGACCAGAATATTTTGAATATATAGAAGATAACCCCTGTGTTTATAAATGTATCCCTTATTCAAACGTTTTAGATAATCCTGTATCGCTTGAGGGTTTTGGCGCTCACGAAGGGTTTTTTGAGGCAGCTTACTACCCTGCTACTACAACCCAAAAAGTCCCATGCTACATTCATAACGGAAATTAATATGTCACATTTACTTAAAGAATATTCAAAAAGCTTAGAGGTTAATCCTAAGAAGCCTGTCGTAAACAAGCACTTCTACCCAGTTACTCCAGAGAAATACATAGTGCTGTATAACGAGCAAGATATTGGCTCAAAAAATTACAGGTATTATTCTTTGGTTGTTGATTTGATAAGCCACGAATTAAAAAGAAAAAACATAAAAGTTGTTATCATAGGTTCTGGAAAAGACATGAGTAACAGGGCCGACTACGTATACCCAAATTTAAGTTTCAGGAAAAATTGTTACATAGTTTCAAAGGCGGATCTATTGATATCAGTTGACAACGCCATAACCCAATATGCCAGTAGTCAAAATGTTCCTATAGTCAATCTATATGGAAACATTTATCCATCTATAACTACTCCGTATTGGTCCAACAAAAACAAAAAAGTAGACCTTGAACCAGAGTGGAGCACAAAACCCTGTTTAGCCCTTGAAGATCCTGACGATTGTATAAACAAAATACCAGCGGAGAAAGTTGCAGAATCTATCCTTAAAATATTAGAGCCCAACAGGAAGTCATTGATTAACTTTAAAACAAAATTAGTCAATAAAATAAAAGACTTTTCTATAGATGTAATACCTACTAATTATGTAAACTTATCCATCTTCGAAAACTCAAGAATAAACATCAGGCTTGATAAAGGTAAGATCAAAGAAGCTGCGTTTTATGAATATTGCGCAAACCATAAATGCAATATATTTATTGAAGATGTTATCATTCAACCAGACGGAATCAAAAACTTTTCTAAAAACATTGGCTCTATTAATCTTTTTTTAAATTCAAAACCAGAAACAATACCCAAAAAGTATTTTGAGTTTCTTAAAAGACTCAATATAGATTTTCACATTTTTGTGAAAAACAAAGAAATATTAGACGATATAAGGTTCGAGTATTTTGACCAGAACGTAGAATTTTACGATCCAAAATCAGAAAAGCCAAAAGACATTGACGTTAATGATAAGTTTTTCTCCTTTAAAATGGTTGTTGATGGAGAAAAGATTTACAAATCCTCTTATCATTGGAAAAATAGTATTGACAACGAGGATAATATAGTAGATAATGCTGATTACTGGGAAGAATCAGATTACTTTTATATTTATGAACAAGACAGACACTAAAACAAAATCAGTTAAGGCGGCAAAAAAAGTTACCAAGAAGACCGCAAAGGTTGTTAAAAAAGCAACCAAAAATAAAAAACCGCACGGCCCAGATCTCTACAAAAGGGACGAACACGGCTTATTGCAAAACACTGAATACCATTTCAATGAGGACGGCTCGGTAGATTGGAGGTCAATGATTAAGCCAGAGTTCCTTTATCCCAATAAAGGATGGTTTGAAATGCGAGGGCAGCAAGTCCCGAGCTCTACGGAAGGACTGAGAGATAACCAGCTTTTAATTATGCTTGGAGGCATTAAAGAATTAGCGAAGCTTAGGGGTTTTCGGGCTGTAGCTTATGATGTTCGAAACGTAGAAGAGGGCTACGTTACTTCTCGTTGTGATATTGATTGGATTGGTAATTACGAATCATCGAACATGGAGGTTTCATACGAAGACTATGCTAATGCATCATTAGAAAACACAGATGCGTTTTGCGAGAAGTTTTTGGAAACGATCGCTTGCAATAGATCTTTTGTTAGGTGTGTTAGAAACTTCTTAAACATTCACATTGTAGGCGCTGATGAAATAGACAAATCAGGAAACAGGAGTGAATCCAAAAGCACTTTTACCCCAAGCCCTTCCAGCAACGCTCCCATAACGCCTTCTGGTCTGCTTGAAAAAACTTTACTAGAAAAGCACGACGTAAGCTCCTTTGACTCGTTTAAGGACATGCTAAGGGATTTATGGAAAGAAGGAAAGTACCTTAATGAAGAGGTTAAAGATTGGAATTCTTTCGATGACATTTCTGCAAAGGAAGCTAGAAAGCTTATTGGTATTATATCAAAATGATAAAAAGAATAACAAATCCAGAAGAGTTCAAACAGGTCATTTGCGATATGAATGACCTGTTTGATATTGAAAACTCAGAAGAAGGACATGTTCTTGATTTGAAACACAATAAAGAAACCATAATAAATAGTTTTGGCAGTAGTCAACTTCTAGCTTGGGACGTTTTTGTCTGGGGCAATAAAGACGAAGGCAAGTTTAATGCGGTGTGTATTTTCTTGAATGATAAAAGCGTAAAGTTTGGTAAGAATCTTTTTCTAGAGTTTTTATGGTTGTCTAAAAATCCAAGGGTTGGCTTTAAGGTCTTCAAAGAAGCTATAAAATTCGCTAGGGAAAAAAAGTTTGAGTATGTAGTCGTTTCTGCGGCGGCAATGAACCCAAGCGAACCAAAACTCAAAAAGCTTTATAGGAAGTTAGGATTTGTAAAGGACAGCACAACATTTATAGCAAGATTATGAACAGCGCAGCAGCAAAAAAAATAAGAGAGATCATTAACCCACAAGACGCAACCACAAGGCGCGTTTACAGAAGGGCTAAAAAACAATATAATAAAACACCAAAACACTTAAGATCTGACTTTCTTCTCTCTTTAGCTGTTTTGTTGTCTCCAAATCATGCAGAAGATTAATTGGTCAGAAAACCAAATTGGAGGATTCTGGGTTAAGGCTACAGCTAACGGTAATAAATTTATGTCTGGAACAGTAAAGATGAAACTTTCAGATTTAAAAGAAAATTTCTTGGAGGCTGACGGAGAAACAATAAGTATTAGGCTAGCTGTTTTTAAAAACGACTATAAGAAAGATAATAATCCAGACTTCAACTGTTTTACGTTTAAAAAGAATTCCTCTGATACTTAAAGTTTTTGTATAAGTGTCCAGTATTAGACACAAGGTAAAAACCGCTTTCAGTATAGTTAACTCCCAATTCTATTGGAACTCCTGTACTGTGATCTACCAAGTTAAATAAAGGCATACCGCTATTTAGTGGGTCTGTAGATGTGCCAGTTGCGTTTAGTTTTATATTCTTTGATAAATTGCTATAAGGGTTTAGCGGATCTTTAAACTCCATTGAATAATCAAACGTTGTATACAACCACTCTCCGCTAGCGTTTGTAGGCAGTGTGGAAAATAATAAATTTGGGCCGTCATATATTCCTACAGAGCTCCCAAAAGACTCTTTATAAACAAACAATTTATCTATTATTCCAGAGTTTCCTGTTATTTCTCCAGTTATAACTCCAGTTTTAAAACTATTATTTATACTTGAGCCCTTGTAAGAAAGGTTTAGCTCGTTACTTTCAATAGTAGAACCCGCCTCTTCTCTTTCAAACAGCTTGTTTGGGCCGACCTTTACTGCATTGCCAGAGCCTATTTTAGAACTGGGGATAATACTAAACCAATAATCTTTGTTTGGCTCTATTCCTAGACTCTTATTTATATCCACACTTGTAGCCGCAGATCCTGCGCTTAAGTTTCTTTTGCCAATAAACGTAGACCCGTTAAGCTCGAAGTTTTCGTCTTGAGAAGCGTAAAGATCTACATGTGAAGGTTTTATGTATTTAGGTTCTTCTATAAATCTAGCTTTTATTGTTATTTTGTTTTCTACCCTTCCAGATGGAACGGCCCCAGTAGAAGTAGCACCATCTTCGTCAACTTGCCAACTTGCCGTTCCTTGATCGTCTTGCGTTTCTACTTGTGTTATATAAAGACTATTTCCGTATGTATAATATTCTGCAGAGCCAGCATCTCCAATTATAGAATCCTTTGTTTTTGCTCTTACACCGAAATTAGGCTGATAAGAACCGAATATTCTAATGTTTTCCTGTTCTGTTATTAATAGATCTGTTGAGTAGCCACTTAAATAATTTTCGTAAACTGTCGCCCCGTTTTGGTTTAATATGTCATAACTAACTCCATCAAAATATACGCTTTTTGCCATTTCTTTTGGCGTCTTTATATAAGATTTTGAGTTATCCAAAAATTTAAATTTAAACTTAACATCTCTCTCTAGATGTATGCCACTTCCCCTTCCAACTGTATAAGTGCTTGTTGGGTCGAACTCAAAATTAGGCTCAAAGTTATATACTGGGAAAATGCCAAAAGGATCTGGGTTTACTCTAATGCTGCCAAATATTCCACCAGTATATTCCCCAACTGGATTACAAGGGTTACCAGTCTGAACTGACACATAAATAGATGGATCGTTGAACCCAGTTGAGTTTCCAGAAAAGGTCCAGAAACCGCTTCCAGAATCATAGTTTATATCTACTGTATAGTAATCATAATTATCCAACTCTGGCGATCCTGAGTAGTTTTCATAGTAGCCGCAGCTAGGATGGTTACCAGTACCCCTTTTCAGCCTTATATCGCCAGTCGGGCTTAGAAAGGGAATTTTTACATATAATGGTGTGCAACAATCTGACATTTTTTTTATTTTATATATTATTCGATTACAACGCCTACAACGACCGAGCCATCTAAATTTTCTAGATCCTGCCCTGAAACGTATATACTTTCAGATGCTGGAGATGAATCGTCGTATCTTTTATTGTAATCTGCGTTATTGAATGTGTCCGCCAATGATTGAGCTCTTATTGTATAGTTCCCTATTAAATCAGGAGTATAAGAAAAGTTTGTTACTGGAGTTGTGGCGACTTCAGACTTTTGGCCGTTTGGTAGTTCTAAGTAATAATAGTAACCAGTTGCATTTTCTACTGGCTCCCAGCTTCCTGTTATAATTGTTGGGCTTTCATCTAAAACGTAATCTAAAACATCTAATGTAATTGTTGGAGCTTCCAGGCTTATATAACTTATTTCGTTTACATTAAACTCATTTTTATTATAACCAAATGTGTTTTCGGCCTCTGGTATATTTATGTCGTTTTCTATTTCTTCGTATTTTCCGCTTAGATACTTTGAGGCTATAACCTTATAGGAATAATTTTCATCTTCCATTATGGAAATTATTTTGTAAACTTGATCCGAAGCGTCCTTACTTGGGAATCTATAGGTGGAACCTTCTGGAACAAATTTCAACAGGTTTGCGCTAGGGTCGTTTTCGTCTATGTATACAGTGTCTCCGTATTCATTTGCTTGTATACCTTTAAACCCTCCCCACCCAGTGACATTAAAGTCTCTTATTTGCTGGTATCCGTTTACATTTATGTCGCTTTCTTGGAGGCCTCCGAAATAATTCAAATCAGCGTTACTCTGATACGTAAATTTCCCCTCAAGATTAAAGCTTGCTGGCTTTGCTCTTTTATCGCCTTCTGCCGAATCATAAACGAATCCCGAAGAAGAGTAGGCGTCTCCTAACGTTAAAGATTTAAAATTAAAGGTGCCTTGCCCAGTGCTGTTTATGAATAAATTATAATTATCGTCGTCAGTAAAAGCTTTACCAGTAGAGAATACCCAACCAGTAACACCTGTATTAAACCATATTATTTGATTTTGAGATCCTGTGTATACAGCGTATTGTTCATAAAGCTCCGCTTCGTTATCAATTTCTACATCCCCATTAGATATGTCAGAATAACCTTGCGAGTAACTATTAAAACCATAATCACCTATAAAATTAACATCAAAATCAGGATAAGACAAAGCTCCTTGTTCTATTTCAAAATCTTTCAGTCTAAGTCTTTTTAGTTGCGCCTCTTCGTCTAAATCGCTTTTTTGCTTATTTCCTGTTGGTAAATAAACAGTTATTCTTTTTTCGTATTCGCTGGTTTTAAAGGGTTCCGAAGTCTTTATAGTTAAGTTGTCTGCGTCTACGCTTAAAACTCTTCCTATGTTGTGTCTTAGTGTTTTTAAGTCATCTTCTATAATAATTAAATCGCCAGGCTTACACAGCAAAACTTCATTCCCAGCCGTAAATGCTACAGTTTCATTTTCTTTTGTGGTTTGGTACATCAAATGCTTTGCTGCTCTTCTTGCCATTGCTTTTGATGTTATCCCCGCTGCGGTTATTTCTTTTTTGAATAAGCCTCTATCAACGATATCTTTTTCGTTTTCAATATACTCTATTTTTGATTTGAAACTGTCGTTTCTATCTAAATAAGCAACCTCAACTGCGTTATATTTTTCATCTCTCTTGTAGCTTGAATAAGAAAAGAACCCATCTTTTACACTTGCATTTGTAAATAAAGCTATAGGGCTTTTTAATCTGTCGTCTAAAAAGCTTATTGTCGAGTTTTGAAAATAAACTATACCCCTGAATATGGCGGCTATAGAGTTTATAGCGTCAAAGATTTTAGTTCCTTGTGTAAATGCTATGTTACATGTAAATCTTGGTTCGATACCTCCCCTTCCATCTTTGACTCCCAAAAAATAACCGTCTTCATCGACAGCGTCACAAAACCTGCCTATCTTGTAAAGATCCCATTTGTTAACTTCGCTTTCTGATATTTGTTGACCCAAACCGTACCTTGTGGCCACAATCATATCATATAAAATCCAAGCTGGGTTATCTGTCCATTCAAACTTAAAAGACCCATTCCAATCTCCATTATACAATAGACTAGATGATTTTGTTTGAGAGTTAAACTCAGACTCTTTTTTAAAATATCTTTTATCCTTACCATCTCCATCTATTGGGAAGTAGTTTGATGGTATTTTTACTTTTTTGAACTTACCTCTGTAAGTTCTTTTTGGTATGTCGTTAAAAACCCTAGAGTCTATCTTGGTTCCTACTATAGCTGAAAAAGGGTAGCTGCATTGAGATTCAATTATTTCAGTGACTTTTACTAATGAAATAACTTTAGATATTAAAGTTGAGTTAGACTCTGTCGAAAGTTTCGTTATTTTTATATACCTTTTTTCTTTTTTATCTTCCCTACCCGCCGTATCTTCTTCTATATCATTGTAAGGTATAGGAGGTAATATAAAAGGCTGGGATATCCCTCCCTGAGCAATACCTTCTAAGGTTTGGTTTATTTCTTTCACATCATCATATTCGCCAATAGAATCTTTAGCATCTGGGTTACCTATATCTAAGTAGTTGGGAGCCTCTACAAGCGCAATTATTTGAAAAAACTTTTCTACTAAAATTGTTTCGCCTCCATTTTCGTCTATTAATCCTGTTTCTATTCTTATGTTTAGTGGTGCTGGGATCTTAGTCCCAATATCGGCATTGCCGTTTCCTGCTCCAAGGCTAAGGATACCCTCTTTATCTACCGTATCAGATAAAGATTTTAAAGACAAAGTAACAAAGCAAGAAGAAACGTTCGGATTTTCTATTATATGTGTTACTGGTTGTGCTCTTTCGTCATAATCTACCTTGCTTGTATTCCAGTCTGAAAAGGATTTTGTATTTTGTCTTATATCTTTACTACCTTCTTCTATTGCAGCAAGGTAAGACTCGTCCATCTCTGGGATTGAATTTAGTAAGTAGTTATCGGTGTTGGGATCAAGTGGAAAATTCAAATCAGGGATTTTGTCTCCACCCAGCTCTAACTTTTTCAAAGTTCCATTTGCCTTTATTTTTTGAACCCCATAATAATCGCTATCTAAAATTCCAAATAAATCTGGTTTTAATGCCCCCCTAGTATTGAATGGCCCCAACAATTCCGAATTATAAAATTTGTCTATGTAAATATTTTTGAAGTAATCTAATGGCTCTTGAAATTGTTGTCCATTTCTAAATTCCATCATTACATTTGAGTAATTATATTTCTTAGCACCCAAAGAATTAGATCTATATCCAAAAGAAAAAACACCTAATCCAGTAATGTTTTTAAGGTAGTTTATTTCCTTAGACGGCATTAATGATTGTAAAAAATAACCATCTCTGGTTTTTTTGTATTTACCATCATCATTTACTCTTAACGCCCCACCAATGCCAATAGATAAATTAAAAGATTCTATATTAAAACCCCAAACTTGTCCGTTCCAATTCCCGTTTGAATCTAACTTTGGTATAATAAGATTAATCACTTTTCCAGAGGACTGTGACCTTATCTCTGTAGATACAGGCTCTATTGATAGAGAATAATCAAGTTGATCTCCAGGTTTACCTGTTGTAGCTATTGTCGGAGTAGCTAGTGCTAGTTGTTGTGTAATCCAAGCGCCAATCTCTTGTACCGCTGCGCTTGCGGGAGATGTTAATACGCTTGCTGTACATATATAATAAACATCTCCATAAAAGAATAAATCTTGACTATTATATTGTTTTCCGTATTCTACCGTATCAACAAATGTTTCTGTTTTGAATATATCTTTATGCTCCGACTCTATATAGCCATCAATAGCGTAACCTTCATCATGATTAACAAAAAGATAAGGATTTATTACGTCCAACCCTGGCTGATCTGTTTTTAGCTTAGTTTTAACGAGATCTGTAATATCGTTTCTAGTTATTTGTTCGTAAATTACTTCGTTATTTTCGATTGGAGTTGCATTTAAATTAAAACCTAAAGCTTTTAGTCTTTCTCTCAAAAATTCCGACGAAAGTTTTCCTGAAGAGCGGCTGTCATCTTGTACGTTTACTGTATCTACTAATTGATTTATAGAGTCTGATATTTCTTTTCTGAAAATCCCTAATGGATTTGCACTATTGATAGATTCTTCCCACTCTGAAACCTGAAGGCAAATTTCTGTATAAAAAGTATTAGCCCCGCCTTCTTCAGTAGACTGCTTGGTAAAAAAGCAGGTTCCGCCAGCTACTTTTTTTGCATCAGACAACGCTTGTGCGGAAGCATTTATTTTATATTTATCTCCATCAGCGAACCAAAACTCCCTTGTTTGCTTCGCGTATATACTAAAATTAGATGAGCTACCAGCCTCCAGGTAATTCTGCCTAATCCTTCTTTCCTGGTACCTATATAAACCCTCATTTATGCTAGTGTGTAATCCCCCATACACCTCATTTGTGCCATAAGAAACTACTTGCCCCGAAAAAGCTGGCTCAAGGTCAATACACCCAAACATAGTATCACGCCACCTGTTGTTTGTAGTACCTTGTCCGTAAAAGTTTTGAGATATTAATGTATAATCAGCGATTGGTGAAAAAAGATTTCTTATATCTGAAAAGGCTCTATATCGTTCAGAAGGAATATTATTAGCCCCATATACACGATCCCTGCTGCTAGGGTTTGAGCTATTCCAAATGATTGACCTATCACTATATACATATCGCATTCTTAAATTTTTCGGAACAATTATTTCATTATAAGAAAAGTCACTTACTGTTCCAAAAGCTTGTGATATAGCACCAGTAAATGACTCAGCACTTTGGCCGCTACCTATTAAAGTTGTTATATTTTCTTGCGATCTTTCTATGAATGCTTCGCTTGTCTGTTCCACTGGGACATCGTTTAAATAAACCCCTTGAAGGTAAGATGTTGGATTTAAAACATAACTGTTTGAATTTGAAAGGCCCTCTATAGGTCCGTCAGAAAGTAAATCAACAGTTTCTGAATAAGAAAAAGACGCGGCGACAGAGTAATCTCCTATCTTAGGAGGTTTAAGTGTAGCAGGTTTTGGTTTAGAGGCTCCTCCTTTAGCGCCAGCAAGTGTATTTTTTATTTCAAAATGTTTCATCTATTTTATAGGTTTGCTATTTGACTTGCTGCTTCTGTTTTTTCTGACTGTTCATTTAAAGGATTTCTTCTGAACGATTTAAATGTTTCTTGGTTTTGAGGGTAACTCTTTAAGCATGTTTGTATTATCTCAGAGCCAATAAGTAATTCACCATAACAAACAGGCACGGGTGTTCCTTGCGCCGCCCTGTTTTGCACACTGCTAAATGTAAATGACTTTTCTAAACCAGCTGCCGTTTGTGATATTTCTGGGGGCTTTGGCGGATCTGGAGCTAAGATTATTTGCAGCGCTGTTGAAACGACAACAATTGCAATAGCAATCCAAGTCGGGGGCCCATCTCCTGACAGAATAGGCACAAGGTCTATTGTTTCTGCTTTTCTTTTTGTTAAAATTTCTTTTGGGTTTTCTATTTTTTCGCCATCAACTATAACGCAGTAATGAAAACCAGAAGAACCCAAATCAAATATTCTTTTCTTGAACCCACTTCTGTTTGCATCTATGGCGTCAAAAACATCTTTAGGTTCGTCTATCTCCATAGAAAAACAATCCCCGAATTCATCAGCCAAAAGGCCGTATAGTTTTATATTGGTCATTTAATTAATTTGAACTTATCTATTGTTGTTACATCAGCAATAGACTTTTTGGGCGTGTAAAAGTTGAATTTTTTAGTATTCAACGAGTATATAAAAAATGGAAGACAACTGTTCTCTGACATCAATACGTCTTTTTCCGACTCTTCTTCGTTGCCGAATACGTGGCTATGAAACAATGCGACAGGTTTATAACGCTTTAGAAAAAGCAAATATTCTAAAGGGTCTATTGTAAAGCTTTCCCTTGGCGTTGTTGATTTATTCTCGCATAAAAAAACAGTAAATTTACCTTCCGACTCTCCAATAAAACCGCATATTTCCTGAGAAACATTTAAAAAAGACCACTCGTCTATTTTGTTCAGTATGCTTTTCGGGTCTTGGGTAGTTAACGATTCTTTATTCATTGTTATGTTTATCTTTGGAAATCAAAACCATCAGTTCCAGGGAAGCCTCCAAATGGTAAGAATGATATTTCTTCTTGTGTAGTGACATTTTTGTTTACTGCGTATGAGTAAGTATTCACGGATGCTGCTTTTTGATCTGGACCATTATATATTAAGTCATTTTTCTGAGTTGACTGGTCGATAATCTTCTCTATAAATCCATCTTCATCTGAGGATGGTTCTGACCACCACGCTAAAAGCCCGTCTAGTATAGCTCGCTCTTCTGGAATATCGCTATCTTTAAAGTATTCTATAGGTCTCATTCTTGAACCGCCGCCAACAACAGGTCTATAAAGAAGATCTAATTCTTTATTTTCTAGGTACCTGTCCCAAAAACAAACGCCTTCAGAGGCTCCCCTCAGTCCGTCGTTTTGGCTGTAAACATGAAAATGTTCGTAAAGTTTCCCAGTATATTGTAAGGTTGAAAAGTTCTCTGCTTTTGTATAGGGGTTGTATAAAGAGAAACCATAACCATCTTCGCCCCTTCTTACTATTAATTTATTTTGGCCTTGATCTTCTGGGGTTATTTTTAGACTTTTTGTTGTAGTTCCATTGTTATATTTTCTTAGGTAAGCCCTAATAGACTTAGAAACATAAGTGAGTGTAAGACCTTTATAGCTACCTCTTGTTGCGTTAGAAGTGCTTAATATATCCGTGTACGACTTGCTGCCTATTAGGTCTTCATTAAAATTAAAAGCCATTGTCCAAGGCCTATTGCCACTTAAGGCTTGCAAAAATGGTAGTTGATTTTCTGGTTCATAAAAGCTTTTTAACTTTTCATCGCTGTAGTTTATAAGATTTAAAGTACCTAATGAGACTTGCTCTTGCGCCAAAAATCTTGTCACAGATCTACCTTCAGTGAATCTAAGTTTACAAGAGGAAAGTTTTTTATTACATCCTTCTTTGTCCCAAAATTCAGGATTATCATCTGGAGACAAACCCCTAACGTCTGTTTTTGCAATATAATAATTTAATAAAGGTCGAGAATCTTCGACGGAACCAGGATCTTCTATTGTTACCCTGTTATTTTTTATAAAAACCAAGTCTCCAGTTGTGTAATCCTTAGAGTCGTTATATTCATCTTGTGCATTTCCGAACGAAAATCCATCTTTAACATTTATCTGATTTCCGTTTATATCTGTAAACGCCTTACCATCTTCTTTCTGTACTGGAATGCCTTGGTATTGACATCCCATACCCCTGTATTGCCAATAGCAATACTTCCCCATTATTCTTCTGCTGTTTATTTCGAAGTTGTCTAAGTCTAGCGGAGATGTTAACTCGAGCTCTACATATATTTTATTCTCTTGCGCTTTTTGAGAAACTATATAAGTTTGCCTAGATAGTTCGGCTGTTGAGTCTGAATTTCCGAAAGGGTTTCCTCCGTCAAAGTTTTCGTCGTCAAGAAATTTAACAAATGTTCTTATTCTTGTTATTCTGGCGTTTTTAAAATCGTCATTTTTCCTTAAAAGGTTTGTTACAAAATAATCCTTGTTTGATATTTTCATTTTGGGCCTATTAACTCTTCCATCAGCATTGATTTCAAAACCCTCTATCTCAAGACCTATTGGCATATAAGCCCTGCCTTGCCAAACCACGCCCTTCTTAAAGTTAGACCCATTATGTATAGCATAAGATGTTTCTGGTTTTTTAATAGCATCAGGGAAAACCAAAAACAAATCTAAAATAGCTGTCGGCTCTAAATCCAACAGAGATTTTGCTATCTTATCTAATCCTTCTCCCATGAAATAAGTTACACTTCTTATCCTATTTTATGACATTTTATTGATTTTTAAACACCTAATTAATGTTAATTAAAAAAAACACTGGACAAACCATTTGTTTGCCGTAATATATGGATATGGAAAACATCATCTACAGAGTTTATGACAAGAAAAACAGGTTTCATCAAAGCTATTCCCCAAAACTGCAAGACGGCAAATCCTGGGCTGTTGATTGTGCCGCTTTAATAAAAGGGTCTGTAAAAGAAGACTGTTTGGATGAGCTTGGTGCGGTGAAAAGCTCAAAGGTTATATTCAATGCCGAAAACAAATAACACAAAAATAGAACTCGTTGATTTTGGCGATCAAGAATCAAACAATATTATAAAAAAATACTGTTTACATTCGGCACCATTCGACCAAATTCATAATTTTTATTCTATTTCTTGCAGGGATATCGCGTCCGAAAACTTCCTTGAACACTTAAAAGAAAAATGTCAATTATCAATTACGGCTAAATCCGAAGAAGATTATTTGTTTTTTACCTTTTTCAAAAAAGATAAGGGCGGTTTCATTGACTTGTATTTTGCGATGCCCAACACAAACCTCAACCTTTCCGCAGATATAATGCGGCATAACTTTTATTCTCTTTGCTTATATGCTATTAATTACTTCTCTATAGACAACATAGAAGGTTTAATTTATAGAAAAAACAAAAAAAATTCAATGAAGTTATTTTTTAAAAGATATATAAAAGCCATGACCTACAAAGAAAATGAAGATCTACCTTATGATTCTGTGTATTTAACTAAAGAATCCATACTAAATCACCGTGAAGAATTGCAAGTTCAAAGTAATAGGAACAAACTCGACCACAAAACACCTAGAAAATAAGGTTTTCGAGATTGGAGACTTCGTGTTCACTCAAAGACAGCAAGCCTTAGATGCGCATTGCAATGGTGATGCTTATTTGTTTGATATGAAATCTGTTACTTTTTGTGACAAGGGTATATTATTGTCTGGTTTCATTTCTGACGAAAACAAAAACGTAGGAAGAATCTCCTTTAAATATTTGTAAAAAATAGATTAGATGTGTATGTATTTATATGTCAACATCAACACAATCAACCCTTTTAAAACAAGTAGGTCACTACGGAGGAGAAAGAGTAGGGGTAGGGACCCACACTGGAAATTTCATGGCAATTCATGCCCTTGATGATTGCACTATTGGTGCAGGAACAGTGGGTAGCATATCAAATTTTGACGGAGCAGCAATAGCTCTTGGCGATGTAATCGTTGGAGATTGGACTTCTATTGAACTTACTGCTGGAGACGCAATCCTTTATTACTCAAGCTAAAAAATGAAATCTCTCTCAATACGAGGATTAAACACTGTATTTAGCAGACTTCGCACTAAGACTGCTTCTATACTCGTTTGTTGTTCTAATCTTTGGAAAGATTCTATCGCATGGCAAGATTCTTGCCTTTGGGTTGAGGGTGATGAAACATTATGGGTTAATGGAGATGTTTGGAATAATGAATCTATTTGGCCTACCGAATAACTTAAAACAAAAATGAGCTTACTTAACGAAATACAACAACCATCACAAAACAGTCCAAAGAGAAAAGCCTCTAGGATTAAATACCTCAATGTCGCGTTAGCTAATGAGATTATAAGATGCTGGCATGAAGGCTGGGACATGATATGGAGCGATCCAAACCCGCAAGCAGTTCTTGACGCTCTTGGTGAAGATGCTGGCGAACTTTTTGATATAAACGAACAAACATTAATATATTTAAACAATGTTCTAGGTGGTCGTCGCCAATCAGATCTTGATAATATCTTTGCCAAGGTGGCGGCAAAACCAGCCACGACTACGGACGAAAACGGTAACGTAACAATAACTTAACAACATGGCACAAAATCAAATTTCAATTACTACAGGGGTTACTACGCATGAGAACGTTCTCAGCGGGATGAATGCAAACTTTGCTGATTCTGAGACGAGAATTGGAGGCTTAGAGGATAAAACCTTACAACAACCAATAAGTTCTTCAGCTGGTTCACTTGCTTTTGATACATCCCTTGGAGGTAATGCTACAACAACCCTCACCGAGGACGTAACTACCTTTTCCATTACAAACGCTGCGTCTGGAGATTCTGGCCTGATTCTTGTCGAGCAAGACAACACAGCTGGCTGGACATTCACTAGCACATATGACGTTCTTGCTGGCGATCTCGCAGATATAGCTTCGATTACAGCCTCTGGCATTGGAGCGGCTTCTGTTGGTTGGTATCACGACGGTACAGATAATTATCTTTATGTTAGCCAAGCAACCTAAACACTTTTTAAAATGAAAACTTATCAACTAATAAACCTTAGCCCTCTTAAACTCCGCTATAAGAGTTTGAATGGTCTGCCGTCATCTATTACCCGTGAAGCTGCGGCCCCGCAAACACCAGATGGTTACAAATACGTTGAAAACCTTACCGTCCCAAATGATGCCCCAGAAGGACAGCGTTATGTTAGAGAACTTACTGTTGATTCTTATGGTTGGAAGCTTGAGGATGTCCCTGTTCAAGTAATTAACGAGGTAACAAACTATCAGATCAAACAAGCCCTCAACACGGTCCCTGCTGATCGTGCTGCTGTAGATGCTTTTGTTGCTGGCAGTGGCGACCAAAATGTTATTGATGGTTGGTCTCATGCTGCTGTATTCAAAAGAGACAATGCATTATTTCTTGGTGCTGTTGCTTATCTTGGTTGGACTCAAGAAAAAGTAGACGGTTATATTGAGCTTGCTGCGACCTTCGATTAATAAATTTAAAAATAAAAAATAATGGCACTAAATCCTTTCATACCCACAAGTGGATCAACTCACTTGACATTCCGCAACAATTATAATACCAATATATCAGAGATCGAATCTCGTATATCTGGTGTTGAAGCTGTGTCTGGGAACTACGCTCCTGCAAGTCACCAACATGTGGTTGGTGATATTGATTCTGCGACAGCCGTAAGCGGTTACGTTATCACTGCAGATGGCGGTGGAAACGCAACCTGGGAAGAAGCTCAAGGCGGTGGAGGTGCCGCTAATTTTAGCGTTGTCACGGTAGACACCCCAACTTATACACAAATCCCACAGCACACACATCACCTTTACGATGACACAGATCTTGGTGATAACGGTAGCGGTGGAGGTGGAGCTTGTATCGCGGTTGATCTTCTCGACCCAACACTACATGAAGCTGTTACTGTCCACAAAAAAATAGGCAATAGTTGCGATGTTCTGCTTCTTCCTCCTAGTGGTTGCACTATTGACGGTGTTGTAAGTGATGGTCTTGTAAGCGGTTATACCTTAACATCTCAAAACGAAGCTATCTCTATATTCAGTGATGGAGTATCTGGTTACTATATACAATAATGAGCCACACTGCGAAAACTCCTCCAACAGCTAATGCAATTGCAGATCTTCCAGATGCGAAAGATGGCACTGTTGCTTATGATGCTGCTGCGGGTAAGCCAGTAGCAAGAATAAATGGCGCATGGGAGAGTATTGCTGGTGGTGGTGGTGGTACACCTACCGTTGTTTATGATGATGGTGCTGCTATTGGTAACACGGACCAAATCCAAGGAGATATTCCTGCTGACTGGAAACAGAACGACTCCTCTTTAAGAGGATTAGTAATTGGCACATCTTGCACAAGTATTGGGAGTCTTGCTTTTGATTATTGCTTTGGCTTAACTGGCTCATTAGTGATACCAGATAGTGTCACGACTATTGGGCTTGCTTCTTTTTTCTTTTGCACTGGCTTAAATGGTTCATTAACTATTGGGAATAGTGTTACGAGTATTGGGGATAATGCTTTTAATGGTTGCTCTTCCATCACCGCTCTTTACACCAACACACCAGCAGCATCATGGGTCGGAACAAATGCTTTAAACGGAACAACAGCACTTGTCAACATCTACGAAGGACCAGATGTCACTGGTCAATACAGTGCTACATTCCAAGGAGGATCTGGAATGACTGTATCCGCATGGACAAACTACCCTAACATACCATAATACAAATTTTAACTAAAAAACAATATGAAATACGCAATCACAGGCCCAAGAGGGGCAATTTTTAACATAGTAGATACAGAGCCAACAGAGGCTCCAAACTACAGCGAAATTTCAGATGCAGATGCAGCCACAGTGCAAGCAAGTGAGGATAGATTCTTTATCATTGATGGTATTCTACTGACACAAGAAGAAGGCTTCCAAAAAATGAGAAGAAGCTTTATTGATGAAAAAATAGACAACAGTGCCGATCTTGATGCAGGTAAAGAGATTCTTAGAGATCATTTCGCAGAAAGAAGATATGATTTTGAGGTTGGAGGTATAGTTTGGAACGGACTTGACGTAAGAACCGATAGGTTTACAGTTGAGAGAATTTATCAAGCAAGATTCTTGGCAAAAGAAGATGCCGCATTTACTACGGATTGGAAACTAGGCAATGGAACATTCATGACAATCGATTCCCCAACTATAATTGGTCTATCTGATGCTGTTACTGCCCACCTTAAAGAAGCATTTACAAAAGAAAAAGTAGCCAATGGGTCAATCGATGCCGCAACTACTGTTGCAGAATTAAAAGCCGTTCAATGGTAATATGAGCCACACAAGTAAAGAGCCACCTAGCCAATATGCAGCTGGCGACCTTCCTAGCAACCCGCCAGAAGGAACAGTTGCTTATGATAAAACCAACCAAAAGATGGTTGCGTTTAAGAATAGTTCTTGGGGTGACTTCGGGGGTTCTGGAGGTGTAGGCTCTACTACTTACGTTAGAGATAATGTAGCTGGGGTAATCGACCAAATCCAAGGAGACATTCCCGCCAACTGGAAAATCAGCGACAGCTCTTTAAAAGGATTAGTAATTGGGACATCATGTACAAGTATTGGGAGTAATGCTTTTTATAGTTGCTCCGCCTTAACTGGTTCATTAGTTATCCCAGATAGTGTTACAAGTATTGGGAATAGGGCTTTTCAGAATTGCGTTGACTTAACTGGTTCATTAATTATTGGAAATAGTGTTACGAGTATTGGGGCTTATGCTTTTACTGATACTACTTTTGGAGGAGCAATAGTTATACCAGATAGTGTTACAAGTATTGGGAGTTATACGTTTTATTATTGCAATAGTTTCTCTACACTCTATGTTAACACACCAGCATCATCATGGGTTGGGGTAAACGCTTTAGGAGGGGCTGGTCTCACTACTATATATGTTAATGGTGTAACAGCATTAGGATATACTTCTGGAGCGCAAACATTTCAAGGTAAATCATTGACTATAACCGAATGGACAAACTACCCTAACATACCATAAGATGTCACACACAACTAAAATACCACCAGCTAAATACGCAACTTCAGATCTTCCAACTGACGTTGCCGTTGGGACTATTGTGTTTGATGAAACAACAAGCGAACACAAATCATTTAACGGATCATCATGGGACGCTATAGAAGGCGGCGGTATTGGAACTCAAACTATTGTTTTTGATTCTACTGGTCCATCTTATGACCAAATCCAAGGAGATATACCAGATAACTGGAAAAGCAACGACGCCTCTTTAAAAGGATTAGTAATTGGCACAAGTTGCACGAGTATTGGGAGTAGTGCTTTTTATTATTGCAATGGCTTAACTGGTTCATTAGTTATTCCAGATAGTGTTACAACTATTGGGGATTATGCTTTTAATATGGGTTTCAGTAGCGATTCTTGGTCTGGTCCATTAACGATTGGAAATAGTGTTACAAGTATTGGGAGTTATGCTTTTAGATATTGCATTGGCTTAACTGGTGATTTAGTGATTCCAGATAGTGTTACGAGTATTGGGAGTTATGCTTTTTATTATTGCCAAGGCTTTAACGGTTCATTAACTATTGGAAATAGTGTTACAACTATTACGAGTTATTCTTTTGGTGGTTGTTCTGGCTTAACTGGTCCATTAGTGATTCCGAATAGTGTTACGAGTATTTCGAATTATGCTTTTTTTTATTGCTCTCTCTTGACTACAGCATATCTAGCGCCTCCATTAGCAAACGTTGGTAGTCAGGCATTTTACGTCTCTGGACTAACTACCGTCTATGCTAAAGATGCAGTAGCCAGCGGCTGGACATTGGGCGCTGGTCAAACAGTTGGCGGCAAAACAGGAGTCACCGTAATAGATTGGACAAACTACCCTAACATACCATAATTTTTGTTGACTTTTTTTTATTAGTATATATAATACTAGTATATGAAAACAGTTCATTTCACATCTGGTCTTCCTAGAGCTTGCTCTACTCTTCTTCAAAACCTATTAGCCCAAAACCCGAAAGTTCATGCCACTGCCACATCTGGCGTTCATGAGATGGGATATATTGCTAGAGACTTCTTTGAAACAGAGGAATTTAAAACATTTAAAACCCCACTAGATGGTGAAAGACAATACATTAATTTTGTAAAAGGCGGCGTTCAAAATGCTTTTAATGATGACACTGATCGACCAGTTGTGGTAGATAAATGCAGAAGTTGGGTTGGTCATTTGGATCAATTGTTTAAAGTATTTCCAGATGCAAAAGTATTAGTGCCAGTAAGGGATATTCGTGGTATTTTATCTAGTTTTGAGAAGCTAAGAATTAAACACCCATCACGGTTTGTTGGTATTGAAAAACAAAACCCACAGAACTGGACGACCATTGAAAAGAGATCACAAGGATGGTTACAAACTCCACCTCTTGGTATTGCGGTTGAAAGACTTCACGATGCTATTAAACGCCACAAAGATAAATTATACTTTGTTCACGCAGAAGAACTCACTAGCAATCCAGTAGAAGAGATGAATAAAATCTGGGATTACCTTGAGATGGATAGGTTTGAAGTTAATCCAATGAATGTGGAGCAATATACTGAAGAACATGAGCTTGGATGGCCGTATGGTGAGCATAGTATCCGCAATGTAGTTAAGCCACTTGAGCCAGATTGGCATGATGTTTTAGGCAGAGAGTTCTCAGAACAGATCAAACAAAGCTTTGACTGGATAAATGAGCTTTAATAAAAAACTTCCAGTATTTTTTCATGTCCCAAAATGTGCGGGAACATATACTTTCAATAAAATTTTTTACGTTATTAGAAATTATATATGTGGTCCCAATATAAGACACATCATGGTAAAGAGGGGTGAGTATATCCTCTATCGTTTGATTTGTTCTTCAGAAGAGGATCTTGATGGTAAATATAAATGCATCAATGATCGCTGGACATATTCTGTTGATTATGACGATTTTGATCTTAATGATTTGAATTTGTTATTTATTGAGGTGTGCGGAAGAAGCTTTAATGATTATAAAGATTACATATATAAAAATCTTTCAGATAATTTAGATCCTTATGAGTTTATATTTTTAAGAGAGCCTTACGAAAAAACTTTATCCTTATATAATTACTTATCGTCAGAACAGTCTAACCACGAACCTACAGCAAAAGGCTTTAATCATAAAAATTTCTCTGATTATTTAAAATCTTATGACCTAGAGGAGTCTTGGTTAATTAGACGGATGCTTAAATTGTCGGACGAAACAATTGTTACTGAAGAACATTTTAATAAAACATGCGACACGCTAGATGGAATGTTGGTCTCTAACTTATCGGATGTGGATTCAATCATCTTAAAAGTATGTAAGGAGTGTTTTAATTTAAAAGACTTTGATCTAAAAATAAAAGACAAACAAGAAATGAGAAATGAAAACAGCACCAAACAAATTACGCTATACAAAGACTTAGATAAAGACGCTCAAAAACACTTTGACAACAAAACAAAATGGGACAGATTACTTTATGAAAAGTTTGCCAACAATAAAATCATAGACGAAAAACAAACTAAAGGTAAGGTCATAAACTGTTTTTATGAAGGTTCAAATGGGGGTTTTGGAGATTTTTTAAGGGGTTCTGTAAACTTATTTAACCATTGTATGAGTAAGGGTTTTGATTTTGATATTGATATTAACAGGCATAAGATCAGCAAATACTTCAAGCATAGAAAAAGCCAACATAAAAACTTCAAGATTGATGACATTCCTTTAAAGCTTCAAAACACACGAAACTTTATGCATTCGTTAAAAAAACATACAGAAAACTGCATACTAACAACAAAACCACAAGAAACTAAATACATTTTCTCAAATTACCATCCATGCTTAACAGACAGTAGAGATGTCATAAATTATTTGAATTTAATGCCGCCGCTTAATAATAGATGTTGTGCTTTTCTAAAAAGTAGGCTGCAATTTACAGACCAAATTAATAGTTTTGTTGACGATTGTTTGAAACAAGAAGGCTTAAAGCCCATTGGTTATAACATTATTCATTTCAGACTTGGAGATCAAAACAGCTTTTCTGATCATGGTAAAAACCTAGAAGAACTATATAAAGATTGTTTAGTTAAATGCTTTTTCAAATCAAATGAGGATGATAAGCCAATTATAGTTTTATCAGACTCAAACGATTTAAAAAAATATTTAAAAGAAAAAAACAAAACACTACCAATCCATATTCTTCATTTGGAAAGTAATCACATTCAAAAGAACCCTTCTGGGTTTTCTGGTGAAATAAAAACAACTGATGATGGTATTTTCCATGCTGTATTTGATATGAAATTAGTAACATTGGCGAATTCTGTGGAGTCACATAGTGTATATAAACATGGTTCTGGCTTTATTTATTGGATAGCTAAGATTTTCAGCACTCCAGTTAAACTAAACCTCATAAAATGATAATATCACATAAACATAAGTTTTTAATAATAGCCATACCCAAAACCGCATCAAACTCGATTAGAAAGAGCTTGCTACCTTTAGGCGTTATTGAGGAGAAGGTGAGTCCTAGGCCAGTTTGCAATGATGAGTTTAAACAACACGGAACCATTAGTGAAGCAATTACTGAATTTAATAAACGAGGCTGGGATTATAATGACTATTTTAAATATAGCATTGTAAGAAATCCTTGGGATAGGTATTTTTCCTTTTTAACTTATTATAAATCAAAGCTAGAGTTCTACAGAAATGACAACGAACCTTTAAATGAAAATAAAGAGAGACAAAAGATGAACGTCGTCAAAAGGTTTGATAATAAAACTTACAAAGAGGTTTTAAGAGATTTAATTATAAATAATCCCTCTCAAATGTCTTATCTTATCGATAGTAATAACAATATAATAATGGATAGAATTGGTCAACTAGAAAACATTCAAAACGATTTTAATGATTTTTGTCAGTTGGTTAATCTTCCTAAACAACAATTTCCACATAGAAACAAATCATCGAATTTAAATATCAACAAGAAAGATTTATTCACTCAGGAACTTATTGATATGGTCGCAGAAAAGGAAAAGTGGGCAATAAATAAATTTAATTATGATTTCAATCTTCACTAGATCTAATACCAAGGATAGGTATTTTAAAGATTTTTCTTTCGATGGTATTAATTTTGTCAATTCGAAGATTGAAGCGGATATTGTTATTGAGAAAAAAGATTTTAATAGTAATCTTAAACCAGAAGACAAACATATCTATATTTTAAAAGGCATATTAAATAGCGATAGGAAAGGTATTAGAAATGGTTATTGTGTTGATGATAGAATAGATAATATACCCACCTTTAAGAACTTTTGTTTTTCAATCCATGATTTTTGTAATATACCGTATTTAATTCCAATGCCGAATGGCCCGATATATAACAATCTTGTATCACAGAAACCTAAATACTGGTTAGACTATAATATTCAAAATACATCATTTCATAATAAGGTTTATTGGTGCAGTCGTAGCAAAACTCATATAACCACACGGAGACCATTTATTCAGTTTTATAATACAATAGATGATTCTAGATTTGAAATATCGGAGTTTGCGGAAGATGTTTATAAAACAAAAGTCGATCCTAAAGTGTTTACTGATCATATTATTAGGCTATCGAATTCAGATGCTGCATATATAATTAGAGGCGACAAGCCTTGGGCGCATTCTTTTTTTGATGTTATTATGTCGGGATGTATTCCAATTATGATTTCATCAATGAATGATTATGGATGGGAGAATATATTTGATAATGTAGATGATTATATATTACGATTTGATTTACGAGAACATAGTATGGAATATATTCATGAGCAAGTCGTATTACTTTTAGAAGATAAAGAGCGTGTCTTGCGTATGAAGAAAAACATTGCTAACTTCTATAATATATTCTTTAGACATTCTGCTGATTTTGGCTTTGGTGAATTTTTATTGGCGAAGTGTATTGAGATATATAAAAATGATTTTGATATTGAGAAGATAGATGATAAGTTTATTTGCTCAGAAATATTAACACTAAAAGGATTGAAAGCAAAATTATGAAGTCATATAGTTTGCATGGAGAAGATACCTTTATTTTCGAAAATTATATTAATCAAAGTATAGATGATGGTTGCTTTGTTGAGTTAGGTGCTGTAGATGGGGTTAAGCAATCCAACTCATGTATGTTTGAAAGATCATTGGGGTTTTCTGGAGTATTAATAGAACCAGACCCACAACAATTTAAATTATTAGAGCATAACCGCCCTAACAGCCAATGTTTCAACTGTGCAATATCAAAAGATCAATCACAAGTTGATATGTATGTTTCAAAACAACCGTTGGTATCTAGCGTGGTTAATCAAACTTCTTCTAAATTTAAGGAGCGCTGGCACCAAGATTCGGAAATAATTTCAGTTCCAGCAAAACCAATGCATGGAGTTTTAATGGAATCTAAAATCAATTATATTGATTTATTTTCTATAGATGTTGAGGGGTGCGAACATGAAGTATTGCAGACAATGAACTGGGACATCCCTGTTTATATTATTATTATTGAAAGCTATCATCCGAATTGGGACTTATGTAAATCTATTTTAGTGGAACATGGCTTTAAACATGTTCGAACACATATCCATAATGATATATGGATAAATGATACATATTTTAGAAGGGAATTGCTATTTAACAATGAACTATAGTATAGACAGACTATGGTTGCGGAGAAGGAGTCTTTGGTAATTGAAAAATTTGGTTACAATTTTACAGAATGAAAAAATTTTCAAAACGAAAAATTCTCCCTTATACACTTAAAATATTTCTGTTTGAAAAATAAATACAACTTTTCCACTAATTCTCATTAAACAAGTAACTTGCTAAAAGTCAATACACCTTCTTCCTATTTTGTGTATTAACATATAAGATGTCTTGTGATTTGGAAAAAACTGTAACAGAAATCAAAAGAGGCTCCACTTTTGAACAAGTTATTACCTGTTTGGATGAGTCTGATATAGCTGTAAACATAAGTGGTTGGGGCGTTAGTAGCGATTTAAAAGAGTCACCAGGTGCCAGCGGACTTTTGTCTTTTGCTGTTGATAGCGGCTCTTTCGCTAGTGGTATTGTAGGCATTTCTGCTACACCAGCCGAAACATTAGTATTACCAGCTGATTATAGCTTGCAATACGATATTAAGTTCGTAGAGCCTAGTGGCGCAGTCTATTATACTGAAACCATGTATCTTAAAACAAGCAGACACATAACAGACTAATGGCTGAACCAATCACAGTAACAATAACCAATTTAAACAGCCCAATTAGAACTGCGAAAGTTACTAATAAGGTAGCTGAAAGCGCTGTAACTTCTGTTGCTGGCAGAGTTGGAGATGTTCTTTTAACTCAAGCTGATGTTGCTGGTCTTGAAAACGTCAACAATACTTCTGATCTCAACAAACCAATAAGCACCGCTACTCAAATAGCTTTAGATGCTATAAATGTTTCTGGTGATTTTGCTCCAGCCATACACACTCATTTGATGAGTGATGTTACTGACCTTGCTGATGGTCCTATTTCGTTCACGAATAAAACACTAACAGACGCAAGTAATGTAATACATGCTGATCAGTTACATTTTAGGATTA
>Ga0208660_1000088_pt1 | contig 32997 bp, 31 predicted proteins | sample DEB08_DNA_13_FD_184527 | JGI IMG/M metagenome (GOLD analysis project Ga0208660, IMG submission 184527) | Aqueous microbial communities from the Delaware River and Bay under freshwater to marine salinity gradient to study organic matter... | ecosystem: Environmental > Aquatic > Marine > Coastal ... | reverse complement strand
TAGAAGTTGCTGAAGCTGGTACAGGATTTATGCTTATTGCTCGGGAAACATTCGAGAAATTCGCCACAGCATATCCAGAACTAAGCTATAAGCCAGATCATGCTCGTACTGAGAATTTTGATGGTTCGCACAATGTTCATGCATACTTTGACTGCATTATTGATCCGGTAACTCGGCGCTACTTATCTGAAGATTATTTCTTTTGTAAGAAATCACGCGAAGCTGGAATGCAAATTTGGGCATGTCCTTGGATGCAACTACAGCATATTGGTACTTATATCTTTAAAGGTGATCTTGGCAAGATTGGCCAGCTTGGTGTTTCTGCAACAGCAGATCAATCGAGCAAAAAGAAAGAATATAATAAGAAAAAGAACAAATAATATGTTGACAGTTGTCAAAATCTATGATATTATTACTATAAATAAACAACAAGCACCAAGGAGTTTTACATAATGAAATTTAGTGAACGTACTATTACTATCCTCAAAAGCTTTTCGAGTATTAACAAATCTATCTTAATGAAAGAAGGTAATACTCTTAAGACCGTAACACCAGAAAAAACTCTAGTGGCAACGGCAACTATTCCAGATCAAATCCCGTCTCAGGCATGCATCTACGACTTGTCTCGTTTTTTGTCAATCTTGAGCTTGTACAAAGATCCGGATGTAGAATTTCATGATAAGTATTTCATGATTAAAGCTGGCAAGCAACGTACTAAGTATGTTTATGCCGATATTTCCATGATTCATGCTGCGCCAGAAAAAGACATTCAGTTGCCTTCTGCTGACGTTGTAGTAGATGTTTCGTGGGAAGACCTTCAGTCTGTTATTAAAGCAGCTGGTGTTCTTCAATTCCAAGAAGTTGCTTTCGTTGGTCAAGACGGTAAAATCTACCTGAAGGCTATCGACGGTGCTAACGCAAACTCAGATGATTATGGCGTTGAAATTGGAACAACATCTGACGAGTTTAAGATTATTATTAAAACCGATAATCTCAAACTATTACCCCAGAATTACACGGTTACTCTTTGCGCAAAGGGTATCTCTGAATTCAAAAGCGAAGGTGTAACATACTTCGTAGCAATTGATACTAAGTCGACTTACAAAAAAGGATAATGAAAATGAGTGAACAAAACCAAAACCAAGAGCAAGAAGCAATCCAAATTTCTCTGCAAGATCTAGCAACTGTTGTGCAAATGATTGATGCAGTTTCTCGACGCGGAGCGTATGAAGGCAACGAACTTGCTGGCGTAGGCATGCTACGTAATAAGCTAGAAGCTTTCCTTCGTCAGAATACTCCAGAAGGTGAAAATACTGAAGGACGCATGCCGGCAGACGCGCCAGCCAATGTACCGGCAGAAGCACCAATGGCTGGAAAAGTTAAAAACTAAGGCGCTACCTTAGATCAACGATGCTGGCTCTCGTTGTAAAATAAACCAGAACTTACGATGCTGGCTCTCGTTGTAAAATAAACCAGCACTTATTTCTTATATTATGATTGGTGATGATAAATGGCTATTGATGTAAAAGCAAATGAAGTATTGTGGGTAGAAAAGTACCGCCCACAGAGAATTGATGACACGATCCTCCCAGAAAAAACCAAGGCTGCTTTCAAAAAGTTTGTTGAAGATGAAAGTATTCCTAACCTATTACTTAGTGGTGGTCCAGGCGTAGGCAAAACTACAATCGCGAAAGCTATGCTCGAAGAGCTAGGATGTGATTATATTGTCAAGAATGGTTCACTTAACGTTAATATCGATACACTTCGATATGAAATCTCTACTTATGCTTCTTCAGTGTCACTTACAGGTGGCCGTAAATATGTTATTTTCGATGAAGCAGATTATCTAAATGCAACATCAGTTCAACCTGCCTTGCGCAACTTTATTGAAGAGTACTCTTCTAACTGCGGTTTCATTTTTACATGTAACTTCAAAAATCGTATCATTGAACCACTGCGTTCTCGTTTGTCTGAAGTAGACTTTACTATTGAAACTTCGCAGCGTCCTAAGATGGCTATGAATTTCTTTAAGCGCGTATGTGCTGTTCTTGATAACGAAAGCGTTCCATACGAAAAGCCAGTTGTTGCTAAAGTAATTGAACGCCACTTCCCAGACTTTCGTCGTGTACTAACCGAGCTTCAGACATACTCTGCGTCTGGTAACATTGATGAAGGTATCTTTGTTAACCTAAAGCAAGAGTCTATGGATGAAGTGTTTAAACTGCTCAAAGCAAAGAACTTCACTGGAATGCGTAAATGGGTTGCTTCTAATAGCGATCAAGATATGAACGAGATGTTCCGCCGCATATATGATATGTCGACTGATAAAGTTCAAATGAAATCTATGCCAGGATTTGTAGTTACTCTTGCAGACTATATGTACAAAGCAAATTTTGTGGCTGATCTTGAAGTTAACATGGTTGCGTTCTTAACAGAAGTTATGTTAGAAGCAGAATACCAATAATGAGGGTGCGCAATGACTAACGAATGGGCTAATAAACGCGTTAATATTTCTAATATCAAGTACAATAATGACTTTAGTTCGCAATCTAAATCTTCTGGAACTATTATTACAAATAGTGATCTTCTTTTGCAAAACGCAGATTACAAAAAAGTAAAAGATGTAATTGAAAGACTAATCGTATCTGGTATTAGTAGAATGGGTGAAGGCTATTGCATTAGTGTTAGCGATATCGCTTTCAATATGCTTAATCAAGCTGGAATTAAATGCCATCTTATGGAAGTTCAACTTAGTGCTGTCGATCATATTGATAACAAGACATATATGGTTGGATTTCAAACCTCATATCAGCAAGGCAGCCATCTTAATGTTGACACTCATGTTGTCGTAGTAACAGACACTGAAATTCCTATGATTATAGATCTATCAATTGCTCATAGGCTTCCGCAAGGCTTCCAGTGTATTATTGATAAAGCTATCAATGAGGGTGATAAAGTAGTATGCAAAGTAGAATTACTTGGCTGGACATATATCTATCAAGAAAAGAAAACGGGCATAGGTGTTCCAATGCTGCACCAAATTAGTATTCTAGAAAGAATCAACACAGATAGACAGATTTTTGATAGTATTAAATCCTTGAAAGTTCTTAACTATGTTGGTATTGTACTGAGTATCTTCGCCTTTGGGAACGTGGTTGCTAAACTTCTAATTGACTGGTATAACTAATGGGCCAGTGGATAGATAGACTTATTAGATCTAAAACTGTAGAATGCGCTTTTTGCAATAAAAAGGTTGACAAGAAGACTAGTTTTAGTGTAAAATTAAATACAGCTGAAGGCCTTCATGAAATCAAAGCTTGCCCTGAATGTGCCGATGATGTTAACAATGTACTAAAAGCTATTGAGGATGTTAAAAATGACTCTTCCTTATGAACGTAGATGGGCGGTAAATAACACACGGCAATTCTTAATAGATTTGCTAAATCCTAAGAAAACGCCAAGGGTTCCATCGGATATACGTAAAGAAGCATATAGATGCTTAAAGCATTATCCTGGCGATTATTATATGGACAAGGCTGCTGAGCAAGCACCAGATATATTTGGAGAGTGGAAGAATGAGTAAAGAATATAGCCCGTTTGATTACATGAATGCAGTCTCCTTTTCAAAAGAAGATCTCATCGGCTCAAGTGATCACCCAGAAATTGCAGAAAAAGATTATAGTCCTTACATGGTAAATCGCGGATTTGCTAACTTTGAAGATACTATTTTACATGCTAACGAATTAAACCAGCGACATCATCTATTTCATAGGGCGCAGTTTGATTATTATCGTGGGTCATTGCGTAAACGTAAACGCTTTTCTAAATGGCCAAAGGCTGATAAAAGTGTAGATCTTGATGCCATACAGCAGGTGTATTCTTGCAATCGTACAGTTGCAAAGTTATATTTCAAAGCGTTAACAGCAGACAACCTTGAAGTTATTCGCGCCAAAATGAATACTGGCGGAGTTTCTAAATAGAATAAATATATTGGATGGTCATGGTGAGCATCGTGATAATAAACAATATATAAAAATAAAAGGTGCTGTACGTTATGGAAAATGAAGACATTTTCAAAGGTGTCGGTATAGAAATTTCGCTTCCTACTCCAGATAGTTTTTTAAAAATTAAAGAAACTCTCACCAGAATTGGCATATCTTCTCGTAAAGAAAAGAAATTATATCAAACATGTCATATTCTGCATAAGCAAGGACGTTATGCAATTCTACATTTCAAAGAGTTGTTTATACTTGATGGCAAGAAAAACACATTTACAGAAGAAGACTTAGCAAGGCGCAATACTATTGTTAATCTTTTAGAAGAATGGGAACTAGTTTCTATTGTTAATAAAGATAATATAGAAGGTTTAGTAGCTCCTATAAATCAAATTAAGATTTTATCTCACAAAGAAAAATCGAACTGGACTCTAGAGGCCAAATACAATATTGGGAAAAAGTGATTATGAACGTATTTAAAGTGAATGAAAAAGCAGAGCTACCAGATTATGCAACAGAAGGTTCAGCCTGCTTTGATATTAAAGCATGTATTAGTAATGGGCAAAAATTAAGATCGTTCAACGCTTTTAACAAAGAAATGTCTGTTGTCGTAAAAGGCGTAGGCGGAAATCCAGACGCATTTCAACTACCTCCCGGAATACGAGTTCTTGTACCAACAGGTCTTATCTTTGATATTCCTAAAGGTCACGTAATGAAGATGTATATTCGTTCTAGTCAAGCTTTGAAAAAAGGTTTGATTATGGCTAATGGAGTTGGTATAATTGATTCAGATTATGTAGAAGAATCTTTTATGATGCTAGAGAATGTTTCAGATAGTATGGCACTTGTCGCCAATGGCGAAAGAATTGCTCAATGTTTAATTGAGAAAACTACCCATATGAAAATTTCTGAAGTAACAGAAAAACCAGGACAAAAAACTGATCGCGAAGGCGGGTTCGGCAGTACTGGTTGAATATAAATAATGGTGTGGGGATGCTTCGGGTTCCTACACCACTTAACCGCCGGTTTAACAACGGCACAATATAATCTTGCTTAACAGGAGATAGCAAAATGACTAACACTACCACTCGTAGATTCAACGCAGATCTACTCAATGACCCGTACTTTATTGGTTTTGAAAATCTTATTAATAAGATGACTCAACCAGCTGGCGGTCAAACAAATTATCCCCCATACAACATCATTAAAAAAGCAGATGATGAATTTGAGTTACAACTTGCAATAGCAGGTTTCTCTTTTGATGATCTTAATGTAGAAATTAAAGACGGGGTATTATCCATAACTGGTGAAAAGACTGGCAATGATGAACATGATTACCTTCATAAAGGAATCTCGTCTCGCTCGTTTATTCGTACTTTTACTCTATCAGATACTATTATTGTAAAAGGAGCAGATCTCAAAGATGGCATTCTAAGCATCGAACTTGAGAATGTAATTCCGGAAGAAAAGAAACCCCGAAAGATCGATATTGGTCGAAGTAAGGAATTTCTTAAAGGATAAGATAAAGGGAGCTTAATTGCTCCCTTTTTTTATGCGATCGACCCAGTTAAGCCGTATGGAAGAAGTGAAGGTCCACCATTACCTCCGCCACCGTTAAAGCTTACTTGTTTAACACTTGATCCACCATTATTAATTGTTACTGGCGAAGGAGCAATTGTCTGAGCATTAATAACCGTAGTTCCACCACTTACTGCACTACTAGAAAGAGTACCTAATCTCTTTGATAGTGAGCCAGGTGCATAATCAATGTTTAAATAATCCTCAAGCGATTTAATTTCTTGTTGTATATCTGAAGGCGGCTGTGTGCCGTTTATTTCAGCTTCTATTAATGCATCAAGCACACGCGCATCTCTTTTTAAGACGTAATTCTTTCTCTCGGCCCGCATTTCATTACGACTTCCGCGACCACCGCTTGGTGTTATCTGAGTCATTGGTGTACCGTCTTGATTGTGTGTATTACTAAAACTATCATCCCATCTGGTTTGTAGTCTATTTCGACCACCCTGCGATGTTGGTCTAGGTCTTACAGTCATTTGTGCTTGATCAGCTGCAGTTGGTTCTACTGCAAACGCCCATTTAGCAACATAAAAACCTAATGCTTCACCGGCTAACGCACCAGCAATACCGCCAATTGCGCCGAGTAACAATGTACCCCAACCAGTTAACGGTGGTATAGAGCCGATTGCAGCTCCAATAGCCACCCCGCCAACACCACCAATAATGCCGCCAAGTATTGGTGCCAATGCTTCCATTTTTTGATCATCAGTCATATCACTAGATAATACAGTATAAATTTGCCACATGGAATAAATTGCAAAGGCGATACCTACTGCTTTAAATAACACCGTAAGACGTTTAAATATTTTAGAATATTTTGGATCTAACGTGTTTTCCATTATTCTTAAAGCATCAGCATCTGACACAAACTGCCCGCTACTATTAACTAACTGTTTGCCTCTCATTTGTAAACCGCTTCTTTGCCCAGCAGCTGAGTTAGTAACATCTATTCGAGTTTGGGCACGTGATGCTGGAGTAGTTACAACAGCTCCTGGTCTTGCACCATTTGTAGCAGCTCTCCGTGCACCCGGTGTTTCGTTAATAGTACCACGGCCACCACTGGGCGGCACTGCGTCATCTATTTTACGGCCAATGCCTAAAGCGCGTTGTACCCACGTTTGGCCATTTCTAGTTCTCATCCCATCTTTTAGGTCTTGACCCATTTGCGTTATTCTATTTCGCAATACTGCCATTGCAACACCAAAAGTACTAAGGCCGCCGAGAACAACCGTTGCGATATCTCCCCAAGATATATCGAGTACAGCTTGTATTTTAGTGTTCAACTCACTTATGGTTGTGTTTAAATTACTGAATGAAGTTTTAAACTCAGTCATCGATGTTTCAAACTCGGAAAATTTAGTTGCAAAATCTATCTTAGCAAGATCCGCAAGCTTTGGTCCAAGCAAACCAACACTATCTTCCATCTTTGTCCAAGCGCCATCATTAGCTTCGTCAAAATATCCTTTGAAAAGATTATAACCAGCAAAGCCAACTAAACCAGCGACAGCAAGTTTCTTTAATGTTAATCCTTTTGATATAGTCTGGGCGATATTTTTTAGTGCGCCATCACCACTAGTATCTTTTTTGGCCTTACCAGCACCAGGTTCTTTCTGGGTTGGTGTTATTTCGTCGAGCTGCTCTTGGGTATTTTGCTTTTCTAAAGCTTCTTTTCCTGCATCACGGAGCTCTTGCTGAAGACCAAGACCTTCGCGCATCCAAGCGGTTTGTTGATTAATATTCCGCTCAACACTAGTCATCAATCCTACCATGCTTTCTAACTTTATGTTAGTAGCTTTAATAGAATTTGTTCCAGTGTTACGAATCAAATCACCTTCGGCTTTTAGCCTATTGATGATTTCTTGTGTTTCTTGAGATAGCTCAGCCATTTATTTGCTTCCGTTAATTATTCTCGTTTTGTTGTTCTACAAAATCTACCAGCATACCGAAATATAAATCACGTTCATAGGGCATCATATTTTCGATATCAGATATAGAGTATTTATGATGCTGCGCCATTGCAAATACGACTTTATAATAATCACTTAGGCTAGTATGACACAGCATTAGATAAAAAAACTTCTGAGTCCTTCTACAACAAATGTCTTTTTGTCACCTTTGCTATTTGTATAATGCATTTCATGTCGAAGTTTAGGCATTGTTTCGAAAAAGTCTTGAATACCTTTTACTGTACTACCAGAAAAGTTTTCTACAAAAGCATTAATCTCGACATCAGTATAGTTTACAAATTTGTGCACTTCATCTTCTGAAGCGATTTTATCTAAGCATGAAACCATTAATTGATAATTTATCAAAGGATCTTTATCTTCCATAGCTACAATCTTAATGTACTGATCAATAGTTGGGTATTTTAAATATAAAATAAAATCTTCGTTAACTTTAACTTCGTTTGTATGATTAGCATCTTTTGTTATTGTAACGTTTTCAATATCTAATGCAAGTTCTACGTCTTCTTCGGTTTCGGGATCTTTAATAGAAAAGTTTATTTCGTTATTAACAGACCTTGCTCTTAGAACTAACAATACATATTCTAAATCAAACATAGCTAAATCGCCGACATCTTTATCTACTAGGCAGTTATTAACAATTTGTTTAACGGCAACAATTTCTTGTGTCGCGTCGTTAGACTCTTGTGCAATAAGTAAAATCTTTTCTTCTCTTACAGTAAATGCAGTCGCGTTAATTTTTTCGCCGGTAGACGGTAATACGATCTGAAAAATCGGTCGATCAATAGTAGGTAAAGCCATAATTTATTTCTCCATTATCCAAAAAAGTTCTTAATTCTGTCAATTTTATTATTCACAGTTGTGTACTTATTCACCGCATCTTGTACAGACTGTGGTACTAGGTTTTGCCCAATTAACTGCCCAACAGCACCGAGCGAATTAATTAGTCCTAACAATCCATTACCTCTTCCATAACGAGCAGAAGGTGATCCAATTCGTTCTCCAGTAAATTGTATTCTATCGTACTGGAAACTTACTGGCAGTACTGAGAATGAATCGTTATTTTCCCAAGCTAAGTCAACATCGCCAATCTGTATAGGAAACGCGTTATCTAAAATAACCTCGTAGTATTGTCCTGACACATCATAGTTAGTAGAATATTGCCTAATTGTAATACGGCAAGCATAATCATCTTTATAGCCAACTTCAAATGGGAGCTTGCCGTTAACTTCTGAAAAAGCCCCGCCTTGTGTACTAAAGTTAACTACATTCTGCGCCCAAGAATGAAAGAACGAAAGCACCTGGTGATCAGAGTCAAGCATGAAAACTGACTGTACTGGTTCTATGTTGACTGTCATTGGCATCATTTTTGACTTTTGACCAACTGCTTCATATGCAGTAGCATTAAAAGTAATACCAGGAATAGTTGCATTCTTGCAGAAAAATATAAGATCACGAGAGTTAGCCCGCGATTTTACATTGTTTGGTCGCGTTATCTGTACTTCAAATAACGACCCGCGTGATGGACCACCGAACCAGTCCATTTGCGTTTTAAATTCGTTTATTCTAAATGCCATTATTTGCCTCTTGCGATTTTTCTAGAATCCGCATATACTTTCGTTGCTGTAGCTCCAACAAACTTCTGTACTGGTAAGAACAATGCGATATCCCATTCAGCAGGATTTACATACGCAGGCTTTGATCTTATATGTGCACTCAGATAATGTTTAATACAAGGCTGAAATTCTTTGAATTTGGTAGCGCTGTTTAAAATACTATATGAAGCAGTTAGCTTAGTTGTTTCGTCAAAGTTCTTGTTATTTAGCACTGTGTATAATTGATCCATTAATTTTGCTCGTAAAATCGGTGGTAAATAATGCATGTTGATACCAAGGAATCCACCTTTAGCCTTATTTATTGGAAATATAAGCGGAAATCTATCGTAATATGGTAAAGTATCTTTATGTTTAGGATCATAAGCAAACAAATACATGTTACCTAACTGGAAACTGCTATCTTGCCGGCGTTCATTGTCGCCTGTTAATTCTTTAATAAGCTTGTCGCCAGACGACCTATTTCTTTGAGTACGACTAACACCTTTAGCTTGATTACGGTACCATTCTCTAGCCGCTTCACTACGTGCCGGTGCGTTTCCAGATCTAATGCCTCTAAGGAGGATGTCGTCAAATATAGCTGCCATTTACTTTATTCCTAATTGATCTTCGGTGTAAATCTGGAAATCCCAGCCACGCGATTTACAAAAAATTGTAGCTGCTTTCCATTTTGCTTCGTTTATTCCCCAAGTTTTAACTTCATTTATGTAAGTTCTTGAGACGCGCCCTTTTGGTGTTTTACTTTTACTTATGTCAGGCGGCTTAGTTTGGTATTTGGGTTTAATTTCAATCATTAATGTTCTTTCACCGCCACCTTTAGCAATTGGTACTCTACTATGTACTATAACATCTGGATAATATCTATGCCGCTTCCCATCTATTGGAGAATAATACGGAACAACTACTTCTTCAGATTGCCACCAAATAACATCTGGGTGCATATCTACATATCTAAAAAACTTAAACTCCCACATAGAACGATAAATAATCTTAGTAGGATCACCTTTATATTTGCTTGGATTTTTAGGTTTAAACCTACCGCTATAAGCCATTCATTCACCTTGTTATAAATAGAAATAATAGATTATTTATATTCAAAAGGGTAGTTGCAATTATGTCAGGAAATAGACCAGAAGAAGCTATAGCGGCCGCCGAATATGCTAGCGCGTCGGACGGGAAAGTAATGAGGTTTCCAGATAAGCCGTTTCCTCATAGTATGCTATTAGTTTTTGAAGCGTATGATTACAAGAAATTATCTACGGAATATGCAAAGAACTTGTCTGGCACACAAGGAGATAGTGGATGGGGCCCAACAAATAGGCAATCCGGTATTGAATTACGCAGTACACAATCTATAGAATTACCTTTCCCAAAACAACTACAAGATGCAACTGGTTTAATTTATAATAATATGAGTCAAGATCCGTTAATAGAAGCATCAGTGCGGAAAATGGCAGATTTTGCCCAAGGCCAAGGTAATGCCGCTATTGGTAATATTTCAGGTATATTGCAAGGAATTGGAGGTAGTGCTGCGGCTAGTTCTGGAATCGGCGGTGGCTTTAATGCTGCCGGCAAGGCAGTAGCCGAGACTGGCGTAACTGATGCTGCTAATGCTGCAATGTATCTATTAAGAAAAACTATTCCGCAGGCTGGTTCAGTAAATCTTGCGCTAGGTCAAACACTTAACCCAAGAGAAACAATAGCATTTGAAGGTGTTCAGCTTAAGTCTCACACATTTAACTGGGATTTGTTTCCTAGTAATGCACAAGATTCTGCAAGAATACAAGATATTATTAATCAAATGAAAAGATCTGTTTTACCCGTAACACGAGATCTAGGCGCTGGTGATTTAGCAATTAAAAAAGCTTTCTTAGAATTTCCAAATATGTGTAAAATATATCTTATAGGTGTAGACGCACAATACTTTATGAAATTTAAACCTGCTATGGTTACTAATATGACTGTTGACTATGGCGCAGGTGGTAACTTAGCAATTATGCAAGGCGGTCGACCAGCTGGCGTTAATATTTCAATAACATTGCAAGAGTTGCAAATTGAAACAGCTAATGACTTTGGTGCAGTATCACCAACACCAATGGAAGGTAGATCTTTTGAAGAAACAAATGTAGACGCAAGCCTCAGTGGCGGTGCAAGTCAATTTTCGAATGGAACACAAAACGCATGAAGTATTTTGAAAATTTCCCAACAATAGAATATGAAGGCCAACAGGTAAAAGACATCACTCGTAGAAATTCTTTTACATCTTTTGTTACTTCTAATCCTATGCTATATTTGCCTTATACGGTAAAAGAAGGTTATAAGCCTGAAGATGTAGCAAACGCGTATTATGGATCTACTGATTTTACGTGGCTCGTATGCATGTCAAATAATATCATTGATCCTTATCATCAATGGCCAATGTCTGAATCAATTTTTAATGCTTACTTAGTAGAAAAATACGGTGAGGTATCTGGTCGCGTTGGTGACGAAGTTGTCGAATGGACACAAGAAGATAATGGTGACAATATCATCTATTATTATAGAGAGGTTTAATAAATGGCTGTAGATATAATTAAACTAGCGCCAGAATCGTTTCAAACAATTTATCTTCGAAAAGAAGATCGTATTATCTTGCGCACAGAACAAGGTCGTAAAATTATTATCAAACGTATTATTCCTTCTGAGTGGAAAGAATGGAAAGTTTATGATCAAGAACTTGCAGAGAATGAAAATAAAAAAGAAATCTTCTTGGTAGATAGAGGATATTTACCTCTTATCACAAATGAATTCTCTAGAAAAATAAGAACCTAATGGCTGATTTTAACCCAACATCCATCGAAATAATTAAAGCAGAACTTATTTCGTATGACGAGAAAACTAAACGAGATATTTCTTCAAACTATATTTATGGTTTTGAAATTGTTCAGTCTATGGATGCCGTTGCTTACAGCGGGACGCTTAACGTTCTTGATAGCTCAGGTATACTAGAAGGCATGCCTATACGCGGTGAAGAAACTTTAAACTTCTGGATAGAAGGTATGGATTTTAACACAAAGGTTAAAATTTCTGCTATTATCCATAAAGTTACTGATATCACACCGAGTGCAAACTCAAATAGTGTAACTTATACACTGCATTTTGTTTCTAAGCATTCATTTAAAGCTAGTACTAAAAAGGTTCTTACATCTTTTAATAGTACGCCAAGTGTAATGGCTCGAGATATTTTTAAAGAAAACTTTGCTAAATTGGGAATTGGTTCTGTTAACGACAAAGATAGTATAAAGGATAAATTAACTCTTCCTTATCTTTCTACTAGTTATCCTCTTATTAAAGAAGGCGATACTCGTAATGAGCCGGATAGATTTTTTATTGTTCAGCCAGCTACTAATCAAACGCGTGTTATTATTCCTGACTTAAGTCCTACTGAATCAATGTTTTTTGTAGCTGCTCGAGCCTTTAATGCTAAAGCACCATCACAAACATTTAGATTCTTTGAAACATTAGAAAACTTTTATTTTTGTACAGATGAGTATTTTATTAAAAAGGCAAATAATGTTGAAAGCAGAATACTAAACTTATTTTATGCCCCGGCAGTAGATTTAGATGCGAAAAACGTAGCAGCCCAGTTTGATAGAATTGAAGACTTACATATTCTATCTAAAGGTATCGATACATCTGATGATTTATTTTCGGGTGCGTACACAAATGAAGTTGTTGAAATTGATTTTGTTAGAAGAAGATTTGATATTAGTAAGTTCAATTACGATAATGCGGCTTACATCGATATGTCTGGTACGACAAGATCTATAGCTGATAATCCTCATACTGAAAGTTTTAGAAAAGCAACGTTTACTGATGCTAATGCTAGAAGATTTATGGTGTTTAAAAATTACACAAGTTTAGGTCAAGCAGATTCTGCGCTTTTGCCAAATCAGCATCTTCCTGAAATTGTTCATAATAGAGTTTCGTATTATCACCACTTAAACAATACTTCTTTAGTGGCAGTTATGAAAGGTAGATTAGATATTAGACCTGGAATGCTCGTAAGTTTAGATATTAAAACTCTTGATTTTGTAAACCCCAACATTGTTCAAAATGCTTCACTGGCCGGCCGATATTTAGTGCAGCAAACTGTGCATGTTATGGACGACCAAGGTACTTTAAACACAACATTAAAACTCGCCAAATTTGACTGGAGTGGCAGTAAACAGATTGCGTCTATTGAGACTGCAGATATACCTAATGGAGACGCGTATGTTTGATCACGGAGTAGGAATTAGAAATCCGTTATTTTTTGTTGGTGTAATAGAAAATAACGTTGACGCAAGATTAGAAGGTCGTGTGCAAGTACGAGCATTTGGTATTCATGGCACGTTAGACCAGGTTCCTACTGATATGCTTCCTTGGGCTATTGTTGCTCAGGGCGGATACGATCCAAATGTAGTACCAAAAGTAAATTCTTGGGTTTATGGAATGTTTCTTGATGGGCGTGATGCTCAACAACCAATGATCCTTGGTCTTATTCCAACACAATTTGTAGATCCACTTAATCCTACTAAAACTGGGTGGGGTGTTGTGCCTGATAAAGACGGCGATTTGGTAGCCCAAGGTTCAGCACCAAATGATGCAGGTCAACCGCAGAATTCAAGACTATCGCGCGGCGAATATATCCAAGAAACTCATGTTCTGCAACAAGAAATGGGTCGTGCTGTTGATGTGCCAATTGGTGGAACTGAAGAATCTTGGGATGAACCTGCACCAGCTTATCAGGCACAATACCCGCATAATAGAGTTATTGAAACCGCGGCACACAGTATCGAATTAGATGATACTCCTGGCGCTGAAAGAATTATGATTCATCATAAGTCTGGATCGTTTATTCAAATAGATTCTCGAGGTACCACAACTACGAAATCTGTTTCTGACAAATATGATGTTATGGATAGAAAACAACATGTAGTAGTTGGCGGTATGAGTACTGTTACTATTTTAGGTAATAGCTATGTGTATGTTAAAGGTAATAAAGTTGAAGAAATTGAAGGTGATTTAAAAACATTAGTTCATGGCAACCATATGTTATCTGTTGGCGGCCAATCTACACATATCGCAGGTGAACAAGTTCAAATTCGTGCAGGTGATGTTAAAGTTGAAGCTAATGTTGGTACAATGTCTATTAATGCTGCTAAAGAATTACAAGTAGAATCTGGTGATGGCGCTTACTTTAAGTCTGAAAAAGTTTGGATTCAAGCAACAGATACTTTGAATATTTTTGGTGATAAAATTAATATGCAAGGTACTACTGATTTTAATATTAAAGGCGACACTGTATTAAAAGTAGGATCTAATGGATTACTTCACCTTGATGCTGCAACTGTTAATATTGATGATTTTGTAAGTATGGCAAACGGCGGCGCGGTAGCTCCAGGTAATGCTGAAGAGTCAATAAGTGCAGACAAGGTTGAAGCACCAGAGCCAGTTGCTAAATCAACTTCTATTGTATCGCTATATCAGCCAGGTTCTATCGGTAGTTCGGGTGTTTCATCTAGAGATCATGGCGGTGATGGTTCAACATCTTCATCAGCAACCATTAGTTCTGTTAGTGCTGCTACACAAACTGCAGCAACACCACTACTTGATTTTATTGGTAATAAAGAATCTCAAGGATACGATGATATATCTGGCTTAGTTTCGCAATATAGATATCCAGGTAAAAGTCTTACTTCTATGACTATACAAGAAGTTCTTGATTGGCAAGAAAGTATTGATAGATTCCAGCTTTCAGAAGCTTCTGGCAGATATCAAATTATGGAAGATACACTTCGTGGCTATAATAATGACTCAGCTACTGGTCCAGGAAATCCTTTATATACAAGGGCTGGCTTAAGTGGTGGTTCAATGTTTAGCCCAGAAAATCAAGATAAACTGGCCATTGTTCTTCTTGAGCAAAGAGGCCTAAATAGATTCCTAACCGGTGAAATTACAAGAGAAGATTTCGCGAATAATCTCGCCAGTGAATGGGCATCTTTACCATTAGTATCTGGCCCTAACACTGGTAGGAGCAAATATTCTGGTGATCGAGCTGGCAATGTTGCATTAACCACTGTTCAAGAATTCTTAAATGCTATTGATGCGGTTAAATCATCTTACTCTGCTCCTCCGGGCGATCCAACTAATACTACAGAAGGACCACAATAATGGCGTGTACATGCAGACCCGGCAAAGAGCTTTGTAGAAGTTGTTTAAATAAAACAACTACGCCTTATGTTGGTAATACAGTTAATGGTAATGGGGAATATACTACTCACCAGATTAATGTATTCCAAGCCCAATTTGAAAAGACTATTGCTGCTGATGTAGAAAAAAATCCATTATCAGCAGCAGTTAATAAACACGGAAGTCAAAGCTTTTATAACGCTGTTGATAAAATCAATACTGATTTCTTAAAAAGAGATTTCATTGTTGAAAAATTGCCAGACTATACGGTTCTCGCAAAAAGACTAAAATACGGCGATATTACAGCATTAGAATTTGCTTCATTTATGAAAGATAGTAATTACACACCTTCTACTGTTCTTGTATCTGCTAATGCAAACGGGCCAAGATTTCTAAATGAGTTAGAAGCTTATTACAATGGGGATTTTTCAGATAGTGTCTTAGGTGGATTTTGTTCTTTGTTCGAAAATATTTTTGGAGCAATAGACGGATTCTTTGACTTGATTGGTTCTGTTGGAGCTCTTGTTCAAGACTTCTTTAATTTTCTCAGTAAAATCAGAAATATAAAAGATCCTCTTCAAGCAATATTTGATGCTATTAAAGTAAAAGCTTTACTTGATTCTATCATAGATAAGATTACTGAAACAATCAGAAAGACGATTACTGCAGTTTGTATGTCAATTGCAAACTTTAATGTTGAAGCAATTACAGGTCCAGTTACTACTCCAGTTCAGACAAACATTGTGGGTAAGATGGAAGATAAGAAAACCGCACTTCAATCAATATGCGGACCAGAAAATTCTAAAAAGATTGTAGATAAAATAAAAGCGCTAATTAATTATGCCGTAGGATTATTTTCAAATCCCTCTTTAGAAGAAATACAATTCTTAATTGCTCGGTTATGTGCTTTAGCAACTGGCATCGAAGGGTTAATCAAAGGTTTGAAAAGCCCTCTTGATGATTTTGCTAATAGATATGACGAAGTGTTTAATACAATTTCAAATGCTTCAGCGCGTATAAGTGGTGAAGCAATTAGAGCTGGCGCAATCAGACCTTCTGAAGAGAACAGACAAGAACAGATAAATAACGCTAAAGTAGTATGGGAAAAAGCTGGAAACATCGCACTGCCGACGCCAGAAGAATATAAAAATCTTCCTAAGTGGGATGCACTACAAGCTAATACTGATACGAGATTAAAGATTCAAGGTGGATGGGTTACTAAAATGACCCCTGCTCGCGAAGGCTGGGAAATGCTCGATAAAGATGTACGAGTTTTAATTATGCGGATTCAAGCTGCAGCTAAAGAAGCTGGTATTACTAGCAGTTATCTTTACTTAAATAGTGGTTATAGAAACACAGCTTATAATACAGCTGTTGATGGCGCAAAATCATCTATGCACTTAAGCGGAAAAGCTGCGGATTTGACGTGGAACGGGTTTAGAGGAAGAAGTATCGAAGTGGATAGGTTTGTTATTCTTGCCAGAAGTCTCGGCTTCAGAGGGATAGGATTATATGATGGATTTATACACTTAGACGTCGGTAGTGAAAGACAATGGGACAAGAGGAGCTAGTAAATGGCCGCCACAATATTCACGGCTAGATCAAAAAAGATTACTCTGTATCAAGATTTTAAAAAGAATCTTGAGATAAGCCCAGTGTCGTCCGATTTAACTGTTTGGAAAGACGAAGACGCAGTAAAAGAATCAATTAAAAATCTTGTTCTTACAGATCGAGGTGAAAGATTAATGCAACCTAATATGGGTGGCAATATTAATGCTATGTTGTTTGAAAATATTACTCCCGCAGTTCTTATATTGATACAGAATCAAGTAAGAAATACAGTAGAATTATACGAACCAAGAGCAGAACTTATTGATGTGATTGCAACATCAAACATAGATGATTATACGGTAAGAGTTAAAATTATATTCTATATAACAAACGTACAGCAGCCTATTACGCTAGATGTATTCTTAGAGAGGACACGATAAATGGCTAAATTAAACATTTCAGAACTAGACTTTGAGTCTATCAAGACTCAGTTTAAAACTTATCTGAACAGCCAAACACAATTCAAAGATTATAACTTTGAAGGTTCAAACATGAGCGTGTTCCTAGACGTCTTGGCTTATAACACATACCAAAACAATTTCTATGCGAATATGGCAGTTAATGAAATGTTCTTAGATTCTGCTGTGTTGAAAAATTCAGTTATGTCTCACGCAAAAGAACTTAATTATCTTCCACGCTCAAGAAAATCTGCTAGAGCTGCTGTAACTGTAACTATTGTAGATTCAACTATCTTAGGTCAGACTGTTACAATACCGGCATATTCAGATTTTACAACTACATATCAAGGTGCTTCTTACAACTTCGTAAATTCTAAAACTTATGTTGCTCGCAAGACTGCTCCAGGCGTATTCGTTGCAGAAAATATAGAAATCTTTGAAGGTCAAATGCTTGCTAGCTTTGAGCGAGAAGGTTATTTCATTGGTGACGACGGTGTTCTAAGAGTTATTCTTACTAACGAAAACGCCGATACCGATTCAATCGAAGTATTCATTGATGCTGAAGCAACAGAAGATCAAAACCAATTTATTCGCAAAAATGATATCTTTGGAGTTGCTGCTGATGATAAAGTATTCTACGTAGAACCATATTATGACGGCCGATATACTGTATACTTTGGCAACAACGTATTTGGATTACAACCATCAGCTTTTGAAGATATTCGTGTAAGATACAGAATCACGAGTGGTCCTGAATCAAATGGCGCATTCTCATTCGCGTTAGAATCGCAGTTGGCAACTTCAACTGTTTCAGTAGAAACTATTGGTGCAGCGGCGGGCGGATCAGAAAGAGAGTCACTAGAAAATATCAGATACTTTGCTCCTAAGAGTTTACAGATTCAAGAAAGAGCAATTACTTCAAACGATTATGAAATTCTTCTCAAGCAAAACTTTCCAGAAATCGATTCGGTTTCTGCTTATGGTGGCGAAGAATTAGACCCACCACAATATGGTAGAGTTGCTATTTCTGTTTATCTTGGCGAAGGTCGTGAAGGCTTATCATCCGTTTTATCGGCCGCTTATATCAAATTTTTAAGAGAGAAAAGCCCGCTTGGAATTGAGCCAATGTTTATTCCGTCAGAATTTATATATGGCTGTGTAAACTCTAATGTGTATTTTGATCCTAAAGTTACTAAGAAATCATCTGGACAACTTGAATCTGAAATACGAACAGTTGTTTCCGGATATAATACAACATACCTAGATGATTTTGATACAACATTAAGATTATCTAAACTATCTGCGTTAATCGATGCTTCTAGTATTGCTATTATAAGTAATGAAATAACTGTATGTCCATATATTGTATATTCACCGGCACTAAACGTATCTTCGTCGCCATCGTTTAAATTTTACTCTAAGCTAGTTAAACCGTATCCATTTAAAGATTCTAACGGATTTACAGATTATAAACCAGCAATTGTAAGTGGAGTCTTCGAATATAACAATCTTGATTCTTATCTTCAAGATGATGGTCTTGGCAATATTCAAATCGTAACTTCAGACCTTGTTAATCCACAGATTGTTAAACCAATTGCTGGTAATGTAAATTATGAAACTGGCGAAATTAACCTTATTGATTTTAAGACAGAAGGTTATGCTGGTTCTGGAATCAGAATCATGGTAACAACATCTAATGACGATATAACATCCCCAGCAGGAAGAATATTCCTTATTCAGGATGACGATGTAACTATTAATATGGTTGAGGTTAAGTAAATGGCTGATAACACTGTCAACTTAGTAGAAAAGAATATAGCGTTTAATATAGCGCAGCAGTTCCCTGCTTATTATAGAGAGCATGGTGCTGAACTAGTTGATATGGTAGAGCAGTATTACAAATTTGTAGAAACAGAACCTAATATGGGTGTTTATAATACTCGTAGAATGTTTGAATATCGTGATATCGGTAGTACTCTTTCTGAAATGATCATTTATTTCAAAAAGACATTTATGGCAGATTTACCGCACATAGATGACGACGTAACAGTTAAATTTGTTATTCGTAATATTATGGATTTGTATCGGCGTAAAGGTACTGAGGCTGGTCTAGTATTATTCTTTAGAATGTTCTATAAGGAAGATATTCAAGTACGATATCCAGCAAAATATATGCTCAAGCCTTCAGATTCAATTTGGAAGACTGGTGTATATTTACAAATGTACCCAAACAACGATGAGTTTTATTCAACTAGCGGAGTTGCTTACCAATACAAAGACGTGTTAAGCCGCAACATCTATGGTTCTATTTCTAAAGCTAAAGCCATTGTAGATAAAATTAACTTCGTTTATTTAAATGGTACATTAACTCCCATCATTTACCTTGCTGATGTGAAAGGTAAATTTCAAAGATACGATGATATTGTTTCGCGTATTAATGGTGAGGATATATCTTTTGGCCGGTTGAACGGTTCTGCAGATTCTTTAGAAATTGATTTGAACTGGGGCGGAACTACTGGCAATAATATTGGTGATATATTTGATATTGAGAGTAGCTATGGCAAAGGTGGTATTGCTATTGTAACTGAACTTCAATCAGAGTTTACCGGAACAATAAAATACAACATAACAGACGGTGGTTTTGGTTATACTATTCCAGGCACAAAGCTATTAGTTTCAAATCAAGTTATTGTTCTACCCAACGAAGATTTTAAATTCGTAGAACTAGAAGTTTTACAAGATACTGCCGGAAATCAGGGTAGTGTCATAGGTCAAAACTCTATTGCAGTTGGTATCAAAATGGAGCCAGGTGACTCGTTTGATATTAGTAGAGATATTTCTACAGTAGATCGCGGGGCAGCAAACTTTACTCTTACTGCATATGACTTGAATTTAGATACTGGTGAAATATTTGCAGTTTCTACAAAAAATGATTCTTCTCCAGGACCTCTATATGCTAACACTGGAAATATTATAGATGTTAAAGTAGAAGAATTAGAAAACACTGAATCAGTTACTCTCATTACTGACATCATTGGAAACTTTTTAAACGTACCACTCAATTCCTCAAACTTCAACACGGTTCCGCCTGCCATAATTCCAATGTCGGGATTGACTAGTCCTGTTGTTTTAGCAACAGCATTAGAAGATGCGTTTGACTTAACACCATTTGATATTGGTACTATTAAATCTTTTGAAAACATAAACCCAGGCGCCGACTATAGCAATGATACATTTAGTCTTGTAGTAGATGAACAAATGGTAGCGTTTGAAAGATTCGATCAAGTTATTTTAGTTGCTGATTATAGTGCTAGTTTCTCAGTCGGTGATACTATCTACCAAGCATTAACAAATACAACTGGTAAAATTAAAGCAATTGATAATAACTTAGGTGCGTTATACGTAAGTCCTTATAGTTACTACGGGTTTAAGACTGGCGTAAGTGATAGCTTCACCCATAAAGGCAACTCTTACGATGTTCTTGCTGTAGAAAGAAATTATTCAACAAAAAGATTTGGTGAAAATGCTGTTGTTACTAATGAGACTTTATTCTCACAAGGAAGAATTTCCGGTGCAATAATCAGTAACTCGGGTTTTGGATATGTTAATGGCGAAACCATTACTCTTGTTGGTCTTGACGGAGTACACGCCGCTAGAGCAACAATAGGTGCAAGTTCGCAAGGTATTACTTCTGGATTCTGGGGTAGTCAAAGTTCTCATATTAATGGCTATTGGACAAACCCAGATAATAATGAGTTTGAATATTATGATGGGCAAATGAAAATTCAAGATAGTGATTACTACCAAGAATATTCTTATGAAATTAGATCAACAGTAGATCCAAAAAAATACATCAAAGTTGTAAAAGATACAATGCATCTTGCAGGTTCTAAACTGTTTGGTAATTTTATTTACGAGCAAAAGACCGGGCCGAAAATTACTTCTCAATTCCAATTAATTAGAAAAGATGATTATGTATTAGGTGGTTCAGATATTGTTGGTCCTAATCAAAGTATTGGTGATCAAACAGTTAGAGCAGATAATCTTATATTTACAGTAGATGATACAATCACATTCACTGTAGACAACGGCTAAAGTTAAATAAATAAGCTATAAACTAATAGGAGCAAACATGGCGAAGCAAATCATTAACGTAGGTACGGTAGCTAATGACGGAACTGGCGATCCGATACGTTCTGCCATGACCAAAACAAACGAAAACTTTACTGAAGTTTATAGTTTAGTAGATAGTATAGTTGTGCCAACTAGCATATATGATCTTGGCATTGCTGCAGGCACAGCCGGGCAAGTGCTTACCTCTGATGGAACAGGTGGCACTGCATTTACTACATTTGTTAGCCTGTCGTATGCTAATAATGACGTAGATGCGCACTTAAATACTAGTACTGCTTCAGCCACCGAAGTTTTAGGTTGGACTGGTAGCGATTATGACTGGGTAGCCCAGACTGCAGCATATACTGATGCCAGTGTTAACACTCATTTAAATACTGCTACTGCGTCTGCTAGTCAAGTTTTAAGTTGGACTGGTTCTGATTACGACTGGGTTGCTGCCGGCGGTAGCGGTTTACAATCAAGAACATCACCTTCTGGTTCAACTGCTTCTTTAGCGAATGATGCCAGCGGCGATCTTGATCTCACTGGATTTAAATCGTACTCGTTATTTACTATCACAACTGATAAAGCTGCTTGGGTTAGAATTTATGTTAACGCTGCCGTACGTACTGCAGATAATGCACGCGGAGAAGGTACTGATCCAACTCCTGACGCTGGTGTTATTGTAGAAGTAATTACTACTGGCGCTGAAACAGTTATAGTGTCTCCTGGTGTTATTGGATATAATCTCGAATCAACTCCAACAACCTCTATTCCATGTCGAGTTACAAACAAATCTGGAGTAACAGGTGCGGTAACCGTAACACTTAACCTTCTGCAATTAGAGGCTTAATGAATGCTTAAAGAATGGATTGTTACTCTTCACAGGAAAGAAGACCTCGAAGACTTTTACGCAGATATGGAATCGCCTCGTGGTAACCTATTCATTCCAAATAGAGCTGTTGATGTAGCGCATAGAAGACCGATTAGTCGTAATACTCATTACATGTTACAGCCTTCAGAAGTTGAACTTATTAAAGCTGATGATCGTGTTTGGGATGTTGAATTGGCAGAGCTTATTGATATTACAACTAGACCCGCTGGTTACACAATTTCAAACGGTGAGTTTGACAAAAGTTGGGCAAGCGATGCCTCAGATATCAATTGGGGTTTGTTAAGAAATAGTGAAGAAGTTAACAGAAACAATTGGGGTGCTAATGGAACATCTCTTGTAACAACTGACTTGACTATTACGGCTAGCGGAAAAAACATAGATGTGGTAATTGTCGATGGTCATATGGATCCAGCACACCCTGAGTTTGCCGTTAATCAAAACGGATCTGGTGGTTCAAGAGTACAGCAGTTTAATTGGTTTTCTTTAACTAACGCTGTAAGCGGTGGTTCAAACGGAACTTATACGTATCCACCATATATTGATGGCACTAACGCCGATCGAACTGCTGATAACAATCATGGCGCACATTGTTGTGGCACCGTCGCTGGTAACACTCAGGGGTGGGCTAGAGACGCCAATATTTACAATATTAGTCCATATGGCACTAACCCCAATGCCCTCTCCAGCAGCCTCATGTGGGACTACATACGACAGTGGCACAACACGAAGGCAATTAATCCTGAGACTGGTAGACGCAATCCGACTATCACAAACAATAGTTACGGCTCTTCAATTACTACAGGCCAAAACAGCTTTGGGTATCCAACAAAAGTAGTTTATCGTGGAGTAACATTTGATCCTGGAAGAGAATTAACTGCCGGTGAAATGCAGGTCAGGGGATTTTATGCGCCAACAAAAGATATGTCAATTCCGTATTTCTTTACATCTCGTAATGCTGATATGCAAGATGCTATTAATGATGGTATTCTTATTGTTGCTTCGGCGGGTAATGACTATTGGAAAACAGTAAATAGTTCAGATCAAGATTATGCTAATACATTCGACACAACTTACGGTGGAACTAATTATACTTGGTATTTGCATAGAGGTACCGGATCTGGTGCTGGTTATGCACCTATCATTAATGTAGGTGCTACATCAAACGACACCCAAGAAGATAAAGCTCCTTTCTCAAACGTTGGATCACAAGTAGATATTTTTGCTGCGGGTGAAGCAATACAAAGTAGCTTACAATCTGGTGGTATTAATGATCCAAGAAACAGCTCTTATCAGTTTGGCAAGTATCAAGGAACAAGCATGTCAGGACCACAGGTTGCCGGTGTTCTTGCTTTGTTAGCAGAATCATGGCCCAATATTACTCAAGCAGAGGCACAGGCTTGGTTGATAAATAAGGCATCAGTAGATCAAATGCAAGATACTGCAACAGATGATCCTATGGATACAAACAGTTTACAGGGTGCGCCAAACCTTTATTTGAGATGGATCAATCAGCGAGTAGAAACTGGCGTCACGTTTCCGCAAAAGAATTTTAAACCACGACCAGCCTCGGGTATTACTTATCCTCGCGCTAGAATTCGTAGAAGAGGCTAAAAGTGTTTATAAATATTAAAAAAGCTAAGGTTAAGTGAAATGGCAGAAATACTAACTACAAAATTAAAGAATGATGTAACTAGAATGTTCTATCAAGATATTCTAGACAACGAGTTTTACTTTGCAATTTCGTCAATTGCCACGGGCGAGTTGACTCGTATTGATGCCGCAAATTCGTTATATAGTAAAAATGAGTTTAGAGAAAATATTCTTTTTGGTAAAAGAGTATTTCCAGAAGATGTAAAATTCATGATAAAATATTACCCTTGGCAGAAAGATTCTGTATATGCTCAATACGACGACCAGATTGATATAGAATCTTTAAACTTTTATTCCATCGTAGGTCCTACAAATAATGACTCTGGAGATTACAGAGTTTACAAATGTTTATCTAATAATAACGGTGCTGAATCTACCGCACCACCAAATTATAATCCAACGACAACTAAACAGGTTTATAGAATGCCTGACGGTTATGTTTGGAAGTTTATGTATTATCTAACCGAGCAACAGTTTGAAGCATATAATGCAACTGGTTATGTTCCTCTTGTAGGAACGTTCGAAATTAATCCAGATACTGCTGCTGATGCAAATAATATTATTACAGGTTCAGAAGTAAGTGATATTTTTGTAGAGAATTATATCGATAACGCAGGTTATCCTTATTTAGAAAGCGGAATCGTCGCTGGTCCTCCAGGTAATGATTCTACTATACTTTTAAGATCTAATGATTTAAGCGAGATTCAAAACTACTATTCAGGTATGACTATTGTTTGTAATACACCAACAAACATTGCGTACGTATATGTAGTTGATACTTATACTTGGGATTCTATTACAGATAGAGGAAAAGTTAAAGTAATCGGCGATCCTAAGGCTGACGGAGTTATTATTAACTCTACTTTTAAGATTTTACCTACAATTAAAATTGAAGGTGATGGCACAGGTGCTATCGCTATTCCAAGAATAGTAAATGGTTCAATTACAAATATCGAAGTTTTAGATACAGGTAAAAACTATAATGCTATTACGGCAACAGTAATAGATCCTGGCTTTGATTTTGATCCAGATGATCCTAAATCAATCGACGTAAGAGCAGTCTTAAGACCTGTTATTTCACCGTTAGGTTATCACAATTTTGATTTAATTGACGAAATGCATTGCCGACATATACTTATGTATTCTTATATTACTGAAACAGATAATAACAAAATAGGCAAGAGTAATACTTATTCTGCTATTGGTCTTGTTAAGAATCCAATATTTACTCCAGATCCAGATACAGCTAATACTGCATCTCCTGAAGTATTTGATAATCGTTTACAAATTATTACAAACGATTACACAAAGTTCGTCGTAAATACTACCGTTACCCAAAAAGATATAAACAACAACATAACATTTAGTGCGCGAGTTCATGAAATAGATGATACAGCTAATACTGTTTACTTATCTAATTATATGGGCCCATATGTAAACGCTGCTAATAACGATATATCTTTAGATTACACGAAAAATCTTGTTAATTCTACAGGACAAAGAATTCAGATAAATACACCAGTAGCTAATAATGTTATTGAATCACGATATACTCAAAGATCTGGTACCGTATACTTTATGGAAGACTTTTTTCCTTTAACTAGAGAAGAAAGTTCAAGAGAAGAATATAAATTGGTCTTGGAATTTTAAGGAACTCAAATAGATGCCTATTAACACAAATTTAAATATTGCACCATATTTTGATGACTTTGACGTCGAAAAGCAGTTCTACAAGATTCTGTTTAAACCAGCTTATGCAGTACAAGCACGAGAGCTGACTCAACTTCAAACGATTCTACAAAATCAAGTTGAACAATTCGGAGATAATATCTACCAGGAAGGTACTATTATCAAAGGTTGCAACTTTACAAACCTCAACGGTTTACAATACGTAAAGCTCGTAGATAAAACTGGCTTTGATGTAGAGCAGTTTGTGTCTAGAGCAAGTACAGCAATTATTAGTGGTATCGTGACAGATGTTGATGTCGTATACGAATTAGAAAATGCTGCTGGTCTTAAAGCTAGTATTATTGCTGCTACCCGCGGATTTGAAACTCGCCCACCAGATCTTAATACATTCTTTATTAACTATCTGAATACAAACGGTGTTGTTCAGCGTTTTATCGCTGGTGAAAACTTAACAATCACTAAGTATGTGTATAATGGGTCAGTACTAGTTCCAAGCCTTCAAGAAGGTGGAGATCCTTTAGATCCAGACTGGAACATCAATGTCACCTTACAATCAAATCCCGCTGGAAAATCATTCGGTATTAGAGCATCTGCTGGTGTGGTCTTTCAGAAGGGTCATTTTTTATTCACTGAAGATCAAACTTTAGTTGTTTCTAAATATACTGATGTGCCAGATGATCTTTCTGTTGGTTATGAAGTTACCGAAAGCTTAGTTAGTTCTTTACAAGATAATAGTTTGTATGATAATGCAAACAGTTCATCTAATGCTAATGCGCCTGGTGCTGATCGACTTAAAATGGTTCCAGTATTAGTTGTTAAGAGTACAGCAATTGCTGATATCGATGCAGGATTCTTTACTCTTATTCGTTATCAAAATGGTTCTGCAGTTACTTTACGTGATGTTTCTCAGTTTAATTCTATTGCTGCTGAGTTGGCAAAAAGAACATACGAAGAATCTGGTAACTACATTTTAGATAGTTTTAAAATTGATTTAGATCGTAGAGGTGCAGAATTAACTGCTCTTGTTGGTAAAGGTACAGCATACGTTAAAGGTTACCGTGTAGAAAATAGCGGTAAGCTAGATTTTACCATAGATCCGATTTCAAACACCGCTATACAACAAAACCAAGCAACAAGCACTGATTATGGTTCTTATTTAGATGTTGTAGATGTTAGTGGTACAGTAGATATTAATTATGATACTGTAGATTTACAAAACGCTTTAAGTGGCAAAATCGGTGAAGCTTATGTTAGAAATATTACACCAACTAAAGTTTATCTTGTTGGCGTAAAAATGATTTCACCTAACTCGTTTAGTGAAGTTGTTCGAGTTATAGGTACTTCTGGTGTAATCAACGTAGCGCCAAACGCAAAAGTTAAGCAAATTGGAAAATCCCCAGTAATCTTTGATACAGGAACTCCTTATATCAAAGAAATTACTGATATGATTATTCCTGTTAGAGCGCAAGCTAGTGTTAGCATTGTTAATGATGAGATTCAGCTTACAGCGTCTATTAATGAAGATTTTGGTTTAGATCAAAACGACATTGTAGTTGTAGATACCTCAAATACTGTTATTCCAGTTACGTCAGTTACAAAAACGTTAAACAATTCTATACTAACAATCGCGCTTACTCCTGGTGCAACTGGTGGCGGTGACGTTTATTATAATAAGCGCCTTACAGCAGCAGAATCACATAACAAGGCTTCTGTAGAACCGTATGTTAAAATAAGCCATTTAACAAATACTGCTAGATATAGCTTAGGTTTCCCCGATGTTTATAAAATAGTTAGCATTAACACGGGTCCTGGCGGAATAGACTACACCGGCAGCTTTAAACTTCACACAAATCAAACTGACCATTTTTATGATATTTCATACATGGAATATATTCCAGGCCGTCCTCGGCCAGCAAATGGTCAACAGCTAGTTATTAAATTAGGTGTATTCCAAGTAAATACTTCTACCGGCTCGCATTTCTTTACAATTAACAGCTATCCTATTGATGATGAAACCGCTGTATTGCCTGGTGGTTTTATTAGATCTTCTGATCTTGCAACTTATAAAGCAGCAGATGGACGGCTTTTTAGTTTAAGAAACTGTTTTGACTTTAGACCATACGTTGATAAAGATGCAGCTGTTGATTACACTGATACTACTATTGGCTCAGCAGGAATAATAACTACCGGTGTTGGTGGGTATAATAAAACATTTAGTGGCACATACTTAGTTCCAGCCTTGCAAGCTACTATTACTTCTGACGTTGAAAATTACTTATCACGAGTTGACGTAATTGCTTTTGATTCTTTTGGTAAAGCTCAACTTATCAAAGGCGAAGAAGATCAAAACCCAATTACTCCAAAAGTAAGTCAAGATCAGCTTGTCGTTACTCAAATCTATATTCCTGGTTATCCCGCGCTATCACAAAAAGAAGCGTCAGAGCAAGGTAAATTCTCTTGTGCAATTCAGTTTAAATCGAGTGGCACTAAGAACTATACAATGCGCGACATTGAAAAGATCGAAAAAAGAATTGAAGGTCTTGAGTATTACATCAGCTTAAATCAATTAGAGCAAAGTTCAGAAAACTTGTTAATCTTAGATGAAAACGGATTAACAAGATTTAAAAATGGCTACATTGTAGATCCAATGAATGACGCAAAAATTGCCAATACTGATGACCCAAATCACAAAGCTGCTATTCACTTTGATAAGAAAATTCTTACTCCAGCATTGAATACGTTCCCTCTAGATTTGAAATATTCTGGAGCTTCTGGTGCATCTGTTTTCCCAAGTGTTAACAACGCCGAGATTGCTACGTTAAGCAGAAATGCTAACGTGAAATTGCTTGGGCAACCATATGCTACAAACTCTAGAAACTGCGTATCTAACTTCTGGAAATATGATGGCCAAGCAACAATCTCGCCAAACCATGATATGGCCCACGATACAATACAAAATCCAGTTCCTTTAGTGATTGATGTATCTGCAGCATTCCAAGATATTCAAGAAATATGGCCACTGACCGGAACTAACTGGTCTGGTGATGTGGTAGATGGTGATGCTATATCGTCACGAGTTGGTAGAACAACTACAACTACAACCCCCAGCACAGAAGCTGGCATTATTTCAAATCTTACAGTAAATGACGGTGATGCAAACGCAGTAGGTGATTTTCTCACTGATGTAACTTTCCAGCCTTATATGCGAACGCAAGATATTAAAGTCTTTGTGTCTGGACTACGTCCTAGCACACGACATTATTTCTTCTTTGATCGTGTTGATGTAAATGCTCACGTTACTCCAGGTACAGTAGTTGCTAATGCACGAGATATCCAGAAATTTGGAATTGCGGCAGACGCAGTTACAACAGATGCTAATGGAGTTCTACGCGCAGTATTTACTATTCCACAAGGAGTGTTCTTTGTTGGAGATAGAATATTAACAGTAGTTGACGTAGATCAGTATTCAAGTATTGATTCTGCGTCTACTTCAAAATCAGATATTGCTTATCACGCTTATAATATTACTTCAAGCGCGACAACAATTTCTACGAGAATGCCAGAGTTTGCAATTGAAGAAACAGCAACATCAAGAAACTTAGCAGACAGGGTAACAACAGTTATTGCACCGGCACCGGCCCGACGAGTAACCAACTCGGGCGATCCATTAGCTCAAACTTTCTTTATTAAGCAAGGTATGGGTCAAGGATCTAACAGTGCATTTATCTCTAAAGTAGATTTGTACTTCAAGAGAAAAAGTGATATTAATGGCATAACAGTTACGTTAAGAGAAGTTGTAAATGGTTATCCTTCTTCAATTATTTTGCCATTCTCTAAAATACACTACACATCTACTGATGTAAACGTTTCGGCGGATGCAACAGCAGTAACTGAAATTAACTTTGAAGCACCTATCAGAGTAGATGTTGAAAAAGAATATGCAATTGTTGTTCAACCAGACGCAAACGATCCTAACTACTTAATCTATACTTCTAAAGTTGGTGGAACAGATAAAACTACAGGTCCTACACAAGGTCAATCTGTTGTTATGGATTGGGGCGATGGTGTTTTATTTACATCTACAAACAACCGAGCATGGCAATCAGTACAAGATGAAGATATTAAATTTACTCTTTATCGTCACAACTTTAATGCCTCGACTGGTACTGTAAATCTTACAAACGATGATCATGAATTCTTTACTTTGAGTGATTGGGATGGAAGATTTACCGCTGGCGAATATGTTTACAAGCAAATTGATACTGGTTATACTGTAAGTATGGTTCAAGGAACAAATGTTATCACACAGTCAGGCAATGACTTTACTGCAGATTATTCTGCCGGCGATTATATCCTAGTACGTAATAGTGGTAATACTGCGTCTGATATATTTAGAGTTGCTAGTGTTGATACTTCTGTTCAAATCACAACCGACAAGCCATGTTCATTCAACGGCGCAAACGCTTCAGGTGTTCCAATTGTCGCGGGTGTAATTTCTCATTATAACAAGTACACTGCTTCAGAACTTCACTTAAAGAAGAGTTCTGCAGTTAACTTGAAAAGATTTGAAGTTGGTGATGTACTTACTGGATTCACGAGCGGAACTGATGGTACAATTGGAACTATTGATAATATTAATTTAAGTTATATACAACCATTAATTCAAAAAGCAAATGATTCTGTAACAACAACTTCTATTAATGGCACATTCACAGATCCTGATAACGTTGTTAATACATATAATATGCCATTAAAATTCGGTGATAATAATTTCTTCACCAGAAAAGGCGTTGTCATTTACTCTAAATCAAATAACTTTATTAATCCGAAGCCGTTTAATATTAATGTTGAAATGTCTAACTCTGCAAATCCTACTTCAACTCCAATTGTTGATCTAGAAATAGCTACTTTGTTAGCTTACCAATTTAAAGTTACTGATGTATCGGCTACTACGTCTAAATATATTTCTAAGACCATAGAGTTAGCTGAAGACTTAGATGCTGAAGACTTAAACTTGTATCTTACAGGATACAGACCTAATGGCACAGACATTAAAGTTTATATTAGACCTCAGCACACACAAGATAGCGCAGCATTCGATACAATTGATTGGATTGAACTAGAACTATTCGAAGGTGTTAATACTTATTCTTCATCTTCTAATGTAAATGACTATAAAGAATTTAGATATAAAGTTGCAGATGCTAATAAAGATACCGGTACTATCACATATACTAGTACATCTGGCACTTTTATAGGGTATAGAAAATTTGCTGTTAAGATTGAATTACTTGCAACTAACATTCACAATGTACCGTTTGTGAAAGATTATAGAGGAATTGCTTTAACATGATACAGGCACACGCTTTAATCAGAGACGAGAATACTCGAGCAGTTTTAAATACTGACGTAGCTGCTCTTAATAAATATAAGTCAGAAAGGGCTTTATATCGTAAAGTCGAAAAATTGACAAAAGAGCTCGTTGAGGTTAAATTGTGCCTAACGCAAATCAGCGCCCGTTTAGATAAGATAGAGAATAATTAAATGTCAAAACCTAGCATTCAAAATATTACTACGACTCAGACATTTCAAAATTGGTTTGATAAAACTAATGAAATGGTTGATATCATGCGAGACTCTTCGTTAACTGCGTCAGGCACCGGTGATATAACGGTTGGCGACGCAGTTCTTCAGGGTGAATTTACTGCAAATACTGTTATAGTATTCAATGATCTGTTAACAGATTTTGTTGAAACTAGAACGCCCGGTGCGACACTCGACTTTGGTTCTCCAGTTAAAATTACTCCTGCATTATCCCCTATAGCTGCAACGTTCGCATATGGAGTTTCTGGTGCTAAAACAAGATATACAGATAATATAACTGCTTGGGATATTGGTTACGACAGTTCTGCGGCTGCTAATTTCCAAATGGTTCAGGGTGGCGTTACTGCGTTTTCATTGTCCCCAGCTGGCGTGTTAACTGTACCGAGTATTGTAACTTCTACTGATGTAGAGATTGGTACTGACCTGAGAATCGATGGATTACTTACTTCTAATACTGCCACTTTCGTAGCTGCGTCTGGTAACTTTTCTGGAGATTTCTCTGGAGATTTTGTAGGTGATGTTTACGCTCCAGGTGGAACTGCAAAAGTATTTGAAAATGGCAATGGCACAACTATTCCTGCTACATTTACTGGTAATGTAAATGGTACTGTTAGTTCATTATCAAATCATAAAACAACAAATCTTGTCGAAGGTACTAAGCTTTACTTTACTACTGCTAGAGCAAGAGATTCATTAACAGGAAGTACTGGTGTAACATATAGTAAAACATCTGGTGAGATTGCTATCGGACAATCAGTTGGCACTACTGCTGATGTTGTGTTTAATACTGTTACAGCAACCGGAAATATTACCGCGTTTGGCTCTGTCTCAGATAGAACTATGAAAGAAAATATTACTCCAATTGAGAATGCTTTAGATAAAGTTTCACAACTTGGCGGATATAACTTTAACTATATCGGCGATGATACACCAATGACTGGTGTTATGGCTCAAGAGTTACTAGAAGTACTTCCTGGCGCAGTATATAAAACGATAGATCCAAAAACCAATAAAGAAGTATTTGCTGTACGACACGGAAATGTCATAGGTCTCTTAATTGAGGCTATCAAGGAATTGCAAGAAAAAGTAGGCAAGTAAATATGGCTATTAAAGATACTGGATCAATTTCCATAACCGACATTTCAAATGAATTCACTGGATCAGCACCGCACGCTCTAAATGAATACTATAGAGGTGGTGCTTATGTCCATGATAATACCGCAATCGTTCCAGACCATAATTCTACTATTCCAACATCAGGTGAAATATCCGTAGGGGATTTTTATGGAGCTACAAACTTATTCTATTTGCAGATATCTGAAAATGTAGAAAATTACAACGTGCTAACAGAGGCCGAGGCTAAAGGTTGGAACGAAATATCTAAGATTGTTCTGCTTATTGATAGCGGCGTATATGTTTGGTCTGATGATACAGCTAAGCCTGCACTTCTTATTCCCAATATAGGCCAGGCTGTTACTATAGAAAATTCTGGTTACATTATAGGCAAAGGTGGCAAAGGCGGGGTTCATTACGCTGCGATCAACCCCAGCGTATCGATTGGCGGAGATGGTGGAGTTGCTATAGCTGTTAAAGATGCTACTGTTATAATCAATAATTCTGGACTTGGTTTTATTGGTGGTGGCGGCGGTGGCGGTGGAGGCGGTATACAAGCCG
>Ga0208660_1000087_pt1 | contig 33115 bp, 39 predicted proteins | sample DEB08_DNA_13_FD_184527 | JGI IMG/M metagenome (GOLD analysis project Ga0208660, IMG submission 184527) | Aqueous microbial communities from the Delaware River and Bay under freshwater to marine salinity gradient to study organic matter... | ecosystem: Environmental > Aquatic > Marine > Coastal ... | reverse complement strand
GGTCGCTTGGAAGTAGAAAAATTAACAAAAGAAAAAGCGGTAATAGCGTTAATAAGAGCCGTTAAGTTAGTGAATACAGATACCTCTTATACTAAGTATTCTAACGATTTATTTTTATCCAATTTTGTAGGGGATTTTGTTTTGCAGGATAGCACAACGAGGCATCCTATAGTTATCAATGCTAGAGGGGTAATAAGAAAAGACGGCACTAGAAAAGGGAGTATCAATATATTAGCGCCGTCCTTTGTTCAGCTTAAAAATTGGATAGATGGGGAAACGGTGAATCTATACAAAACTAAACAGGGTATTTATCGCTCCGATACGCCAAAGTTGATACTACGAGCGAAGAAAAACAGATAGTATTTTATTCTCTCTATATTAAAATTATACCCATGCAGATTCTCCAAACAATTAAAGAAAGTTGGGAAGCTATAGCCGTAATAGTAACGGGTTTAGGTGGTTTTGTTGGAACGTATTTGAGATGGAAAAGCAACAAAAATAAATCTACCAATCTACTATATGAAGAACTAGAAAAATTGAAGAAACGAATTATAGAACAAGTTCCAAAAGATATAGAAAACGCCCAAACTATTGCTCAACAAAATTATTTATTGGAGCAATTAAAAGAACATTGACCAGACAGCAGGGGGCAACGTGCGAATAAAAGAAGATATAACACCAGCCAACGCCGCAAGGAAATACAATATTTCGATTAATTCAGAAAGAGGTCTAACTATAAAAAAACTGGATATAGGTGACATTGAATACAACATCAACTTAAATCAAGACCCTTATAATTCGAGGGTTTTCAATTCAAGTTTTTACAACGTAAAAGAAGTTAATAACAGTATTTTTATACCGAAAGTAAAACTAAGGAAGAAAATTAATTAATACGCTCTATTAAAAAAAAAGACCATGTTCGCCATCCGCATCAAAGACACTTATCTCGACCTAGACCCTAGAGCAGCCATCTCGATTAGGATGAATAACCCCATCTTTGATGCGGACAACTTTCCTCGCACTTGGACACTCCCGTTTTCCTTACCCCTCACACCTCGAAACCTCGCAGTATTAGGCTATCCCAACTTAATCAACTTTTCAGGCAAAAAGAAAATAGAGAATACTGTACTTTATATAGAAGGATTACCCTTCGAGACAGGAACATTTACTATCAAAAAATCATCCGACCAGTATATTTCCGCTGTTTTTCAAAACGTAGATTTGAGCGTATTAGACCAGTTAGAAAAAATCAACATCCATGAGATACTGGAGACAGTACCAATTCCTCAAACAAACGTGGCTCAAACAATATTGACAATTGATAGTCCTCCTGGGGATTATTCCTTGAATGTCAATAATATGAATTATCAGCTCGATGCGAGCGACATTTTAATTTATCCAGATGCTATATCAGTAGCCGGGCAATTAGAATTATTAATTAATGCTGATTTTCCTAATTGGGCGGCAGCCAATACGCCCAATGAGCTAATCATTAGCCCTCCAGTAGGAGAAAATTTATCGCTTCAGGTTTTTGAAGGAGTCAATGTTCAAACCAATACGCCTCCAGCGGCTGCTAATCAGGCAAACATGAAAGATTATGTAGAAGATAGCGTGGTCAACGGGAACAACAAAATAAGTTTTGCGACAATTTTCAATCCTGCTTTTTACGAAAATGCGAATGCAAATTTCGAGGGGTATATTAATTATGTAGAAGATGGAGTGATGAAAGAAAACGAACCAGAACTATCTCGACAGTTCGTTCATACGCTTATTCCTTTTGTTAGACTTTCTTACATTTTTGAGCGTATTGTCGCAAACTCTGACATTAAGGCTATTGTAGGAGATTTTTTTGAACTCGCAGACACACAGCAATTAATAATCTATAATAACTATGCCTTAGACCAAATCAGCGAGTATATAGATGTAGTGACTGCTAGTACTCGATATTTGAATGGTTTCAAAGCAGAGATAGACATCAATCAACATGTGCCAGAATTGACGGCAAAAGAAGCCCTCAATTTGTTAGGGTTTGCGAATGTATATTATGAATTCAAAGGAGAGACTATCTATATCAGAAAAAAAATAGGCCAGTTACTTCAGCCTGCAACAGACTGGACCAAGAAGGCAGAGCCAAGCATTAATCAAGATTTTGCAGAAGAGGAAGGCTTCTCTCTACGCTATCCAACAGATGACACCGACACAGCCAAGCGCAGCGGACAATTGACAGAGTTGAAAATAGGCGACGGAGGCGACCCGCTTATTTTGCCAATCGGTACTCTTTATGAAGACACTCGTAGCGTCTTTTTAGACCCTGATGCCTTCACTTGGGCAATTCCATATATAGAACAAAAAGGAAGCTCAGATGAGCTGAATATTGGCAAAAACGAGACAGGCGTGAAGCTTCTATTCGATAGAGGCAATCGCCAAAACAGTCGGGATAATAACTATCCGTATGCGACACACAAAGATGTAGATTATAAGGCGCAATCAGTAGGGACATATACCCTCGATTGGTCTGGCGCAACGGGCATTTATGAAACCTTCTGGAAGCAATATCTACCACTACTGCAGGGAGACACCGTGAGCAAAAACATTCGACTGAATATTCAGGACATACTCGACATCCGAAAATGGGAAAATAGCCGCCGAACCATCCGTCACCCCAATGGTCACCTGAGTGGCGTTATCAAGACGATTAGTTTCAAAATCGACCAAACAGGCATTAGTCCTGCCATTGTCGAATTCATAAAAGAATAATTATGCAAGACTCGATTACTATTAACGACACCAGTTTTCAAGTACCAAAAACATGGGATAATCTAACCGTAGAACAACAACTCACCTGCTATCAAATAATCATGCAGGATAGTCTCCTAGATTTTACGCTCGATGAAGCTCTACCTTATAAGCGACTCGCCATCACCAAATACCTGATGGAGCTAAAAGATGACTTTTTGGAACGTTGGGAAAAAGACTGTATCGAAGCTGAAGGCGAAGAAGCAGGTAAAACCATCTTTTTAGCAGAACTCAACACTATTGTCGAAGCGATGACCGATTTTGCTTTTCAGGAAGTGGCGCTCCTTCCTTCAGACGAACCTACAGAGACCGCGACTACCTATGAGTTAACGATGACACTTTCCCGTTGTCCGTTCCCTAGACTAGAAAGCCCTAAGAAAAAAACTAAACTATTTGCGCCAAAAAACGAACTCTCTAACATCACGCTTTATGAGCTAACGATGAGTTTCACCGCCTTGGAGCAATACCTAGAAACCAAAGACGAAAGTTATTTGCATCGACTCTTGGGGATCCTTTATCGTCCGGGCAAAAAATCATCTAAGGCGCTCAAGCAATCAAACTACCATGGTGACCGCCGGTTAGCATTATTGCACCACGAATCGACGATAGAGGCAAGGGCGCAGCTTTGCGCACAGTTGCCAAAAAATGTCAAGCAATTAATTGTGTTTTGGTTTGCGAGTTGTCGCCACCAAATCATTAAAGGTTATGCTAATATTTTCCAAGAGCCAGATGGCACAGAGCAGGGCGGCAACGACTACGGCTGGGCTACTTTATTATTAGAACTGTCTGGAGGCTTGCCTAACCTGAAGGTAGTCGGCAATCAGTTGTATTCTACTGGCTTGACTTATTTGAGTTATTTGGAGGATAAGCGAAAATTATCGGAGTTGGAAATGGCTAAAAGGAAGGTTTAAGAGGAAGTAAAAAAAGCTAATTAAGACCAGTCTAATTATCACTAAGCTTCTACCTCGGTCGGGTAGGGGCTTTTTTCTGTCCTGTCTTACCATTCCCATTATCTCCACCTTTGCCTCATGGCAACACCAGTAATCAAAACCTCGGATATGCTCAAACAGATGGGAACAGGAAAAACCTTTTCCATGATTGTCGTCTCTTATAATCGCCAAAAGCGAACAGGAGGGAAGCGCATCGAGTACGCCGAGGCTATACTGACTAGTACCGACCCATTGTTTCAGAAAAAGGAAAAGCGGGAAAATGGGCAACGTCCACCAACCGAGCAGGAGCGCAAAAAAGCAGCTTTGCTTGATGCTAGAAAGAGCAACCCACACCACCGAAAAAACTACACCCGAAACATTACGCTGCTAGTTGATGGGCATATCACAAGTGAAATTCGCACCATACATCCGCCATTAGTACTCAAATTCAATAATCAAACAGTTGTTCCCTAATGAAGAAAGGTAGAAATATTAAAATAAATGTATTTGGAGACGCTAAAACAGGTAAGTTTCATGCTTTGCCAGAAATGCGAGCAGGTAGCAAACAATCTACGCTCCCTACGCCTGCCAAGCCAATGACCACCGCAGAGATACCACCAGAAGAAGATGGCGGCTACGAGTGGGCACCGTGGAAAAACCCATTTGGATATGGCGATAATTTACCAACCTTTATTCGTTGCGCTTTTGAAAAAGTAGGATTAGCGGGCAGAGTGCAACATGATTTAGCTAAAATGTTGTTTGGAAATGGGCTGGTTTATTATCGCAGAAAAGACCTGTATGCAGGCATCGTAAAACCTGTCAAAATACCAAAAATAGAGGATTGGTTAGAAGAGAATATGATTGAAACAGAATGGTTATTTCCTCAGTTTTTAGATTACCGATATAATTGGAATTCCTTCTCTGAAATGATACTGAGCAAAGATGCCAAGCTTATCACTTCTATCTATCATAAAGAAGCCGAATTTTGTCGATTAGGAAAGCAGAATAAGAATAATTTTAAGATAGAGGAAATTTGGTACAGTCCTTATTTTAAGCAAGGCGCTCCACCATCGCAGCAAAAAAGGAAGAAAATTCCTTTAATGCCGTGGTTCGACCGTCGAAAATTTGTGGACAAATTAGGTACAAAACGACAGTTTGCTTGGCACACTAGAGTTAAAACCCCTGGCACCGTTTATTATGCTCGACCGTACTGGATAGGCTTAATTAGGGAGAATGGATGGATAGATGTAGCTGCGAAAGTTCCTGAGATTATCAACTCAATGCAGTCCAGTCAAATTATACTGAAGTATCAAATCAATATACCAGAATCTTATTTTAAAGTACGTTATCAAGGATGGGATGCTTTCAGCGACGATGAGCGCAACAATTTAATAGATACTTTGGTGACTGCTATTGAGACCCAATTGACCGACACGAAGAACGCCTTCAAATCAATCACTACCGTATTTCGACAAAATGAAATCACGCAGAAGGATGAGGGAAAAGTGGAAATAATCGCACTTGATGATAAAGTGAAGGCTAATAACTGGGTACCGTCATCGAATGCAGCCGATGCGCAAATCGTGCAAGCGCTTGGCGGCCAGCCGAGCATGATTGGTCTAGCTCCTGAAGGGGGCAGCATGGGCGCAGGCTCAGGCAGCGACAAAAGAGAATTATTCAATATCGAAGTAGACACCAATACCGTCGAACAACTCAAGATACTAGAGCCGCTTAATTATATCGCTCTCTATAATCGGACAGAAGACCCCGACTGGGATGTTGTCTTTCGTATCGACCACAATAGGCATACGACGAAGGACAAAAATGAGCATGGTCGAGAAGAAAGCGAGACACAACCCGATGCGACTGTCCTTTCATCCACCTCATAAGCTTAATATTTTTGTGTTATGAATATTCTATTTTCCGAGATCACAGAATTACAGCCCTTTGTAGGAGGAGCGATCAATGTAAGTATAGACATGCGCTCTATCACGCCCACTATCGAGCGAGCGACCTATGACTATATTATCCCTATTATTGGACAAACACAATACGATGAGCTGGTCACGAGTTTGGCTAGTGAAGACGCCCGAATAGTTAATTTATTGGAAGCAGTCCGTAGACCATTAGCTTTATTATCGGTTTACAAACATAGTTTTGTTGGTGACATTAGTTTCGGAGAATCAGGATTATACCGCACCGAGACCGACGACCGCAAAGGAGCATATAAATATCAGGTGAATACCTTCAGAGCTGAACATCTCAATCAAGGGTATAATAGTATAGAACGCCTAATTTTGTTCCTAGATGCGAACCTAGTAGATTATCCATTATTTACCGCTGCGGCTGAATATGCTCGACATCGTTCCCTGGTCATTAATTACGCCTCTGAGTTCGCAGTTCATTACGACATGAAAATCAATCGCTACATTTATCAGATAATGCGCCCAGTGATCGAGGAGATGGAAATTTTTGTATTAGAACCACTATTGGGACAAGATTTTTATACAGAAATCAAAACCAAAATAAAAGCCGACACCTTAGGCGCTGAAGAAAAACAATTATTATTCTACCTGCAAAAATCCGTAGCTCATTATACCGTTCTGGAATCGCTCAAGCGAAATATTGTACAGTTTCAAGGAGACCGCATCGCACAAGTAGAGGAACTTGAGCCTCAGAGTAATCGAAAAACAAGCAATGCCTCGCCAACGAATATTGGCGTACTAGCTAGTCATAATGAGGAATTTGCAGCCCGACATCTCTCAAAAGCAAAATGGTATTTGACCGAGAATATTGACCTCTTTCCAACTTATAAAACATGGCAAGAAGCATTAGTCGCCGCCGAAGAAGCCGAAACGGAGGAGGAAGACAATAGTAGATATAGCTCCTGTAGTAGCTGCTCAGGATATTGTAATTGTAGCACTACCACCAAAAACAAGAAAATATTTCGCTTCTAATAAACATAATAAAATCTACAATCATGGGAATTTTTCCAAAAGCAAAATTTGACGAAAAACACCTAATCAAAGCTATCGACAAGTATGAAGCTGACCGACAGCGAATTGCTCACGAAAAAGAAGCAAGATTTAGGGAAATATTGAACAATGAAGGGGAAATCATGCGAGCCAAAGCAAGAATCCAGCAATTGCATTTAGAAAAAAATGCACTTGAAAAAGCAGAGGGAAAAGTAGAGGCTCGGTTGGAAATGTTAGGAGAAATTCTTAATGAAGATGCTTGAAATTATCGAACATCTCCTTACTAATTCAAAAAGCAGACCAGCATTAAAAGACCCTAATCGTTTCCTACTAAACGAAGTGCGAGGCGTCGTTGTGCATTGGACAGCCAATACCCACAAAGGAGCAGGAGCAAAAGCACATCGAGCCTATTTTAATAAAAACAAAAAAGGTGCATCGGCTCACTATGTTGTAGAAAACGATGAAGTAATTCTCTGTATACCAGAAAACGAAGTCGCCCACACCGTTGGCGACAAACCAAGTAGCAATTACCTTCCTCTTCGAGAGAAGCTTTTAGAAGGAGCGCTCTATAAAAACCCAAACTACTACACTATCAACATCGAAATGTGTGTGAATATAGACAGCGACTGGACAAAGACCGTAAAAACCACAATCCAACTCTGTCAGGAAATATTAGACCGCCACAACTTGAGTCTAGGCGACCTCTATCGACATTATGACATTACAGGCAAAGATTGCCCGAAGATGTTCCTCCCTGTCATCGTCGGAAATTTGGAATGGGATTGGAACTGGGAGGCTTTCAAAGCAGATGTGGTAGAAAGGCCCATTATGCAGATAGTAGAAAAAGAGATTATCAAAACCGAATGGAAAGAAACACTCAAACCAATCAATGAATATTCTATTAAAAGCCTTTTGTTAGGCTTAATTACCAAAATATTTTCCTTCTCATGGCTAAGAAAAAAATAGCAATCGGCGACCGAGTGTTTATCCCTGAATTAGACACATACGGAAAAGTAACCAACCTCGACGAAAACGGAGGGGTGACAGAAGTTATCATTAAGACCAAAGATGGAGAAACGACTGTCGAAGTAAAAGGATTGGAGGTGGTGCTAATGAAGGCAGTTAAATGGTTAATTTGGTTGATTCAGAAATTATTCAGGAAAAAAGATAAGGCTCAATAATATTCCTTCCTTTTTTATGTCCTTTTCATTACTTCCCACCTACGCCATCTTTGTAGCATGGCAGATACACTATTAATTAAAAGGCAAAGAGCCTTAGGCGACCGCCTCGAAGCGATGGATAAAACCGTCATCGAATGGGCAGAGAATACGAAGGGGCAACTACTGCGCAAACTTGCCAAGCTTGGAGTGAAAGAAAAATCTAAACTAGTAAAAAGCCTAAAAACTAAGTTCAAGCAAAAAGATGGCGAATTGGAGCGGGTCTCCTTTAGTTTCACCAAGCATGGTATTTTTTATGAGCGAGGAGTAGGAAGAGGAAGAGGCATACAGTCAGGAAAGACAAAACCAAACCCTTGGTTGAAACCAATCCTCGATGCAGAGATAGAACAACTCGCCGACCTCATCGCAGAAAAATACGCCGACCTAGCAGTCGAAGAATTAAAATTGAATATCCCTGGTATTATTTCCACAAAAGTAAAAATAGGATAATGGCACGTAGAAGTGTAAATGTATTCTTTAATGGACAGACAGTAGCCGACTCCATTAAGCTCGCTAACAAAGAAATGAGAGCGTTAAAAGTGACGATTAACAACTCTAAAAAGGGGTCTGATGAATATGTAAAAGCGGTGAATAGATATGCTAACTTGAAGAAAGAAATTAGAGGTCACAGAAAAGAGATGAATGGAATCGAGTCAACTTGGGGAAAGATGAAAGGGCTGGCTAAGGGGTTTATTTTGGCACAAGTGGCAGCGTTCTCCGCTAAAGTCATTGTTCAATATGGGGTAAAATTGTTTGGTGTAGCGGAAAAGATGGAGATAATGACCCAAAAGGCTCGCATCGTTTTTGGTGAAGCGCTCCCAGCAGTCACCGCAGCAGCCGAAAAGAACGCCAACGCCATCGGTTTGACCGCCTCGCAATATACTGAAGCTGCAACCGCCATAGGAGACCTATTGGTCCCCATGGGATTTACTCGAAAAGAAGCAGGTAGTATCTCTACTGAAATGGTCAATCTATCGGGCGCATTATCAAAATGGACAGGTGGACAGATTGACGCCAAAGAAGCGAGTGATATATTAGGAAAAGCGCTTTTAGGCGAAAGAGAACAACTTAAACGGTTTGGAATTGCTATCAATGAAGCAGATGTGAAAGCGAAGCTCGCCGAAAAAGGATTGGATAAATTAACAGGCGCATCTCTCCAGCAAGCAAAAGCAGCCGCTACCCTCGAATTGATAACCCAAAAATCAGCCGATGCACAAGCGTTTTTTGCTGAAGGTTCGGATTCTTTAGCAGGCAAAAAAGCAAAACTTGCGGCATTAACGACAGAAGTTAGCGAAAAATTAGCAACGGTATTAATCCCCGTTTTTAATCGCTTAGTAGATATTGCTATCAAAGTGGCTGAAGGGATAAATTGGGTGGTCGATGGTTTTACTGATTTAGTTGGCGATGGCGCAAAAGAGGCTATAGATGAAAAAGCACAAGCCTTAGCCAACGCTCAACAGAAAGCAGATGCTTTAGCTAAATCGACTGAAGCACTCACCGATAAAGAAAAGATTGCCGCCAACCTTCAGAAAAAACTAGCCGCTGATGCGCTTCGCCAGAAGCAACTCGACAACGCTAAAAAAATAGCCAAAGAACGACAGAAGTTAGCAGAAAAAGAAGCAAAAGAACTCGCTAAAAAAGCAGCGCAATTAGAAGAGAAAATCCTGTTAATCAAACAAGAGTCCACCGTAGCGCAACTATCAGAAGAAGACCAAAAGATAGCCAAGCTCGCTGCTAAATATGATAAGCAAATACAAGTCGCTATCGAGTTAGAGGGAAAAGGAGTGGCTTCTGCGACCTCTAATAAATTAGACCTAGAGCGCCTAAAGGAAGTCGCACTCGAAGAACTCCGACAACAACTATTCGAGGAAAAACTAACTAAAGACTCAGAACGAGAAGCTACCCAAATAGCCGCAGACTTGGAGGCTATGCACAAGAGAGAGGAAGCTAAGCGAGCAACAGAAGAAGAAATTAACGCAATCATCAAAGACGAATTTTTGACCGAACGCCAATTGGCTCTCGAAGAACTGGAAACGCAACATAGCGACCTGCTTAGATTGGCAGAGTTACATGGAATTGATACCCTTGATTTAGAACTTGCTTTTCGGAAAAAGAAATCGGATGCTATCAATCAACTGGATGAAAATGACCGCAAAAAATTAATTGAATCTCAACAAAAACAAGCCGTAATATTACGTCAATCTTTCCAAGCAGTAGGTACCGTAATTGGAGGAGTGATGGATGCGATTGGCGCAAAAGCGGTCAAAAATACAAAATTAGGAAAACTATTAGCTTTAGCTCAAATAGGAATTAGTTCGGCTGAAGCGATAGCCGTAGCAACTGCCAAAGCGACAAGGGCGCTTCCTTTTCCTGCGAACTTGGTTGCTATCGCTACCTCTGTAGCAACAGTCCTTAGAAACATTGGGCAGGCGAAAAGTATTCTTTCTAGTGTAGATGTTCCTCAAAAGAAAAAAGGGAGATGGACAAACATCAGAGGGGCAGATGATGGATTGAATTATAATGCTAAATATATCGGACAAGCCCCTACTGGAATGCTTGACTATAATCACCCTATCCTGATGGCGTCCACAACTGGACCAATATTAGCCAACGAAGCAGGACAAGAATATTTTGTCAACCATAGCGCTCTTAGAAATCCCCATGTATTGAACCACGTCCGAGCCATCGACAACATAGTCAGCCATCGCCAAATGGCAGCAGGCGGCTCGACCATCGCAGCGACAACGACAGAAAATCCGACTCAAAATAATCAAGAAAATAACGAACTGGCAAAAATGACCTATCTGGTTATGCAACAATTACTACAAGCTATCCCAAATATTAGAGCCATTATTCCAGACCAGACAGCGATTGATTTAGTAGAGCGATTGGATGATTTAACGGTAGCAGGAGGAGGCGTGCTGAGGTAAAAAAAAAGGGGTGCTGTATATGAGTATACAGCACCTTTACCCAAAAAACCAAATGAAAACAAAATCTTGTATATTTTGAAGGGATTGGGTGAACCCTTGTTTTTCTTATTACTGAAGCAAATATAGTAAAAAATCAATTAAGCCTATGCCGCAGTCAAAATAGAGTTATCCAAATTCTTAATTTCGTAATTTAATACATATAATGAATTGCAGTATTTTTGGGTGGTAGATAAGTCTTTATGCCGAAGCTGTCGCATTATCTCCAATATATTTACCTTCTTTTTAAATAGCTCGATTACTCCAGTATCCTTCCAGCTATAATAAGAAAGCCCCTCAATATCAGCAAGCATTCCATTATTGAAAAACTTCTCAATTATTTTCTTGTGGCGCTCATTATAAGTATTGTGACCACAGCACTTCGTAGGGTTCGGTTTACCTCCACTACCAAATAATAACCAACGTTGATTAAATTTTTCAAATCCAAAATTTCTCAAAAAAGATAGAATAGAATTTGGTATCGTGATAATAGCTGATTCCTTATTTTTTGTAACACGAGCAGGCAATCGGATAACGCCTTCTTTTAGGTCGATCATATGTATTTCCATTCTTCGTTGTTCAATCGGACGAATAAAACAATGATACTGAAGCTGAATACCTAACCATAACCATTTATCTTTTTTCTGAATATGTTCTCCCACTATTTGGCGCTCCTCTTCAGAAAAAGCACGGCGGCGCTTTCCTGTAATTTTCTTTTTTTTCATTTTAGCAAATGGATTAACTTCTAAATATTCCCGTTCGACCAATTCGTTTAATATAGCCTTCATTCGCTCGATATAATTATTATAAGTTCTGGGTCCTATCTTCCTATCCATGATTCCATAATCCAAAAAGGCGACTGCATGTTTTCTAGTCAATTGATTGATTTTGATTTTTTTCAAACCCTTCTTTTCCAAAAAATCGGCAAAAATTCTACACATAGATTCTACCATCTCAATAGTCCGTTTTCTATCAGTATTACACTTTATTTTCTCAGCCATTGCCAATGCCTCTAAGATAGGTGTTTCTGTTAAAGGTTTTTCTTGTGCAGCCGCTACCCTACTCTTTCGAGCATCGACATACGGTTTACCCATCGCTAATTGACGATTAATCTCTTTTACTTTTTGTGTACCAATTTTTTCTCTAAGGAAATTATCTTTGATTCGATTCAGCCCAAACTTTCGCCGAAATCGAATCATCTCGTGAGTCTCTGTACATTCTTGATAAAATCGAATGTACCACGCCTGAGTGGCTCTAACTAGTTCAGCGGGATAGTATTCAAGTTTTGACATTTTTTTTTTGGTTTAACCGGTGACACGGTTAAATCAGAAAAAAGTGTCAGTAAAAAAATAAAACCTTGCAAGTCAAGGACTTACAAGGTTATTGTAGCGGAGACAGGAAGCCCTCCGCAATCACAAAACTCTTATAAATCAACAACTTACATAAATGTTTTTAACCCTAAAACAGGGATAAGTGACACTTTTCTGACACCTTTTCACCTTGATTTTTTTAATAATTCCTCATTAATTCAAAAAAAACAAGAGGTTTGAAACGAAACATTTCAAACCTCTCTTTTCTTAGCGCTGTATTTTAGTTTTTTAATGACCGTCAATCATTCTTTTTCAATGGTAGAAGTCCTTTTAATTCGAGAAGTAGAGAGTCAATTTTGTCTAAAATAGCTAAAATACTTTGAGCTTTGAGTTTTGTCTGCATCTCATCCATTAAGCCATCAAGCTTTTGTTCTAAAGGAACGGTTTTTGGTTTTTTAGGGACAAACATATCCCCTTCTCCTAGTATTAACCACATTGGATTTATTAAAGGATTACAATTAAGTATTTTCATTAAATTAGAATACCTAATATCTTTCCCTTCTGCTTTCATTGAGGCAAAAGTGCTTTGAGGTATGCCTGCGCTGGCATATAATAACTCTTTTTTATTTTTTTTATAAAAATTTTCTAAAGATTTAATTCTTTGATTAATAGACACTTACTTAATTTAATTTAAAAATTTTATTATTAATATCGAAATAGCGTTTGCAATTATCGAAATAGCGTTATATCTTTGGACTGTATTTAAGAGCAATCAATAGACTTTAAGTACAAAATTATAGCTAAATAAGTAAATAAAATCACTTTTCTTAATTTATTTCTAACAAAACATGCCTACCTCGTGCCATACGAGACCTATAAATTATTGTCTTATGAGAAAATATAAAATACAGAGATTACTTGATAAATACAAAAACAATGGGAAAAAAGGGAAAGCATACAAAGAGGTTTATCGAAAAGTAGTAGAAGCGGTAGGTATTGAGCCAAGCAGATTCCACAAGGCAAGGAACTGGAATATGGAAGATAGCAATACCCTCACAAGCAATGATTTAATTAAGTTGGCTATAGCTTTAGAAGTGACGGTGGATGAACTGTTGAATTATCCTCCAGAGTTAGAAATCAAACGGAAAGCAATCGCAATAGCAGCATAATCAGCTACCCTACTAATACGGGATTAAGGAGCATACTAGAGAAAACTAACATTACATAACCAATAAATCACGGTAATGAGTAGTAAATATTACATCACTAGTGTTGCGTTAAGAAATTATTTTTTGTCATAACTTGTTGTTTTACAGTTGATTATAAAGGTTTTTTGATTTCACGACTTCAATTGAGTTTTGATTAATAATTTTAGCAAACTAAAAATTTAATTAAATCCTGACTAGATAATTTTTTAAGCTTTTATGATTAGCTATATTTTTATGAAAATTTCTACAAAAAACTACAAAAATTGAAGACTTTCTCGTTTTATTAACCTTCTGTATATCAACTGATTAGTAGGCTTAAATTACAAATTATTAAAAATAGCAGTCATAACGAATTGATTTTCTGTTATTTATAACGCAACACTAGTGATATTACATCAATAAAAACGGGGAGTTATGCCAACGGCTAAGCTCTAGATACCACGACAACCTACAATTAATTGTCTTAGGATTTGCATGCCAAGATTGGACGGAGAAACCGACTTATAGCCAACTAAATATTATTAGATTTATTAAGCCTTTTGGTAAACCAATATTAAAACAGAAGAAATAATGTTTCATCGTGTATTCATAATGCAAGGGCGGCAAGAAAACTACACCCAAAACAGACTCAGCCGCCCTACTTTTTAAATTGACATTATCATCGAGTCCTGTCTTAGGCAAAAGAGCCAACGAGGCAGGATTCACCCAAAGATTCATAGTTATTGTTGACGCCGCTGCTAGTTAGTTTATAATAGGATTTCTTTCATAGTAGCGGCATCCTTTAACAGAAAGATGTTTGTTTTCATTTGTCCGTTTTCCAGCCCACTCGTTAGAGTGAGACTTTTTATACAGTAGCTACAGGTGACAGAATAGCATAGTGATGCTATCAGGATAAAGGTTCGACTCCTTTTGCTACTGCAACACATACCAAAAGGGAGACCGAGCAACAAGATTGTTTTTTGAAATTAGGCTTTGTGATAGCGTGACATTGTTTGGTCACGAAGCGGGCTAGAAAATGTTTGCTAATTCGCTTTCTAGAATCCTTAAAATTAGCAGCCTAAAAGTAATTGGAAGGAGGTCTCCCGCATTTTCAAAAAAATATACTGGGAGCATGCTGCTCTCAGATTTTACGGGGTTTTTATCGCTGGCACTTATTAGAAGTGTCGGCGAACTTTTCGACAAGATAGAGAGGGTTTCAACATACCTCGGCGACTGTAAACAACCGCAGCGTCGAGGGGTTTTTGAAGCTTTTAAAATATGTTAATGGATTTATAAATTGTTGTTGTTGTCAATACCGCCAGTATTGGGCTGGCGGTTATTTTTAAACCAATCAAAAATTAGTTATGCACGAAGAAGAAAAAAAGAAATTATTACAATTACGGCTTTTTGAACTGCAAGTCAAGCTAAGAACAGCAGCAGAGGAATTATTGAAAGCAGAACAGGAGACCTTTTGTGCGATAGGAATGGACAAGGCGTATGAACACATTTATTATAATTTTCGATATGCGCCTATCAAGCCAGTCGAGGATGTATTAAAAATGCTACTCATTAAAACTAAATAAGCCCCTACCCGACCGAGGTAGAAGCTTATATTTTTTCATCATTTAGATACCGCAAGATATGCACAATATTGAATCCAATCAAGGGCAGGATGGATATAAAGAAATCCAACAAACTCAGGAAGTAAAAGCCCTATTGAATCGTTTTGGCATTCGGAAATATACGAAGGCTAATAGACCTATCAAACAACTGGCGACCATCGCAAGCTACGGTTTTAATATCATTTCCATTTTATTAGCATTCAAGGGATTAACATGGTTGCTTTCTTGGATGATTGAAGGAACAATCCTTTGTCGAGTCATCGCCTTTTTTACGCTCCTATTAATCGAAATCGCCAAACGCTGGAGTTCTGATGTATTCTGGGATGCTTACGAATCCAGAAAGGTCATACTAAAACTACCCTTGGCGATGCTCCTCCTCTTTTTTATTTTGTCTGGCATCAGTACTGGCGGCGGCGCTTATCTGGAAGTGATTCGACTAAGCGAAGGCAAGGCAGATGTGATTATAGAAACAACAGACCCAGAACTGGTTGGCATCCAATCAAGATTAGATTCTATTGATAATATGATAGCGACCATGAAAAACACTAGATGGAGAGGAACGGTGACTCAGGATGCTAACAAAAATATTCAATTGATGCTACCAACACAAACGAACCTAATCGCATCGAGACAAACTAGAAAACAACAAATTTGGGAACATAATCAATTAGCATTAGTCGATCATAATATCTCAGTTGGCTGGATAGCTTTAGCGGTGTTTTTCCTCTGCCTATTTTTTGAAGTCGCTTTTGAAGGAACAATGTGGTATCGGTCACATTATGACTTTCGCAGCCTATGCGAACAGTTAGGCAAATCAAAAGCCATTGACCTATTTACCAACAACCAAGACGAGGCAATGATTACTTATTTAAATCAACCAAAAGCTGCGCCCTTGCAAGTGGCGCAACAAGAGGGGCAACAGCGAAAAATTGGTTTCGTGATGAAGGGGGCAACAGGAGGGCAACAAGCGCAGGAAACAAGTGGCTTGAAACAACCAAAAAGCCTTGTTAAACAAGGGGTAACAGAAGAAACAAGCAAAAAGAAAACACTTGTTTCCTCCTCGGAGAAACAAGCAAGGGAAACAGGAGAAACAGTTGTTCTTATAGATTCCAATGTAAAGTACTTAAAACAGAAATGTAGACAAGCCTATAAGCGAAAAATGATACAGGAAGACCCGACTACTCCTGAGAAAAACTATAAGCAACTTAAAAGCCATTTAGAAATTCTAGGCTATCAAGTTAAACCTACGCCACAGGAAGGTAGCCCCTACTATGTAGCCATTTTTAAACCAACAAAATAAAGTTCAATGCTAGTCATAAAAAATGAAGTTACGAAGCGAAGAGTTAAGTCCATAGAAGATGCTTATACTCTCCAAGCAGCAAAACAAGATGGTTGCCTTTTTCGCTTAGTCTTGGCGGCTGTAAATTCAAAAGATACCATTACTCTTATTATGAACAAGGAAGATAAAACCGAATTATTAGAAAATTTAAAAGTAGCAAAAACAGTATAACAATCACCGATTTAAGTACCTTTTTTCACATCAAAAACATGGATATGTTAATACTCAGTTTTCTGGTGGCTACACTCTTTATCAATTTTATAATGAGCCATAGCAGCCCCAAAACTCGCTAACAATCCCAAAACCGATTTAAGTATAGCTAACACAAATCGGAGCAGTAGGAAGACTTCACATCTAGAGAAACTATAAACTAATCTTTATTAAACGAATACCTGAACAGAGCGACAAGGCAAGGAAGGGATTGTCCTGTCTGCTCTAGGAAGGATGTTGCAATTTAGTGGACCAAACACTTACCATAAAGATTTTTTCCAACACTCTAAAGCGTGCGCATGCAAACCAGTTACATTCCAGAGCAATTTGTCGAGAAGATTAAAGAAGCAGCCATCACCGAGGATATAATAGGCGATGAGATAGAATTGAGAAAAGCAGGAAGCGCCTTAATTGGTGACTGTCCGTGCTGCGGAGCTAGAAAGAAGCTCAACGTATATAAAAGCAAAATTCATCCGGGCAGAATGGATTGGAAATGCTTTGTATGTGATAAAGGAGGAGATGGAGTCAAGTTCCTCATGGAAGCTAAAGGCTATACCTACCCCGAAACACTCCGAGTCTTAGCCGACCGCTATAAGATAGTTATTGAAAGCGAACAAGCCCAAACCAATAATAAAAAAGGGAAAGCCCACAACAGGGCCATCAAGTTCAGAGACCTACAACTCAAGGAATCGGGACTCTCTAACAAAGCTCAAACCTACTTCCTGAAGAAAAACGACAAAAATAATTCTAGTTACCAGATGGATAGGTATCAATCAGCGACGATTGATAAGGCTTGGAATGTGGTATCAGGGGATGATATGGTCTTGCATTATTTAGATTTGACTTGTACTCCCATTATGTACCTCACGCCTAAAAAAAAGCGCATGCCGTTTATTCGAGTTCGGTGGAGTAACCCAAGTTTGCATAAAGACAAAAACGGAAAGTCTATTAAGTATAAATCGCCTTGGCAATCGGGCAACCATCTTTGGCTGCCTAATCAGGTGATTGATGCCTACCAGAAGGCGCATCTAATAGAAACCCTATATATCATCGAGGGAGAGAAGAAAGCCTCTAAGATGTGCGCAGAGGGAATGATGACGGTCGGTACAGCAGGGATTCACAACTTTGCAGGCAGGAACGAAATGCCGCATCAGTTCCAATTATTAATTAAGAAATGTGGTATCAAAAAAGTAGTCTTTGTATTAGATGCAGATTGGCAAGACATCTCTATCAAAAATTTAGAGAACTCGGTAGACCAGCGCCCGAAGACTTTTTTTAGCGCCATCAAAAAATTTAGAGACTATTTCTACGCCTACGTCAACGAAGGAATAGACCTGGGCATCTACTTCGCCTACGGAAAAGAAGTTGTATACAAAGGAATGGATGACCTACTAGTCCGCAATTTCAAAAACAAAGAGGAACGAGCCAAGCTAAAAGCAGATTTTGAAGCGGCGATGATTGATAGGGAAGGAGAAGGAGAATATGTGAATGTATTCAATATCACCACCATCAGCGAGCATAAATTAAAAGAGTTCTGGCACCTGCAGGGGCGACCTGCTTTTTTCAAGCAACATGCCGAACAATTGAAGGTGTTGCCTTTTTTTAAATATGGTCAACTGAAGTATAGATGGGAGGAAGAAGAAAAGGGATTTGAACTTATCCAAAAGCTACTGCCTCAGGAGCAATATTGGAGAGTGGAGGAAGCCGAGACCAGAAGCGGCAATGTCAAAAAAACTTATGTGTTTGATTATGTCCAAATATTAGAGTTTTTAAGAAACCGAGGGTTTGGATTATACGAAGCAAGCCCCGACAATTATCGCTATGTGCATATTGAGGATAGAATCGTCAAGGAAGTCACCCATCACAAGATACAGCGCTACGTGCTGAATTTCACAAGAGAGCTAGACCACTCCAAGCCTATCTTAGAATTATTGCTCCGAGGAGGTAAACAATATCTAGGACCAGACAAGTTGAGCCAGATGTATTATAAAAAACCGCAGTTTAACGAAAGCGACCAAGACACCCAATATCTTTATTTTAAAAATTGCTATTGGAAAATCACAAAAGATAAGATTGAACAGCGAGACCTGAAGGAATTACCCAAATATGTGTGGCAAGATAAAATCATAGATTTTGAACCCGAATACATCGGGCATCCGATGATGGATGTTATGCGAAAAGACCAAGAATGGCGGGTCAAAGATGCTCCTGAATTTAAGCAATGCGAAATGGCGCAATTTTATCTAAAATCGAGTTGGTTCTCGTGGAAGAATAATCAGGAACTGCACACCGATAAGGAAGGGAGAAAATCGTATGTGGTGAGAGATAAACCAATTCCAGAAACCAAAGTCGAGCGCCAATTAACGATGGCTAATCTAGTTAGCAAAATGATTGCAGCGGGATATGTGCTACACGATTACCGAAACTGGGGATTGATGAAAGCAATTGTGTGTATGGATGGGCTGGAGTCAGAAATAGGAAAAAGTATGGGCGGCACAGGAAAATCTATTTGGGGTAAACAATTTAAGCACATGGTCCCGATGGAGGTACTGGACGGCAAGAAGGCAAAAATAGAAGATGACAATCACCTCTATGAGAGCGTGGACGAACGAACCTCAGCCATTTTATTTGATGATGTCCGAGTGAATTTCAATTTTGAATTTTTGTTCTCTCATATCACCACAGGCATCAAGGTGAACCCCAAGGGAGAAAAGCGCTTTGATGTGCTACCTCCAAAATTTATTATCACCACCAATCATGCGCTCAATGGCGACGGGAGCAGCTACGACCGACGGCAATATGTACTTTCTTTTTCTGATTACTTTAATCGAGACCGAACGGTAGGGGATGAGTTCGGTGGACAGTTTTTTCACGAGTGGAATCACGAGCAATGGAATCTATTCTACAATTGGCAGGCAACCTGCATCCAAACATACCTCCGTTTTGGGATGACTTATGAGATACCAAAAACAGCACTCACCAGAAGAAAGCTAAGGCAGAAGATTGGAGAAAACTTCTTGGATTGGGCTACGCTTATGTATCACCCTGAAGGAGGGCCATTCTTAAACAAGAAGGTGGAGAAGGTTTACGCTTGCGAAAAGTTTTTGGAAGAATATAGCCAAGACCGAAAATGGGTGAACCCTAAAAGATTTAAAGAGAAGCTCCTGCTCTTTGCCGAGTATTCGGGCTATGCCATCAACCCCATCCAAGCAGGAAAGGACGGACGGATTAAGTCGAACGGAAAAGAGTTTTTTATAATAGCTAATGAGCAATTTAAAGCAGCCGAGTTTGTAACCATTTTAAATGATAATAACCTTTCTTTTGAAAATGATAAATTTTAACCATGGCTATTCATTTTACACTCAAGCAAGTTATCGCTTATTGTAAGCGGGAGAATAAAATGCAGCAAAGGGTATACCCTAATAAAATCGCTAACAAAACAATGTCCAAAGAAAATGCTAATCGCTATTATCAGATAATTAAACAGTTGGGCGAATTAGCGGCAGATATGGAGGAATCAAATATCCATTGGGAGGAACTACGCACAGCAGTAGCATCGAAGAAAGGGAAGCGAAAAACGGAGCAATTAAATTTATTTAACGAATAAAAAGAATAACCATGATAGCAGTATCTACAACATACGAAGCAAAGACCATAGCAATGAAGCATCACGAGTCTTTTCATACAAAAATTTATGCCAATAAAAATATTGGTTTATTCAAGTTATTAACAGGCAACAGAGATTTAAATCTAATTAAAATCAAACGCATCAAAAAAGACATTCAATCAGGGTTAAACATGATGCGCTATTTTCCGATTTTGGTAACTAAAGATATGGTTATCATTGACGGTCAGCATCGCTTTATGGTCTGCAAAGAACTGGATTTGCCTGTTTACTACATTATTGTGCAAGAGGATTTATCCCTGGCAGATATTGCGCAATTCAATAGCCGCACAGAAAAATGGAAGTTAAAGGATTTTGTGAACGCCTACAGCCAGTTGGGCAATAATCACTATAAAGTGCTTGGTCAATTTGTGAACAGTTACCAGTTTTCTTATACCGATGCAGTAGGTTTATTGATGCACGGTACCTCCAATCAAAATGGGAGCGTATTGGATTTATTTCGTACAGGTCAATTTGAGGTAAAGTATTCTCTTGAAGCTACAGAAATTGCAGAGAAAGTATCGAGATTCCGATTTTTTACGAGGTATAAAAACAAGGCTTTTATCCGAGCCATCGAAACCCTCCATAAAGGCGGCAAATGCGACTTTGACCGATTAGCAGAAAAGGTAGAGAACCGACTAGACCAATTTGAAGGCAAGGTCTCCGCAAAGGAATATCTAACTCAGCTTGAGTTATTTTATAATCACGGCTTGAGTAAAAGAGCCATTATTTATTAATTAATCAAATATTTTAGCATGAACAAAGGGGATTTAATCAACCACGTAGCAGAAAATGCAAACCTTACGAAATCGCAAGCAGCCGAAGCGGTTTATTCTGTATTTACTAAGATTCAAGCGACTCTAAAAAATAGCGAAAAAGTCGCAATGTTAGGTTTTGGTACGTTTTCTATTACCGAACGAGCTGCTAGAGTTGGACGTAATCCAAGGACTGGAGAAGCGATTCAGATAGCAGCTAAGAAAGTAGTTAAATTTAAGGCAGGAAAGGAGTTGAATGCTGCGGTGAATGCTTAACAGGAATGATGACTTGGTAAGTTTTTGAAGCTTACCAAGTCTATTTTTTAACCAATAATTAGCAATAATCATGGGTGAAGAAGAAGTCTATAAAGTATCTGATAAAAAATTAATTACTGAGTGGCAGAGGATTAAATTAGTTTTTAGAACGGGTGTTTATAAACACTTTGATAAAAATACATTTAATTTATTTTTAAATGCTGTTACTGATGTTTCTGAAGAGTTACGTCATAGAGGAATTGACCATTAAAATATTTTTCTTCAATCAATAAAAAATTCAATATGCAATGTTTAAACTGTAACAATGATTTTCAAAGTGCTAACTGTAAAACCTGTAAACATCCAGTATCCACAAAAGAATCAGAAGTAAATGAATGGGAGGAGAATGAGTGGGAAGAAGATGCTAGTTATTATATGGAAACGTGCGACGGGTGTAGTTTAGAAATTAATGATTGCGAATGCGATAATTTATTTATATGAGTTAATATTGTAAAAATTATAGACCGCTAAGCTCCAAAGAATAAATTAATAGAAAGAGTATATACATATATACTCTTTTTTTTACGTCCAGACATTTGAAAAAAGACTAATAATAAAATAAAGAAAAGAAGTGGGCTTTTGGACTTTTGGTATCTAAATCTTTGTTAATCAATCTATTATAACAGTCCGAACACAGTCCAAAGCAGTCCAAAAGACCATTAGCCCATTTTGGACTTTGGACTGACCATACAAGTCCAAAGCAAAAGGACTAGTTTAATTCAGCATAACCACCTATTAATCAATCAATTATATAGACAGTCTAAGGAATCAGTCCAAAAGTCCGCACAAAATCCCTAGTGAAGAGGCGGCTATCTTTGGGGAGCAGACCTCCTATATCTCTAATCCGTCCTCGCATCCATCAGTATTTCCTACCATCTTTACACCCATGCATAAGGACAGTACCCAAATCCAAATATCGCTACCATCACCAGAGGCAGCACTAACCGAGGTTGTAACTCGCAGCTTTGAAACATCACCTGACACGGTGTATGGTGTGTTGGTGATGTTGTTGGTAGTGGCGCTAATAGGTTTATGTTGGTATGTCTATACTATGCATAACAAACTAGTAGAATTAAATATCTCTACTATTGATGTACTAAAAGACCTGAACACCTCTCTACAATTGATTAAAGAAGAAAGCGACAATCATAGTTCTAAATTAATAGACCACATTTCCCATACCCGTGAGCATATCAGTGAAAAGATTAATCATCTGCAAAACCGTTTAGGCTCAACATGAAAAAACTATCGAACTTAGAAAAAAAACGACGCCAACTGGCTGCTCAAATTAACACTTTCGCAAGAAAAAGAAAGTTAGTAGTTATGGCGCAGAAACACCCCATGTCTTCTCCGCTATTATTGGCAGTTAAGAAGGTGATGGAAGACCGTCAAGTCCTAGTTAATACAGCTAGTAGTGCCTAATTTGCTACTATTAATTAACTCATTTTAACTATATCATCATGGCTGATAAATACGGCATCGAAAATTTAAAAACCTTATTAGCTTTTATTTTCTTAGGGTTTGACCAGTTGTTCACCATCGACAAAAATCAAGATGGGAAAGTCTCTTGGTCTGAGGGATTGTCTACTTTTACAACTTTAAGCTTTAGGTTTCCTAGCTTATACGATACTTTTCCTTTTTTGAAAAAAGAATGGAAAGACCTCGACCAAGCGGAAAAAGACGAATTGATTAGGATAGTCAACGAAGATTTAGATTTGCCTATGAAGTTTGACAATATTGAGAAGGCGCTCAAGATTTCTATCAATGCCTTGTCTTATAATTTCCGAATTTTCAAAGACTTAAAAGCTTTGTTTCCTAAAAAAACACCTTCTTTATTAAGTAAAAACCCGATATAAAAAAACTTTTAGACTCTTCTCATTCTGATAATTTTAAGAGAATGCCTCACGGTATTCTCTTTTTTTGTACAAAAAGCAGCAAAAACCTACCTCTTTCTCCATATATCAACCAATTACTAATATACCATAATCAAGATATTGCAACATATTACCAATATGTTTATATTTCCAGCTCAAACAAAATTATTATGATGAAGATAGAAGGGAACATTTTGGTGCAACCGCACATTTTGAAGTTTGTCAATTGGTTAGAAAATCTCGAATCAGGGGAACGCCTCGACCTATCGGGCGGCGGTATTATTAGTCACACCTTAGTCTTATTACTCCGACCAAAAACGCTCACTAAAGAAGTAAAAATTAAAGGAAAATTAGAACACTTCACCACTACGCTTCCCTATGTAATGTCTTTCCGTCTTTTCAAAAATGCACATGCTACTTTAGGGCGTAAAGAAGTATTGATTTTTCATCATCACATGCATAAATTATTTCACGAATTCCTCCTCCGTCAAATTTTACACTACATCCATTCGGGCAAAACTCAAATAGAAGCCATCAAAGATTTTTTGATATTAATTGACGCTGAAGAGGATGTAGATTGGGAATCGGTCAAAAGAGTGAACCTAAGGCTAAGAAATAGTAAAAAAATAGTAAGTTTTTACCCCGAAAGTGTAGGGGCTGCATAATCGGTTGACTTTGTAGTGTTTAGCCGCTTTTTAGTGCAAAATAGGATGTCCTTCAATTCGTCGGATTAGCTTTTTTGTATGGTGAAACGATGAGTTTTTAAAATAAAAGTTCATTAAATCACTTGGTAGTCAGTTAGTTTGTTTGTCTATCTCATAAACTACTGATTACCAATAACTTAACTACCAAAATTTAATTCCGAATTTTGCCAAATTTAATTGGGCGATTCCCCTAGTTTTTTTCTGACATTCCTGTCCTTTCCTTTTTTTTGTTTTCCCAACAACTTTGTTGGTGTGAATACTTCCTTAACCGCCATATCCGCTTTTTGTGCCGAAAATATCGGTTCGCTTCGCAGCATCGAGTATGCTTCGACGGCTTGGGTCAATCAATCGACCTACGACCAACGGATTAGCGGCGCTTATAACTGGCAATCGACTATCGAATTTACGGAAGAAGGCTGGAAGAAACTCCCAATTTTACCAGGGAACGAAAAGCTATGGTCCGAAGCCGAACGCCAAACCAATCAGGGCAAACATTATGAGCAAACCGTGCAAGCGATTACGCCCAAAATGCGCCCAGAAGTTTCAGGAGAACTCATGAAGATGCGCAATCATCGCTACCTCATTCGCTTGACGGACAAAAACGGGCAACCGTGGATATTAGGCACGCTCGACCATCCATTTCGGCTCATCGCTGCGGCAAGTACAGGAAGTAATACCGCAGGCTATAATAACTACAGTTTGCAATTTAGAAATCAAACGCCCACTCGGGCAGCGGGCTATGTGCCTGTCTTATAATTCAATCAATATCGAATATGAAGGCTAACAAAGTATTTCAGGTCATGAAGGAACAAGAGGGGAAAACGGGAACAATTTATCTATACGGATACATTGGTCAATATGGATATGAGTACGATGGACATAGCCAAGAAGGTTTACAAGCGGCTGATATATTGAAAGCCGTCAAAGAATTGAAGGATGCGGGTTGTACCCAACTAAATGTCCGAATCAATTCTCCTGGAGGAAATATCATGGAAGGGGATGGGATAATGGCCGCTATGAAAAATAGTAAAATGGAGCTGCACACCTTCTGTGATGGTACAGCAGCCAGTTATGCATTCGCTTTATTTCTGTCTGCCAAAAAAGAGAACAGACATATTGCTCAGAATGGAAAATTAATGGTGCATGATGCAAGAAGCGGCGTATATGGTAACGCCAAAGCATTAAGAACGGCAGCCGATAATTTGGAGGTGTTTAATTCCGCAGCCATTGCTCAAATTGTCGCAGATACAGAAATGAGTATCGACGATATAAAAAGCAAATATTTTGATGGCGAAGACCATTGGATGGATGCCAATAAAGCGCTTGAGATTGGTCTAGTTAATCAAATCGACGATTACGAAGCCGAGGCCACTATCCCAAACGCCGAACAAATGAGCCACCCACAACTAGTACAATTTTTCGCCCAAACGGGCAAAATCGAAAAGAATATTTTCTCCAAAGTGATGGACAAAGTGCGCCAACAAATTGGAATAATTCCTAATCAAAAACTTGAAATCGTGAATATCGAAACTATCAAGCAAGCCCTTGAAAAAGGCGAAGTCACCGCCGAGCAGTTAGCCACTTTGACCGCAGCTCCTGCTCCGCCTACTACTACTGAAGTACCACCGACTCCAGAATTAACTACCGAATCAGTTGCTCAGATGATTAGCGCCGCCTTAACCCCTGTACAAGCTGAAAACGCCGCATTGAAAGCAGAGAATGAAACTTTGAAGAAAACACCGGGCGCTGCGCCTTCGCAGGTCGCTGCTCCTGCTGGAGAACCAGGGGAGAATGCTTTGTCGCCTGAGATGATTGCTTTGAATACCGCAGCAATGGCAGATGCAAAAGCTGCTGACGAATGGAGAAATCCTTTCTCTAGAAGAAGCTAGGCTTCTTTTTAGATTTTAGTACATGTTATTTTTTATTCTTTTTTTTTGAAAAATTTCTAAACACGCAACAATATGACTATTAATTTAGACGCAAATGCAGATACGCTAAACCGCTACGCAGTTGCATATAATCCAGCCATTCAGCAGAAAATGCGCCAAGGCTTGGAGTTTGAGACGCTTTTGTCTCCTAGAGCTTGTGATAATACCTACAGTTCGCCCAACGTGGCGGTGTCTGAAGTGGTGCAATCTTACCAATGGCAGTTTACGCCAAAGGGCAATCCAACTTTCAACGCTGTTGAAAACAAATTGCAGAAAATCAAAATCGACATCCAGTTGACGGCTGACGATTTAGAAAAATTCTGGAATAGTTGGAAAGTAGAATGGCACGAGATTGGAAAAAATCCATTGGAGTGGACGTTCGCACGATACATCTATGAGCAGGTCATGCTCCCGAAAGCTATCGAGGAAATGAACTCCAATTCCTATAATGGGGTATACGCTGCGCCTGTTGCTGGTACAGCTGGAGCATCGAATACTTCTGTAGATGGGTTTGCGAAGAAGATTGCGGATGCTGTAACGGCTACTGATTTAGTGCCGATTGCTACTGGTGCTTTTGTGGCCAACACGATGGTCAACCAAATTGAAACTTGGTGTGATGCGATTCCGCAACCATACAGAGATTTGAATGGCGATATTTTTATGAGCAAATCGAATGCTCGAACTTATTACAGAGATTTTAGAGACAAGTTTGGTACAGGTAACTCTAACATGGGGAATCAGAACTCAGACTTGAGAGTGGAGGCAACGAACAAACGAATCGTAGGTGTCGCAGCGATGGAAGGTTCTAATCGAATCATTTTCAACCCATCAAGCATGAGTAACATGATTTGGGGAACTCGAATTGGTTACCCAACTTATCCAGCTATCCGGTGGGAAGCAGATGAGCGAATTTTGAAGGGGTTAACCGAATTTTACCGATTTTATGGGGTAGAATACTGGGAGAATATGTTTGTGAACGACCAAGTATAAATTTAGTAACGTAATCGGGTGTATAATCAATATAGTAGTAGCTGCTTTTATGTAGCTACTACTCTTTAAAAATATTATTCAAAAACTTATTGATATGGCTGAATTAACAGCAGAAGAGCAGATTCTACAACTCCAAAAAGAACTTGCTGAATCAAAAAAGGCGTTGACTCGGGCGAAAGATAAAGGCGTGGTTGCCATGCCTGTATCTGGCAGTTATACCGCCAAATGGAAAGATGATGCGACTGGTAAGCAAAAGACCAAGAAAGTAGAATTTGTCGATGGTAGCGCAAAAGTGCGTTTATTGAATGGACAGATTGTATCGTCTGAAGGCGTTTTGCAAATCGCTAATGGGGATGCGCCATCTCCTGCCTTATTGGTCAAATTCCCTCTTTTGAAGGAACTGAGTAAAGAAGCTGCTCAGGCTTTATTAACCCATTACGCTAAGATTGGCGCAGGCTTCTTGAAATAATCGCCAACTAGTAAGGGGTGTTGAAAATTTTCAATAATTATTAAAAACTAATCAACCATAATATGTGCGATTTAAAAAATTTAACTAAGAAGTGTGGCACGCCAAACCCTCCGGGTAACAAGGCTATCCTGTACGCTATTCCAGCGGAGGAAGTTTTGGCTACTCCAGCAGTAGGGGATGGTTCGGTAGCAGGTAATACCAAAATATATGCGGAAGCGTGGTCGCTTTCTGCGGTTGTGGCTAAAGGCTATTGGCGAACGATTCCTATCATTGCTAATTCGGGACAAGAGACCTTCGCTATGGTCGGTGAAAGAGGCGGTCGTTCTTTCGAGAATGGTCAAGCCTTTATGTTAGCGGGTTTAGATGCAGAGAATCGGGAATTTGCAGAATGCTTGGCTTCTGGCTGCTGGATGTTTATGATTAAGGATAGAACCGACGACCATCCTGTAGTGTATGGTACTTATGAAGACCCAGCCTATGCTAAGGAAATTTCTGGAGATGGTGGAAAAGGTCCGGGAGACACCAAAGCAATCAGCTTTGTAATCGGCGACGATACAGGCAAAATTCCTTTCAAGTATGACAGCGCTTTAGCCATTAATCAGACACCAAACGCATAAGCTATGCCTAAATTAAAAACAAAAGGGTTTCGCTTGGTTGGTTGGAAATGGGGGCAACTCTGCGCATTCGGAAAATGGGGAACGATTAACCTCGATACCCTTACCGAAAAGCAAGCAGCGAGCTTGATAGCAAAAGGTTTCCCATATCTAAAAGCCACCAAGAAAGCGAAACCAGAAGAGACTGAATAAACCGCTTAGAGGTAAAAGTCCGTATTTTAAAAAAGCCCACATCTATTCAGGTGTTGGGCTTTTTTTTGTCTTGGTTAATCGCAATTGTAACCCCTAATTTTGTTATATGACCTTAATATCAGAAATACAGCATTGGTTTCAAAGAGGTAAAGTGTTCGGGATGGGCTATACCTTATTAGCTCGGACTGCTTTTATGCCTAAAACGTTAACTAGTTTGCAGTCTTATGTTGGACTTTCGGTAGTGCCAAACAGAGCAAAAGGGACGCTAGAACATGCCCTATTAGCGTATCTGAAGGCGAATCGGGAGCATTTGATAGAAATACCCACCATCGAGCAGGAAATGCAGGAGAAGCCGTCAAATAAAGCCCAATTAGCCGACGCCAAGCGAATCGCTCAGGAACGCCTCAATGAACCTACTGCTATCGCTGTTTTACGTGCGAGGTCAAAAGCATGGTGGGATAGGTACGCATTGGCTAAAGGAATGATGCAGATTGCTATTTCTGACCAACAACGACACGAATTAGCCAAGGAAATCATGGAAGACATCACACCAGCTCTTGATGATATATACGATAGCATTCGTAGCTATGAGCAGGATGGAACGGTGCCTGGGGGAGCGAAGGTTTCGCATGTTGTGAAGGAGACAAAAATTAAAATCTTTCGAGCATTAAATTTACGAACAAAAATCAGTCGTTTAAGGAAGAAGTTGGAGGGTAAATTGTCGGCGGCTGATAAAGCTAAAAGGGATAAACAGTTGTTGGATTATGAATTGGAGTTGCGGGGGTTGGAGAATGAGTTGGATTTGAATTAACTAAATAATAAATTTACTATGCACCTTAATCATCGTAGAATTTTTGAGATGTTATTCGCTGCGGCTATATTGTCTAGAGTTGAGGGTTCTATACCTTATTTTGACGACAAACCAGTCTATATACCGCCTAGAAAGGATAATTTAATTAAATTAAAAGCTGGTCAATTGGCTTTTAGGATTGATAGTAAGGAGAAAATTACTCAATTAAAAATTGATAGTTATAATCCAAATGATAAAGCTATTATTTTGGCTAGGAGTATGAAAAGAGCTATAAAGAAAACTAAAAAACGGATGGATAATGAGTTGGGTTTGAATGAATAGTTTTTTATGTCCTTACGTGGTGCAATTACAGGAGCTATTTTTGACTTATGAAAAAATTAGAATGGACAACTGTCAAGCGAAAAGTCATGGATTTAGTAACCTTGGATTATAATCCTCGAAAACTGACAGAGAAGGCAAAAGCAAAACTAGTAGCTAGTCTCGAAAAATTCAATCTTGTCGAAATCCCTGTTATTAACACCGATAACACCCTTGTAGCTGGCAACCAGCGAGTTCATATTTTAATGGACGTTGGTAGAGGTACAGAAGAGATTGATGTAAGAATCCCTAATCGTGAATTGACAGAGCAGGAATTGAAGGAGTATAATATTACTTCTAATACGCATGTTGGTATTTGGGATGTAGAGAAGTTAGCAGAAGTATTTGAGGAGGTGGTGGATTTGGGAGAGTTGGGGCTGATGCCAGATGTGTTAAAGGAAATAGATGGTTTAAATTTAGATTATTCTGATAAGAATAAAGAGATAGATATTGATGGATTTGGCGAAAAAATAACAATTGTTTTAAGTTATGATATAGAAAGGTATGAGCAGATAATAATGGTTTTAAATCAAGGTAATGGGAGTATTGAAGATAATTTCTGGAACATTCTAAAAGAAAAAGGACTATTCAATGGATGAGTATAAATTTCCTTATAAATGGTGGTTAAAAGATGGTTATCCAGCAAAAGGAATAACTAAACATAACAGCAAAGTTTTTGGTACTTTCATTTGTGGTGGTGGTTCTTCTATGGGCTATAAACTAGCAGGGTATGAGCATCTAGGAGGGGTAGAGATAGACCCAAAAGTAGCCGCTATTTATAAGGCTAATCATAAATCTAAATATTTATTTATAGAAGATATAAGGGTGTTTAACCAGCGGGAAGATTTACCAAAAAAATTATATGATTTAGATATTTTAGACGGCTCTCCTCCTTGTAGTTCGTTCAGTCTAGCGGGAAGTAGAGAGAAAGCATGGGGGAAAAATAAAGTTTTTAAAGAAGGGCAAAAAAAGCAAAGATTAGATGATTTAGTTTTTGAATATGTAAAGACTATCAAAAAATTAAGACCTAAGGTAGCTCTATTAGAGAACGTAAAAGGATTAATTCAAGGAAATGCTAAAGCTTATGCGAAGAAGATAAACAAGGAATTCACAAAAGCAGGATATAATGTTCAATTGTTCTTATTGAATGCTGCTAGTATGGGTGTACCACAAAAAAGAGAACGGGTGTTTTTTATAGGATTAAGGAATGATTTTGATTTACCAAAACTAAAATTAGATTTTAATGAGAAACCCATTGCTTTTAGATTTATTGAAAATTTATTTGGAGATTTATTTTCACCTAATGCCGAAATGTTAAAAGGAATAAATTGGTGCATAAAGAACAATGAACCAGATTTCGGTAAATACTATGAATCGTTTGGAAAACGAAAAGGTTTTTCAAGAAGATTAATATTTGAAAAAAATGTTTGTGATACCCTTACTAGTCAGAATCAGCATGATCTATTTAAAGAGAGAGATAAGGCTGGATTGACAGATAGTGAAGCTATACAAGTCGGGTCTTATCCATTAGATTATAATTTTAATGGTTCATTACCACAATACTTAGTAGGGATGAGCGTGCCTCCAATAATGATAGCACAAATAGCAAATCAAATCAATTTGCAATGGTTAAAAAACATAAGATAAAAAAGAGATGAATGTAACTTCAAGAAATAAGCAAGATGTCCTTATAGCCATCCGAGACCACTACTTAAACGGGACAACACTAACACCAAAGCATGAAGAAATGCGGCAAAGGTTATCGGCTGCATTCTCTTTATTAACCAATTATCACAGCGTCCAACAAGCAATCCCTTTATTAAAAGACAAATATCAATATAGCGAAGCAAGTGCCTATCGAGACATCAATAACGCCCTCAAGTTGTTCGGGAATGTACTAGAAAGTAATAAAGAGGGCATTCGTCAAATTGTTTATGAGTACGCTATCAAAACTTACCAACTCGCTGCAAAAAACGGAGATTATAAAGCAATGGCTCAAGCTATTGACAAAATGATAAAAGTGCAGGGATTAGACCGAGACACCGCTGACCTACCAGATTTTGAGAAGCTACAACCGTCCATAGTTGTCGCGGTTCTCCCTGAAGCGATGGAAAATAAACTAGATAAATTCTTATCCAAAGGCAGTATTAACCTAAATGATTATGTTGAAGACATCGAACACGAAGAAATCCTTAACACCGAGGGAGGAGCTACTCCTGAAAGAGCAAATCGGCAGACTTCACAAGAAGAATAGTGGCGACTATGAGAGCTTAATGCGCCAAGTCGGCAACCGAAAAAAAAGCGTACAGCTAAATGTACCCCAGATGTTGGCTGCTAAAAGTCTAGCAACCTACCTCTTGTTAGAATGGGGGCGGGGAACTGGAAAAACTACAATGAGAGGTTATCGGTGGTTAAAAATCGTTTCAAGTATGCCTCGAAGTACAGGCTTATTTATCGGCCCGACTTATCAATTTATTTTAACTCGGATAGTTCCTTCACTGGTGCAAGGTTTGGAAATGTTCGGTATCTATAAAGACCTCCATTATTTTATTGGTAAGCAGCCACCACGAGCTTGGCGCTCCTCGTGGGGTAGAGCCTACCAGCCGCCAGAAAATTATAATAGATATATTACTTTTTGGAATGGAACAGGCGTTCACCTTATATCGCATGATGTGCCGGGCGATGGAAGAGGATTAAATTCAGATTGGATAGACGGAGACGAAGCGGGCATTTTAGCAGGAAACAAGCTCCAAGAAAATACAGACCCAACATTAAGAGGAACAAATAAAAAAGCTTTTAAAAGCGCTCCTTATTTTGGTAGTCGATTCTATACGAGTTCCACTCCACTCACTCCTGAAGGTCAATGGTTCGTTGATTTTGAAGAAAAAGCAGAACGCCAACCCGAAAAAATTAATTTCATATCTGCCACATGCGAGTGGAACATGGAGAATTTAAGAGATGAATATTTAGAAGAGGCAGAGATAAACGCTTATGCTCATTGGGTCTATGAGGCAGAGTATAAGAACAAACGCCCGAAGTTTACCAAAGACGGATTTTATGGATTATTCGATATAGATTCACATTGCTACTCTAATTATAATTATAGTCATTACGAAACCCATGGTAATAAAATAGACTGCCGTGGAGATGGCGACCTTACCAAAGGTATGCCACTTATATTAGGTGTCGATTGGGGCGCTGCCATCAATTGTGCATCTGTAAATCAAAATCTACGAAGCATTAACGAATACAGAACGCTCAAATCTTTCTATGTCTTAGGCTCTGAACAAAAAATGCAGGATGATCTTTTTCGAGACATCGCTAAATATTATCAATACCACGACTGCAAAGAAATTATTTTATTCTACGATTTAGGTGGAAATCACCAAACTGGAAATACTCGATATACCAGAGCGCAGCAAGCGCAAAAACTACTACAAGGTCTAGGATGGAAAGTTCGTCTCCTATCTAATGGCATGAATAATCCTCAGCATGAAATTAAGCACGCTATATGGGAAGCTATATTTAAAGGAGACCATCCAAATTTGCCTGCCTACAAAATGAATAAATCGAATTGTCCAGAATTGTATATCTCTATGAAACACGCCAAAACAAAAATAGGCAGCGGAGGAGAAATCAAAAAAGATAAATCAAGTGAAAAAGCTACGGCTAAAGTTTTGCGCCAACACGCTACTGACTTATCAGATGCTAATGATGCACCTATCTATTCTTTATTTAAAAACGCTTATAAAAGACGGGTTAATCGCACCTTAGGACTAAGGTCTTCTAATAAGTAATAGGACTCTTTCATTTTAAAAACACTATTATTTTGATTATTAACTCTTTAACTAATTGATAATCAAATCTTTTTTGCAGAATGTGACGCAAAAG
>Ga0208660_1000081_pt1 | contig 33875 bp, 38 predicted proteins | sample DEB08_DNA_13_FD_184527 | JGI IMG/M metagenome (GOLD analysis project Ga0208660, IMG submission 184527) | Aqueous microbial communities from the Delaware River and Bay under freshwater to marine salinity gradient to study organic matter... | ecosystem: Environmental > Aquatic > Marine > Coastal ... | reverse complement strand
GAATGGCTCAAGTTTGGCTTTGGTAGGAAGGAGGCGAAGAGAAGCGTAATGACGTATAGCTATGGGTCAAAACAATACGGGTTCCGTGAACAAATCATTGAAGATGTGATGCGTCCACTCAAGCGGTCATGCCAGAAGACAGGCATGGACTTTCCTTTCTCCTATGATGATGGGTTCCGCGCTAGTTCTTATATCTCGCGCATTCTTTGGGACGCAGTAGTTGACTCGGTCAAAAGGCCAGCACGTCTTATGGATTGGCTAACTGCGAGTGCTAAACTGGTTGCTAAGACTAAGTACACGATGCCTGATGGTACGCTCCAGACCCTGCCTGTACGGTGGACTACGCCTCTAGGGTTCCCAGTGTTACAGTCATATTACAACGTCACTAAGCACCGCGTAAGGAGCCACATGGGAGGGGCATTAATCTATCTTACTCTGACCGAAGAGACTGACCAAATCTGTAGCCGCAAATCAGCGCAAGGTTGCTCACCCAATTTTGTTCACTCACTGGATGCAGCCCACCTTCAGCTATCGGTGGCTAGAATGGCTGAAAAAACTGGTGATGAAACTAGCTTTTCTCTTATACATGATTCTTTTGGCTGCCACGCTGCTGACCTACAAGAATTTAGTAATGTGATTAAGCACAGCATGGTTGAAATGTATGATAGCAGTGACATCATTCACACATTGTATCTACAATTCCAGGCGCAGCTAAAGCAGGAAGATAGGGAGTCTCTTGACCTACCACCAGCAAAGGGTGAGTTGGATTATCTTGACACACTACTAAGCATTTATTCTTTCTCCTAATGGTCTTGAATTTAAGACTGTCTTAGGTGTATCAGAGCAAGTGTAGCACTATAGCACGATGAAACCGAAAGCCCACATCCCGTGGGTTTTCTTATATCTGGAGACTTTATATGGACATGACGATTGAGCAAGCATTTGCTGCGGCTCTTATAGCCAATGGCGAACCTTTGCCTTTGGATTTGATAGTAAAGCTTGTGAACCAAGGCGTAATTCTAAATGATTTTATCGCTCTCCACACTTAACCAAGCGCAGATGCGCGACCTGACATATAGGAAATAATATGACCCAAAAAACTAACAAGCAACCACCCGTATTCTTATCACCCAAAGGCCGAACTGAATGGCTTAAATGTTTTAAAGCTGACACAAAGTTTGATATTGATGGGGTTTTCGGTGGCAAGTTAATCATTGATAACAATGACGCTACTGACTTGATGAAAGAGTTAGACGTGTTGTTTGAAAAAGCAATTGATGCTGCGGTTGAAGAGACAGGGAAATCACGGGACAAGATTCGCACGACTGACCCTTACGAAGTCAACCAAGAAACAGGTGACGTGTCTCTAAAGTTTAAGTTGAAAGCGAAAGTTACCACCAAGAGTGGTGACGTGTTTAGTCAGAAGCCAATTGTGGTGGACGCTAAACGACAGCCTATCACTAAAGAGATTCCTTTGTGGAACGGCTCATTGGTACGAGTAGGTTACCAAGTCATTCCTTACTACACCTCACTCGCTGGTGCTGGACTTTCTCTACGCATGAAGTCCGTTCAGATTCTTGAAGCAATCGAAGGTGCTAACGAGGCGACTACTATTTTCTCTGAAGAGGAAGGTTATTCATTTGACCCTGATGCTGCGGTTGCAAACATGCAAGACGAGTCAGAGGAAGTAGGAGAATTTGCCGATGACATTCCGTTCTAAACAGGACGTTGGTTTGAAGTATGGTTTTCGTTCAGGACTAGAGGTAAGGATTGCCAAGGAGCTAAAAGCGCACGGCATTGCGTACACCTATGAAGAGGACAAGATTAAGTACACCAAGCCCAGCCGTGTCTCCACCTATACACCCGATTTCCGAATAGGAAATATCTTCATTGAAGGTAAGGGTAGGTTCATGGTGGCTGACAGGCAAAAGCATATTTTAATTAAAGAGCAACATCCTGATTTAGATATTAGGTTTGTGTTCTCAAATCCCAAACAGAAAATCTCCAAAAATTCTAACACGACTTACGCAATGTGGTGTGAGAAGCATGACTTTCTGTATTCAAAGGAGACTATACCAAAAGCATGGCTAATCGAAGCTCAACAGAGCTAATAGTAGTCCACTGCTCCGCAACCAAACCCTCAATGGACATAGGCCGTGACGAAATTGACGCATGGCATAGGCATAGAGGATTTTTTGAGGTGGGTTACCACTACATTATCCGCAGGGATGGTGTACTGGAAACTGGCAGACCTGAAGAAGTTGCTGGCGCACACGCTAGAGGTTTCAACCACAACAGCATTTCAATTTCACTCGTTGGTGGAGTGACTGAGGATGATGTAAAGGTCGCTGAAAATAATTTCACACCTGAACAGTTTGTGTCGTTGAACCAGTTAGTAAAAGGACTACAACATAAATTTCCTGAAGCAGAAGTGCTAGGTCATTGCGACCTGAAAGGTGTCACTAAAGAATGCCCATCGTTTGATGTGCGTCAGTGGCTATCTGAGCAAGTGTAGCACTATGGCACGACCAACCAAAAGGCCACATCCCCGTGGTCTTTTTCATTCTTATGAACTCAATAACTGAGAGGATTTACTATGACACAAATTCAAACTGTGTTAACCCACCTGACCAACAACCGTAAGATTACTTCTATTGAAGCGATAGGTTTGTATGGCATCACCCGTCTAGCTGCTGTTGTTTACACACTCAACAAGCGAGGCATATCAATCACGACCACCATGAAGACTGGTGTTAAAGCCCCTTATGCAGAGTACAGCTTGGAGAAATAACCATGCGTGAAATAGACGATAGCCCAATGACAGGGCGCGAACCATGCCCTGCGTGTGGCTCGTCTAACAACCTAGCCCGATACGCTTCGGGCAGGGCTTACTGTTTCGGAGCAGCCTGTGACCATATGGAATGGCCTGACTCTGATGTTCCAGCACCAACAAGGAAACCACGCATGGCTATTGATATGATTGATGGTGAAGTAAGAGCATTAAGAAACCGTGGCATCACGGAGGCTACTGCTAAACACTTCGGCTACAAAGTCGGTAGCTACCGTGGACAACCTGTTCACATCTGCCCACTGCATGACTTGGACGGTAAGTTAGTAGCTCAACAGCTACGGACTCAGGATAAAGAGTTCCCAATCCTGGGCGACTTCAGCAAGATGCCTATGTTCGGCAGTAAGATTTGGAACCAAGGTAAGAAGTTAGTAATCACAGAAGGCGCGCTCGATGCTATGGCATTAAGCCAAGTACAAGACAACAAATACCCTGTAATTTCTTTGCCCAACGGGGCTGGTGGGGCGGCTAAATGTATAGCTGCTAACCTACCTTACCTGAATAAATTCCAAGAAATTATACTGATGTTTGACGCAGACTCTGCTGGTGAAAAAGCTGCGTCTGAGTGCGCTCCATTGTTCCAAGCTGGTAAGTGTTCTATTGGTCACATCGTTGGGTTCAAAGATGCAAATGAAGCATTGCTTAATGGTGGCGCACGTCAGTTATTAGAAGCTGTGTGGAATGCAAAGGTCTATCGTCCTGATGGCATAGTATCTTTGTCTGACATACGTGAGGAACTAGACGCACCAGTTGAGTGGGGCTTACCTTGGTATCTTGAGAAACTTAACAAGGCTACCTATGGACGCAGGAAGGGTGAGTTATATGCAGTCGGTGCTGGTACTGGTGTAGGTAAGACAGACTTTCTTACTCAGCAAATCGTGCATGACATGTATGAACTTGAGCAGACTGTAGGCGTGTTCTTTCTTGAGCAGAAGCCTAAAGAGACTGCTGTACTACTAGCTGGTAAACGCGCTGGCAAGATGTTTCATGTACCTGATGGTGCTTGGACTGCTGAAGAACGTAAGATTGCTCTTGATGAAATCACAGCCCATGACCGCATTCGTTTATACGATAGCTTCGGGGTCTGCGAGTGGGACACTGTTAAGGCCAACATTGAGTACATGCATCACGCAGATGGAATAGAAATATTCTACATAGACCACCTCACTGCACTGGCTACTGGTCAGGGTACTGACGAGCGAGTCGAGCTTGAACGCATCACTGCTGCTATTGCTATGTTAGCTAAACGTCTGAACGTAATTATCACAATGGTCAGTCACCTTGCTACCCCAGAGGGTAAGCCTCACGAAGAGGGTGGTCGAGTAACGATACGCCACTTCAAAGGCTCCCGTGCCATTGGTTTCTGGTGTCACTTTATGTTTGGACTTGAGCGTAATCAGCAAGCTGAAGACCTTAATGAAAGACAGACCACTACATTCCGTATCTTAAAAGACAGGTACACGGGTCAGTCAACAGGCGTGACTATTCCTCTTAATTACAACCACGAAACTGGGAAGCTATTCCAAGCCAACCCTTTTGATGTTGCCCCTGCACTTGTAGGAGGTTACGACACACCTTTCTAGGAGAAACAACATGCGGTTAATAGTAGACATTGAAACCAATGGCTTTCTGGATGTGCTAGACACCATCCATTGTATTGTGGCCTATGATATTCACGCTAAGAAAACCTTTAGGTTTGGCCCTACTGAGATTGATAGAGGCGTGACTTTCTTAGAGCAAGCCAGTGAGTTAATTGCTCATAACGGAATTACTTTTGATGTCCCTGCTATTCAGAAACTATACCCAGACTTTAAGTGTCCCAAAGTAACAGACACCCTAGTTTGTTCTCGTCTTTTATGGTCTGACTTGGTGCGTATAGATTGGGCTGCTGAACCTATTAACCTACCTACCAAGCGTTACGGTTCCCATTCTTTAGAAGCGTGGGGCTACCGCCTTGGGGAATACAAAGGTGACTACGGTAAACAAGAGTCAGCATGGGATGTGTATACCGAAGAAATGATGGTCTACTGTGAACAGGATGTGAAAGTAACTAACCTCTTATTTAATAAGATAGCATCTGCACGTTACAGTCCAAAGGCTCTGAGACTTGAGCATACTGTTGCTGAGTTAATGTGGAAGATGGAACAAAATGGTTTTATCTTTGATGAAAAGAAAGCTGCCAGTTTGTACGTTGACCTAGCCGCACAGCGCGCTGAAATCTACCAAGACCTACACACTATATTCCCACCTTGGATTGTCAAGGCTGGAGTACAGACACCTAAACGCACTGTTAAGTATCGTGACCCACACAAAGCTGACAGACATGCAGGGGCAGAGTTCACTGTCATTAAGATAGTGGAATTTAATCCAGCATCACGCGACCACATTGCCAATAGACTAATGGTTAAATACGATTGGAAGCCTACTGTATTCACAGAAAACAAAAAGGCTAAGATTGACGAGACTGTCCTGTCAAAGCTTCAGTACCCAGAAGCCCAGCGCATAGCTAGGTACTTCATGTTGCAGAAGAGGATAGGTCAACTGTCTGAAGGTAACAATGGTTGGCTCAAGCTTGTTAAGAACGGCAAGCTTCATGGTCGTGTCAATCCCAATGGTGCTGTCACAGGACGAGCAACCCATCAAAATCCTAATCTGGGGCAAGTGCCCTCGTTAAGTTCTGAGTATGGTAAAGAGTGCCGTGATTTATTTACTGTCCCTAAAGGATGGAAGCTCATGGGTGCTGACGCTTCTGGGCTAGAATTGAGGTGCTTGGCCCACTACATGCACAGGTATGACGATGGTGAATACGTTGACGTGGTGTTGAATGGAGACATTCATACTGTTAACCAGATTGCTGCTGGACTACCTAGCCGTGCAGATTCCAAACGATTCATCTACTCCTATTTATATGGTGGAGGTGACCAACTTGTTGGTGAGATTGTAGGAGGTGGAGCGACAGAAGGTAAAAAAATTAAGAAGGAATTCTTAGACAAGACCCCTGCTTTAAAGTCTTTACGTGAAGCTGTAGTGACTGCTGCTTCTGCTGGTTACATCGTAGCCTTAGATGGTAGGCGTATTGCTATACGGTCACCACACGCTGCGCTCAATTCACTTTTACAAAGTGCAGGGGCGTTAATTTGTAAGCAGTGGCTAGTGGAATTTGAAACTGCAATGTGGATGCAGGGATACACACACGGATGGAAAGGCGACTACTGCCTCTGTGCGTGGGTGCATGATGAAATCCAAGTCGCTGTACGTGAGGACATTGCTGAAAAAGTAGGGAACATTGCTGTTCAAACAATTCAGAAAGTAACTGAGGTGTTCAACCTCAAGTGTCCCCTTGATGGAGAATTTAATATTGGAAACTCATGGGCTGAAACTCACTGAGGTACTTAACCGTGCCTATCTAAAACCCTTTACGACACGTAGTGACTTTGCTCGGACTAACGCTGAGTGGGTTGCTGTGTGCGCGTGTCTGGGACTTATATCAACATGTACAGTAGGCACGGAAGAGTTCGGTAGACAGTGGCACATCACTGTCATGGGACTCATGCGCTTGCGTGAAGGAGAGAATGAAGATGGCTGAAGTAATGGTAATTGTTAACCGTGAATACCTAGAAAGGTTAGAGAAGGATGCACACTTTCTTGAATGCTTAGATGCTGTAGGCGTAGAAGCTTGGGATGGTATGGAAGAAGCCTTAGAAATGTACGAAGAGGAATGTGGACATGACAGAAATATTTAAAGACAGAGTCAAGTTAGGCATGTCGCCCAGTGCAGATGTAAGTTGGTGGGACTGTCGTGAGGGAAAGGTTCAGTACATTGACCACATGGGTAATGATGCCAGTGTAGTTAGAGCAGCCCGTGTGTCCTTTGCTGCTGATGGTCTTGAGTTTGATGGTGGCAGAGATTCAGGATTGATTAAGTATCTAGCCAAGCACAACCACTGGACTCCATTCTCACACACATCTGTAACCCTTCGCATGACTGCTCCAGTTCCTATTCGCACCCAATGTTTTAAACACAAAGTAGGCTTCACTGAGAACGAAGAGAGTAGGCGTTACATTAGCTCAACACCTAAGTTCTTTATACCAAGACAGTTCCGTAAGAATCCTGAAGGTTCTATCAAGCAAGGTTCAGGTGAGGATATGCATCCCACTGGTGACAAGTATTGGCGCAGACATTTTCAGACTGTTAATACAATGTGCTTGGACTCCTATCAAATGGCTATTGATGGAGGTATGTGTCCTGAACAAGCGCGTCTGTTGTTACCTCAAGGTATGGAAGTTTCATGGTACTGGACAGGTTCGCTATCTGCCTATGCCAGGTTTTGCAAGCAGAGAATGGATTCCCATGCACAAAAAGAAATACAAGTGTTGGCAGGTTCAGTCTCAAAAATATTAAACGAACTTTATCCTGAAAGCTGGAGGGCTTTGACCCAATGATTGAAACAATAATGCTGGTACTTGTATGCCTATCCTTTTCTGTTGTGTCTATAGCACTTGCATTTAACTTTGCTATGAATGCCTACCTAGATTGGCAAGAACAAGACGTTGCAATACAGCACGGTATACGGGTCATAACTGACCGGAACTCTAAAGGGATGGAAGAACATGACGACTCTATTGATTGATGGTGACATTGTCGCTTTTCAAGCTGCGGCTGCGGCTGAGACACCTGTCAAATGGGATGATGATTTGTGGACACTACACGCTTATGAATCTGTAGGGCAAGACCTTGTTCGTATGAAGCTTAATAAGATTCTTAAAGACACAGGTGCTGAAGACTTTAAGTTCTACCTCACTGGCTCTGAGAACTACAGGAAGGATGTACTACCTAGTTATAAAGGTAACCGTAAAGACACACGTAAACCTCTCATTCTAAAACCTTTAAAGGATTGGATGATTGAGGAATACAAAGCTGTATTACGTGAACCCTTTGAGGCTGATGACCTAATGGGTATCAGAGGTAGTGATGGTAATGACACTATCATTGTGTCTGAGGACAAAGACCTCAAGACCATTCCCTGTAGGTACTTCAACCCTGCACATCCAGAAGATGGAATCATTACTATCAGTGAATCTGCTGCTGACTTAATGTTCTTAACACAGGTATTAACTGGTGATGTTGTAGATAACTATAAAGGTTGTCCCAAGATTGGCCCCGTTAAAGCACAACAAATACTAACCAAAGCAACTCTTAATATCAGTGACAGTTACCAACGTGTCATTGCCATGTGGCAAGCCATTGTAACTACCTATGAGAAAGCAGGGCTGACTGAGGATGATGCAATAATTCAAGCACGATGCGCTCGTATCTTACGGTATGAAGACATCGACAATGAAGGAGAAATAATTCTATGGACACCCCCAGTTCCCTAGCACGTCAACAAGGTGGTGACCATTACGTTCACCCCATCCAGCCTATCGAATACATAATGAAAAATGAATTGGATTTCTGTGCTGGCAACATAGTGAAGTACGCAACTCGCGCACCACATAAGGGTCAGTTTGAATCTGACATTAAAAAGATAATCCACTACGCAGAACTCTGGCTAGAACTCCAGCACCTGAAGTATGACTGAGAAATAATATGATTATAAAATTTTATACCGAAGGGTGTCAGCCTTGTAAAGCAGTCAGCACTGTCCTTAACCATGAAGAGGTTGACTATGATGAAATCGACATAGGAAAAGATATTGACGCAGCCATACATTACAAAGTTCGTAGTGTACCAACAGTAATCAACACGGAAACTGGAGCTACTCTTATTGGGTTCAAAGGCATACGCGAAACAACGGAGTGGATACATGAGCATTGTAGTTGATTATAGCCGTAACAAATTACTGTCTGACCAAGCCGCAACACTCCTGAGTGACTACTACTGTCGTGAAGGGGAAGACCCTCAAGATGCATATGCCCGTGCAGCTATGGCTTATTGCCGCAATGACTTTGACCTAGCCCAGAGAATATATGACTACGCCTCTAAAGGCTGGTTCATGTTCTCATCCCCACTATTATCAAATGCCCCAGCGCAAGGAGAGAAGGTACGTGGATTACCTATTTCATGTTTTCTTAGTTACGTGCCTGATAGCCTGCATGGTCTTATCGGACACACGACAGAACTACGATGGTTATCCGTTAAAGGTGGTGGAGTTGGTGGTCATTGGTCTGACATTCGCAGTGTTAGTGACGTGGCTCCTAGCCCAATTCCTTTCCTTAAAACAGTAGACAGTGACATGACTGCGTACAGGCAGGGTAAGACTCGTAAGGGTTCTTATGCAGCCTATATGGACATTAGTCACCCTGACATTGTCGAGTTCATTAACATCCGTGTACCTACAGGTGGTGACCCTAATCGCAAAGCGTTCAATATACACAACGCTGTGAACATCCCTGATTCATTTATGGATGCGGTTATGGCTGATGGTCAGTGGGACTTAATTGACCCTGCTGATAAAACTGTCCGTGAAACTGTTAAAGCCCGTGGACTATGGGAGCGTCTTATTGATACTCGCTTCCGCACTGGTGAGCCATACCTGAACTTCATTGATGAAGCCAACAGGCATCTACCACCAGCCATGCAAGAGCAGGGTCTAAAGATACACGGGTCTAACCTCTGTAATGAGATTCACTTGCCGACCTCTGAGGAACGAACAGCAGTGTGTTGTTTGTCTAGTGTAAACCTAGAACATTATGAGCATTGGAAAGATACCAGTATGGTAGCTGACCTGATTGAAATGCTGGATAACGTGATTAGCTTCTTCTGTTTTAACGCACCTAAAGAACTGTTTAAAGCTATCTACAGTGCGACACAAGAGAGAAGTTTAGGACTAGGGGCAATGGGGTTCCATAGTGCTTTGCAACGCGCACGTATCCCTTGGGAATCTCCAATGGCTACGTCCTACAACACTGATATGTTTACGCATATCAAAGCTCAAGCTAGAGCTGCTACTGTACATCTGGCCCGTGAGCGTGGTTCTTGTCCTGATGTTGATGGAGTTCGTAATAGTCACTTGTTAGCTATTGCTCCTAACGCCAACTCGTCAATCATTGCTGGCTGTTCAGCATCCATTGAACCTCTAAAGTCTAATGCATTCACACACCGTACCCGTGTCGGAGCGCACCTTGTCGTCAACCCTTACCTTGAAAAGGTAATCTTTGACTATGCATACTTATGGAAGAATGAGTTTGATAGACATAGTTGGATAGAGGAACAATGGACTTCAATCATTCTGCACGAAGGTAGCGTACAGCATTTAGAGTGGATGGATGATTGGGATAAGGAAATTTATAAGACCGCATTTGAACTAGACCAACGCTGGGTTGTAGACCACGCAGCAGAGCGTCAGCCATTTATCTGCCAAGGTCAATCTGTAAACTTGTTCTTCCCTGCTGGGACTGATAAAGCTTACGTCAACGAAGTCCATCTAAGGGCTTTCAACAAAAAATTAAAAGGTTTGTATTATCTTCGTACAAGTGCTGGTGCAAAAGCAGACACAGTAAGCTTCAAGCCTACCCGTATTGCTCTTCAAGACTATGCCGATGATGATGAATGCCTTTCTTGCCAAGGATAACCAATGAGTTTGTTAGACCAATCACCAGCATACAAACCTTTCGCCAACCCTAGCTTTGTCAACCAAGCAATTGAGCATGACAAACTGGCATGGGGTGAATGGGAATGCGACCTAAATGAAGATGTAGCACAGTGGAAGTCTGGAAAGATTTCCTACAGTGAGAAAAACTTTATCACCCAAATCCTCCGTCTATTCACTCAGTCTGATGTGATAGTCGGGGGTAGCTATGTTGATGTGTTCTTACCTCGTATCAAAAACAACGAGGCTAGAATGATGATGCTGTCATTCGCACAGCGAGAGACTATCCACATGCGTAGCTATGCATTGCTCAATGACACCCTTGGGTTTCCAGAGTCAGAGTACACAGCTTTTCTTGAGTATGAAGCTATGGCTGACAAGATTGAGTTTATGCAAACTTTTGACCCAGACACTAAGCAAGGTCTAGCCAAGGCTATTGCTCAGACTGTCTGTAATGAGGGCATGAGTCTGTTCAGTGCTTTCGTAATGCTTCTTAACTTCCAACGATTTGGAAAGCTAAAGGGTATGTGTGAAATTGTTGAATGGTCAATACGTGACGAGACAATGCATGTCGATGGTATGACTGCATTGTTTCGCCAATACATTACTGAAAACCCAGAGGTGGTTACTGATGAATTTAAACAGTCTATCTACGATATGTATCGGACTGCGGTTACGCTTGAAGATAAGGTTATTGATTTGGCGTTTGAACTTGGTGCTATGGAAGGTATCACTCAAAGCGAAGTTAAAGAATATATACGGTATATCGCAGATAGACGTTTAGTTAACTTAGGGTTAAAAGCTAACTGGGACATATCTGCAAATCCACTGCCTTGGTTAGATTGGGTATTAAATGGCGACAGCTTTAAGAATTTCTTTGAAGGTCGCGTAACAGATTACTCTGCTGATGGAATGTCAGGAGACTCATGGGGATGGTAAACGACATGCCACGTCAACAACGTAAGCAAAAACCAAAGCGTGAAATTAAAGATAAGTTCATGGAAGAACGGACTCCAAAGACAGCACTTCGGCCTAAGACTATTATGCAAGCACGTTACATAGAGGCTATTAATAGCTTCACGCAAACCATAAGTCTAGGTTGTGCTGGCACGGGCAAGACATACATAGCCAGCACTATGGCAGCGCACTTATACATGCAAGGGACTATTGATAAGATAATCCTGACACGCCCTAACGTACCATCCTCTCGCTCACTGGGTTCCTTTCCTGGAACTTTAGAAGAGAAGATGGCCCCTTGGACTACCCCTGTTGTAGAGGTTCTAAAGAACTGCATGGGTGGTGCATACGAGAATGCTATTAGGCGTGGTGCAATTATTGTTGCTCCGTTTGAGACTATGCGTGGTTCATCATTCAGTGATGCATTCGTTATTATGGATGAAGCGCAGAACACAACACCAGAAGAAATGAAGATGTTCACCACCCGTATAGGTGAGAACTGCCGCATCGTAATCAATGGTGACATTGCACAATCTGACATACGTCAAACCAGTGGACTTGCGACAATCATTGAACTTGCACAACGCTTTAACCTTCCTGTTCCTGTTATTGAATTTGGTATTGACGATGTTGTCCGTAGCAAAGAATGCAAAATGTGGATTGAAGCGTTTGACAAACACAAAATCTAACCAACTGTCGCACTATAAGGACTCTCAATGGATATTGACAAATGGCCTCCTGTATCAACTGAGGTTGTAGAGGCACTTAAAAAGTTATTCCCCCTCAACCCTGAAATACTAACCTTCACTCCTGAAATGACTCAGGAATGGAAAGGTATTTACAGAGTCATAAACTTTTTAGAATTGGTTAATAATGACCAACTAAACCCACACTCGGAGAATTAAATATGTGTTTTGGCGGCTCCTCCCCTGCACCTAATCCACCCCCACCACCTACTCCACCACCAGCAGACCTTGCACCTACGGCTCCCCGTATTGGTGAGAATGGTGATGTAGACAACAAGCGTTCACAGACCAACAAGAAGAAGAAAGGCACTTCTGCCTTGCGTATTGACCAGCAAGTTGGTGGTACTTCAGCTACTGGTATTAACATTCCAAAGAAGTAAATATATATGACAGCTATACGCCAACGCTACGAGCGTTTGGAGTCTGAGCGTCAACCTTTTCTTGACCGCGCTAGGGATGCAGCAGAACTTACAATCCCTAGCCTACTTCCTCCAGATGGTCATTCAGCACATTCAAAGTTATACACCCCATATCAAGGAATTGGTGCGCGTGGTGTTAATAATTTATCTTCTAAAATGTTGCTGGCATTACTACCTCCTAACTCTCCATTCTTCCGCTTAACAGTGGACGATTTTAAGTTGCAAGAGTTAGCACAAGAGGAAGGTGCAAGAGCAGAAGTTGAAGAAGCTCTCTCCAAAATTGAACGAGCAGTAATGTCTGAGATTGAAGCATCTTCTACTCGCATTGCAGCATTTGAAGCTATTAAACATTTGTTAGTTGCTGGTAACGTACTACTCTTCCAACCTGATACAGGTGGAATGAGAGTGTTCCATTTAGACAGATATGTCCTGAAGCGTGACCCAATGGGTAACCCTTTAGAAATAATCACTAAGGAAGATGTATCCCCTAGTGCTTTACCTGAAGAACTTAGATTATTACTAGAAGCTGCTGACACAGAAGACACTGCCGAAGATGAACCTGTATCTCTATTTACACATGTTGTTCGTAGAGACGGTAAATGGAATGTCTCGCAAGAAGTTTCAGGAATACCTGTTCCAGAAGCGACAGGAACTTTTCCCTTGGACAAGTCTCCATACATCCCCCTACGACTAAGCCGCATTGATGGTGAGTCCTACGGACGTGGATACGTGGAAGAATACCAAGGTGACCTCCGTTCTCTTGAGACTTTAACACAAGCTATTGTTGAAGCTGCGGCTGCGTCTGCAAAGGTTTTATTCTTAGTAAGACCTAATGGCACAACCCGTGCGCGTGTCCTTGCTGAAGCCCCTAATGGTGCTATACGTGAAGGTGATGCTAACGATGTAACTACGCTGCAAGTCCAGAAGTCTGGAGATATGCAGATAGCGTTCCAAACAGCACAAGAAATTAAAGAACGATTATCTTATGCGTTCTTAATGAATTCCTCAGTACAGCGAAATGCTGAACGTGTAACAGCCGAAGAGATTCGTTACATGGCCTCAGAACTAGAGGATGCCCTTGGCGGTATCTATTCTATCTTGAGCCAGGAATTTCAACTCCCCTTAGTTAACCGACTCTTATTACAAATGCAAAAGCAGAAGAAAGTTCCGCAATTGCCAAAGGGTGTGGTGTCTCCAACAATCGTCACTGGACTTGAGGCTTTAGGCCGTGGACATGACTTAAATAAATTATCTGCAATGCTCGACCACCTTCAGCCTCTAGGCCCAGAAGCGATTCAAAAGTACATGAACGTAGGTGATTACATCACTCGCGTAGGTACATCACTGGGTATGGACATGGGTGGCTTGATTAAATCTGAAGAACAGATGCAACAAGAAGAACAGCAAGCAATGGCTATGCAAACTGGACAACAGTTAGCACCTCAAGCCTTTGATGCTATGAAAGAGCAAATGACAGCACAACAAGGAAATGAGCAAACATAATGGTAGAATCTGTAACAATTGCCCAAGGCGAAGACAAAGATGACCAAGAGCATATTGATGCTATGGTAGCTAAAGCTGACGGTGATTCCCCCCAGACCCCAGACAACCAAGAGTCCGAAACGGATGAACGGCCTGAGTGGTTACCAGAGAAGTTTAAGACCCCAGAAGATATGGCTAAGTCTTACGCTGCCCTTGAAAAGAAAATGTCAGGTGGTAAAGATACTGAAGCTACGGCTGAAGAAACACCATCTGAAATACCTACTAAAGATGATGCTAAAGAGGTTGCCTCTAATGCAGGGCTAGACTTCGATGCTATGCAATTAGAGTATGGCAGCAATGGCTCTTTATCTGATGAAACCTATGAGGCCATCAATAAGTCAGGCATTCCCCGTGATGTTGTTGATTCATACATTGCTGGGCAAGAAGCATTAGCCACAAGTATACGAACTGAAATGTTCAGTACAGTAGGTGGTGAAGAAAACTATGGCTCTATGATGTCTTGGGCGACTAACAATCTTAGCGGTGCTGAAATTGATTCGTACAATAATGTCATGGGTTCAGCAGACCAAAATCAAATCCAATTAGCTGTTCGCGGCCTTAACGCTCAATACCAAGCAGACACTGGGAGTAACCCTTCGTTACTATCTGGCGACACCCCTGCAAATGCAGGAAGTAAATTTGAGAGCGTAGCACAGGTTACAGCAGCTATGCGCGACCCGAAATATAAGACTGACCCTGCATTCCGCAAGACAGTCGAAGCTAAGTTAGCGCGCTCTAGCGTTATCTAAGCACCCCCTCTACAAGCTATAAGCTAAACCACTGACAAATACATTGCCCTTGCGAGGGACAACACTGTGGAAGTCACGGAAAGGCTGAAGCCTCAAGAGAACAAAAAACTTGAAACTTCAATCCCTCTCTAAGGACTATTAAAATGAGTAACGCAACTGTATCACGTCTAGGCCAAGTCAATGGCGCTGGCGCAACTGATGCATTATTTCTAAAGCTATTCGCTGGCGAAGTAATCACACAGTTTGAAGAAAAGAACGTAATGGCAGCAATGCATTCTGTTCGCACTATCAACAATGGCAAGTCAGCATCATTCCCAGTTATGGGTACTGCGACTGCTTCTTACCACTCTGTTGGTGAAGAAATCTTAGGTGGTTCAATCAAAGCAGCAGAGAAGATTATTGCTGTTGACGATTTGTTAATTGCCCCTGCTTTCATTGCAAACATTGATGAAGCTAAGAACCACTATGACGTGCGTTCAACCTACACCAAAGAGTTAGGTAACGTATTGGCTAACACATACGACAAGAACATCTTGCGCGTAGTTGTACAAGCTGCTCGTAGTGCTGCAACTATTACCGGTACTAACGGTGGTACTGTAATCACTAAAGCAAACTTCACTACCTCTGCAAACATCGTAGCTGCTTTGTTCGATGCTGCTGAGTCTATGGACGGTGATGACATTCCAGAAGATGAACGCTATGCCGTTGTATCTCCTGCTATCTACTACAAGCTTGCACAAGACACCACTGTCTTGAACAAAGATTGGGGTGGTGCTGGTGCATACGCAGACGGTAAAGTATTGCGCGTAGCTGGTATTACCATCGTTAAGTCTAACCACTTACCTACTGGTAACCAAACCACTACTACTGGTGAGCAGAACACTTACCATGCTGACTTCACAAAGACAAAGGCTGTGGTATTCCACAAGTCTGCTGTCGCTACAGTTAAGCTAATGGACTTGGGCCTTGAGTCTGAGTACGACATTCGTCGCCAAGGAACCTTATTCGTTGCTAAATATGCAATGGGTCACGGTATCTTGCGTCCAGAAGCTGCTATTGAATTAGCATTGCCATAACACACTAGGGGAACTTCGGTTCCCCTTTTTTTCCTCTTTTAAGGATTCACTACTATGTCCCTAACACCTACAAGTGAGTTGGAAGCAGTCAATACCATGCTCAATACTATTGGTGAAGCACCTGTGAACACCTTGGTAAACATGACTTCAGTCGATGCCCTAGCTGCACTTTCTGTATTACACAGTGTTAACCGTGGAGTTCAAGTTGAAGGTTGGTTCTTTAACACTGAGTATGACTATCCTCTAGTTCCTGACCTAGATAACAACCTACCATTACCTACTAATTTAATGTCTGTGGATTCCTCTGAAGTGTCTACTAAACATGACTTAGTCCAACGTGGTTCACGGGCGTATGACCGTAAAAACCATACATACACATTCACTGATACTGTGAAATGTAACCTAATTCTTTTACTGGCCTTTGAGGAAATCCCAGAGGCAGCACGTAACTACATCACCCTACGGGCATCCCGTATACTCCAAGACCGCTTGCTCGGCTCTGACTCATTACACGGAATGAACCGTGAAGACGAGTATCTAGCTTTAACTAGCCTCCGTCTTATTGAGTCCCAGAATGCTGACTACAATATCCTAACTGGTAACCAAGACGTTTACCGAATAATTTCGAGGTAACACATGGCACTTGTAAGTAGCAGTATTCCAAACCTCGCTAACGGGGTATCACAGCAAGCCCCTAGTGTTCGTTTGAATTCTCAAGCAGAAGAACAGGTCAATGCCTTTAGTTCTATTATCAGTGGTTTACGCAAGCGACCTCCTTCACAGCATTTAGCTACTTTGGTGTCCAATGCCCAAGCCAATGGTAATTTCTTTATACACACCATTAACCGTGACATAACTGAGCGTTACATTGTTATTGCAGACAACACGTCTTTAAAAGTGTTTGGCTTTGACGGGACTGAATATTCTGTAAGCACACCCTCTGGTTATTCTTACTTAGCTACAGGTAACCCCTTCACAGATTTTAAGTCTGTAACCATTGCTGATTTCACTTTCATATTAAATAAATCAATATCTACTTCCGTGATTGCAAGCACTTCAACGCCAGCCCATCCTGAAGCTATTGTGCATGTAAAGCAGGGTAACTACGCGCAAGACTATAAAGTATTCATAGACAATGTACAGCGAGCTACATACACCACCAGTGCTACAGACAAGGCTGACCTGAAGACCAACAACATTGCCACACAATTGACTAGCCAGTTAATTAGTAACTTAGGTTCTGTATATACCATCACACGGTATGGCTCTGCTATACGAATACAGAGAACAGATGGTAATGACTTTACGCTTCGTACTGAAGACTCCTTCGGTAACGCTGCATTGATTGGTTCCAAAGGTTCCGTACAACGATTCTCTGAATTACCAAGACGTGCATTTAATGGCGTTAAGATGAAGGTAATAGGTGATGAAACTTCTGAAGCTGATAACTACTATGTTGAATATGTAGCTGACGATACTGCTGAAGGTATATGGAAAGAGTCCATAGCAGAAGGAGCAGACTCAACAATAAATGCAGCTACTATGCCGTGGAAGCTTGTAAGAAATGCTAATGGCACATTCACGTTTTCTCCTAACGAATGGATTAGCCGTTCTGTAGGTGATGAAATATCTGCAAGTGACCCCTCTTTTATAGGTAAAAAGCTTAACGATATATTCTTTCATCGTAACCGACTAGGTGTGATAGCAGATGAAAATGTTATCTTTAGCCGTTCTGGTGAATACTTCTCTTTCTATCCTGAAACAGTAACAACTGTACTAGCAACTGACCCTATAGATGTAGCAGTGAGTCACACTAAAGTGTCCATACTTCGCCACGCTATACCATTTAACGAGACACTTCTTTTGTTCTCTGACCAGACTCAGTTTATGCTGAGTGCGGGTGACTCATTGACTCCTGAAACTGTGTCCATAAATCAGACTACTGAATATGAATCATCTTTACAGGCAGAGCCAGTTGGTGCTGGTGAGTATGTTTACTTCGCCACTAACAGGGAAGATTTCGCAGGTGTTCGTGAGTTCTTCGTTCAAGCAGATACTGCAAGCAACATCGCTCTTGATGCGACCCTCAATGTTCCTCGTTATATAAAAGGTAAAGCTACCTCTTTGGTGACTAACACTAATGAAGATATGTTATTTGTATTGACTGATGGTGTAAACACTGTACCAACAGCTTATGTATATAAATATCTAAGACGTGACGGTCAAGCATTGCAGATGTCTTGGTCTAAGTGGGAGTTCCCGTACTCAGACCGCATACTAAATTTGTCAGTAATTGAGTCAACAGCATTTTGGGTACTGCAACGGGGTTCAAGTATTGTTCTTGAAAAGATGCAATTGCAAGAGTCTCCTGAAATAACAGCAACAGGAAAGATGGTTTTCCTTGACGCTCTGGAATCAGGCTCTACACCAGCCGCTAACCAAATCACTACAACTATTGATGGTGAGAGTTTTGTAGGCTATCCATACACTATGTCTTACACATTCTCAACTCAGTATAAGAAAAGTGTAGGTGCTGGTGGTAGTCAGTTAACAGACACTTCAGGCAGATTACAGTTACGCAACTTCAAGTTACTTTACCAAAACACAGGTATGTTTAAAGTCACTACGCTTACTCAAGGTATCGAACACACTTACCACTTTAGCGGCCCACCATTAGGAATAATAAAAGTTGGTTCAGTAGCCCTGACTTCAGGTGACTTTGAGTTTCCTTTGTTATCCAAGAATGACAGGGTTTCTATTACAGTAAGCAATGACACACCTTACCCAAGCACCTTTCAATCTGCGGAATGGACAGGTTACTACACAACTAAATCAGGAAGAATTTAATGGTAGCTTTAGTACGATTAGCAACCGTTAATGATTGCAATTTGTTAGGCCCAAGGTTACGTGATGCAGACAAGGAAGAGTTAAAGATTTCTTGTGGGTTGGGGCCAGTAACGGCCCTGACTAAATCACTTAATGATTCAGATGCAGCTTATGTAGCTGTTGATGGAGAGGGAGTTCCTATACTTATGTTTGGGGTAGTCAAATTTACTATGCTGAGTTTTGGTGTAGGGAATGTAAACCAGGATTTTATAGGTGTGCCTTGGATGTTGGGCGGTAAAGGAATATATCAACACACTAGACAACTTAAATCTGAGTGTAAGGAATGGCTTGATGTAGTCCATAAAGACTACGACCTGTTATTTAATTATGTCCATGCAGAGAATCCAAAAGCTATACGCTGGCTTCAATGGATGGGCTTCACTATGGTACGCCTAGTACCCGAATATGGGGTGGGCAAAAAGCCATTCTATGAATTTATAAAGGTGAAATGAAATGTGCAACCCCATGATGCTGGCAACAGCAGGGAAAGTAGTTGGACATATGGAAAAGCAAGCTGCTGCTGACGCTCAGAACAAAGCAGTTCGTGACAATCTCATGCAGCAATACACGCAAGAATCCATAGCAACGCTACAAGAACGTACTGCGGCCTCTGACAAACTCTTTCAAGACACTATAAAAGCTAGGGAAGCGCAAGCTGACTATGCAGCTTCTGTAGAAGGTATGGGAGGTTCAATTGTAGGAAGGATTATTCGGGATAAGCAAGCTGTAGAAGCCCGTAACAAGCTAAACATAAATACCAACTTTGATAATAAAATCCAACAACGTCAGTACGAGTTAGAGGGCTTGCGAGTCCAAGCTGACGGACGTGGAAAGAAAGGCCCAAGCCTATTGGCTACTGGGTTAGGAATTGCTAACGACTACTACACGATAGGTGATGGTCAGTATTCAACTAATACAACTCAACCATCATCAGATTACACACAATATTAAGGAATATTAAAATGGCGACTAACTCTGGCATCGAGGTGACAGCACTACGCCCTGCGGCACAGTCGGGGGACTTCTACGTCCGTCCTGACCAAACACCTTCTGGCATAGAAGAGGGTCTTGCGAGACTTGCGAATACTAAAAGTAAACAACAGAAGATTGAAGATAAAGCAACTGCTGAAAACCTACACATTTCAGATTCCCTTAACAACGCTGATAGCATACATGACTTTAGTGCTTACACGCAGGAATCTCCGGGCGTAATAGCGCACCTAAAAGAACTGCGTGGAAAGTCATTTGCAAACAAATGGCGAATGGAAAGTGAAGATGCTTATAACAAATGGCGAATGGAATCAAATGAAACGGGAACGGACTTTCCTACATTCATGGCTGAACGTAAAACCCAGTTAGCTGACGTTTTACAAGGTGACCGTTTTATGACCTCTGGTGCTTTAGGTGTCATAAATGAAACCGAATATGGCATGAGGGCAAAGCATCGTTCATTCCTTGATACCCGTATGAGGGCTGAAACAAAGTCTCAGATGGGACAAAGCATAGACTCTGACATGGCTAGTATCAATGCTGGCACTATGACCATTCAACAGGTGGCTGATAATACAGAAGATATGATTCTTACAGCCCACGCCACTGGTGGAATGACTAAGGGTGAAGGTAGCAAGATGGTGTTTGACCACGCCATTACAAAGTATGTCAGTACACAAGATGAAAACTATCTGTTATTAGCAAGGTTATCTAGGTTTGCTACTGGTGGAGGCAAGGCTATAAACACTAATGCTGAATCTGTTATTCAACAGGCGACAGACAAAGTGGTTGCTAGAAGAGAAGCTGTTCAACGTGGATTAGCTGTTGATGCTAAAAATGCCAAGGATAAAGCAGTCCAAGATAGTTGGAATGATGCTAACGACTTTTTTTACCAGAACCCACATAAAGAACTTCCAACAGAAATGATATACGCTTTAACGAGCAATGGTATTTCTATGGTAACCATCACTGGTGTTCAGGATGCTTTTCAAAAGAATGCTGAAGTTGGTACTGAAAAGCTAAATCACCATACTAATTATTACAATGCTGTTTTAGCTGACATAAAGAATAGTGCATATAACCCAGAAGGTAACATGGTTACTAACGCTAAAATCTTTAAGATGGTGTCAGAGGATAAAATACATCCTGATGATGCAGCAAGTTTAATTAATTCTTTAGACCAATCAAACAAAGTCACACCTATTTTAAAACAACCTATTGTCAAAGACTTCAAAGGTGACATTACTCGCGCACTTGAACAGTCCACGATGTATAAATCTAAAACCAATGCTGATGCAGTAGCTCAGTTAGGTAGAAGTTTTGATGCAGCAATGTCTAGGATAATCCAGCACCACTACAATACAACAGGTAATAAGCCAACAACTGCTGAGTTGTCTTCCTATAACCTTCAAGCTGAAACCGAAATCAATCAAGAAAAAGAAATTGTAAAGGCTCAAGTATTGGCACATCAAGAGTTTGTTGCTGGTGTCGCAAAGGTCGCAGGGTTATCTGAAAAAACTAATGAACTTACATCTGCTAACGCTAGTTTAGACAACATCAATTCAGTGTTTGAATCTGGTGATAAAGGTCGTGAATTAAAACGATTGATTGATGAAGACCCATTACAACTAGATACTTATGAAGGTGAGCAGATGCAAGTCTGGCAGATTTTAGACCTTCAGCTAAAAGCATTAAATGATGGGTTTGGCAACATGGGTGGTACAGGTGCTTTCGCAACTTACTTTGAAAATAATAAAGAAATCTGGGAGAACAGGTAATGGCTGATACTGATACTCAAGGTCCTGGATTTACTGCGGCTGGCCTTTCTCCAGCAGGGCATACTGCGGTTAAACCTGAAATTATAACTGGATTTAGTAGCGCATCTTTAGCCCCCAAGACGGAAGATGATTGGCTTCAAGACGAGTCGTTCATAGCAGATGCCAGAACCCTTGCCCCTAAGTTAAACATTCAGGGTTTAGGCGTTGATTTAGGTTCAGGTGCTGAAGAATACATGGAGTCACAGCAGGGTACTAACGCCATGTTTAAGCCTCCTGTAGGCATTGATGAACTACAGGCTGGTATGGCTGCGGCTAATGAAGCTTATGTCGCTCCAGAGTTTTCAGACCAAGAGTATGCTGAAGGTGCTATGCAAGCCATAGGACAAATTCAGTGGAACCTTCCTGACCTTGGTTTTGTAGCTATGGGTATTGAAGAGTGGAGTGATGACGAGCAAATGGCTTTGATTCGCACAATGGAACGATATGATGCAATGCCTCTTGAGTTACGCCACTTTGGTAGAGCAGCTAAAGGTATTGCCACTGACATTTCTACTTATGCTGGATTTGGTCTTTTTGCCCAAGCCGCCAAAGGTCTTGTTCTAAAGGGAGGTGCTACAGCACTACTTAAAAGTCTCATGTCCAAAAAAGCATTAGGTGCTGGCGTAGTCGCTGGTGCAGAGGGTGCTGTTTATGGAGGTGCTGATAATGTCGGTAGACAGGTTATTGATAACAAGGGTGATTTATCTAAGGTAGATACTGGAGAAGTAGGTCAAGCGTCAGCTATTGGATTAGGTGCTGGTCTTACACTAGGTTTCAGTATTGCTAAACTCTTTTCTCCACCAAAGGTTCGTCAAGAACTTCGGTCAAATGAGTCTCCTCAACTAAGCACTACAGAAAGTCTTTTACCTGAAGGTGATGGGCCAGTTGATTTAGATGATATGGTTGATGTAGACACACCTAGAATAGACGCACCTGAAGAAGTTCCTAACGCTGCTAAAGACGATGGTTCTCTTGAGGGTGAGTTACTTGATGACCCTAATTTTCGTGACTACGAAGCTCCTAACACAGATGTTTCTACTGTAGTAAGACCCCGTGATGGTGAAACAGATTCATTAAACAATGGCGAAAGCTATGGTCAAGCTAATGACGGTGAGAACTTTTCACACCTGTATGATGGTGAACCTACCTTTAACGTAGATAGACTAGAAACAGTTGATGATGTTAAGGGTTTTATAAACGCTTCGTCTGACCACTGGGAAAAAGTACGTGTACGTGATGCTGACATGAATGGCCCTGATGGTGTCGAAACTTTGGAGTCAGCCCGTGCTAAAGCTGATGAAGAAGGAAGACTCACAATGGAGCAGACGGGCGGTGACCTGTCTGAAATTCTTGAGCAGTATAAAGATGACCACGTTGAACTACAGAGAATAAGGCATAGAGCGCAAAAGATGCGTCAAATTAACCTTACTGTAGGTGAAAGGGTGTGGACGTTAGCACAGAAGCACCAAGACACAGGTCAGGGTCTGTCATACGCTGAAGCTGCTGAGTTCGTAGAAATGGCAGGTTTGTTTGCTAACACTATGGAACTGACTAAGTTAGCTTCAAGGGAATTTTCCCGTGGTCTTGGTAACTACCGCATGATTATGAAAGGCGACCCAGATTTAGTAGCTGGTCTAATGAGTGGCAAAGCTAGTGGGGATGTAGACTCACTGGCTAAAACAATACTGTCTATGGCTAAAGCTGGTTCAGGTAAGGTAGGAATGGCTGACCTCAAGGCTATGAAGAAAGCTACAGACAAGCTTAATGACCCTACATTCTTGAGTGAGTTAATCAGATTCCGTTCTGCAATGATGCTATCTGGCCCTTCAACTATTGAAGCGGCTGCTTTATCTAACATGTCTAAACTTTGGACTGAACCATTTGTTGAATGGTGGGGTCATTTAGGACGTGGTGCTGAGAAAGCTAGAGGAAGAAAAAGAGCATGGGCGCAGTACGCTGGTAATAGGCGTTACTTCAGGTCTTCTTGGGGCCAAGCAATGAAAGCTTGGAAGAACGGTCAACACATTACTGACCCCTTTGTCACTAAAGTTGAAGACCAAAGAGATAGCGCATTGGCAAACATGAGTTTTGTTAGGCGTAACCTTTGGGAGCGTGGTGTACACCAAGCGCATTTAGCCTTGCTATTTTTAGATGAAGGTATAAAAGCTAACCGTTCTCGCGCTCTTATCTATTCAGACACTGTTGTCGAATATATGGACAGCAAGCTTGCACCGTCTGAGCCGGGCACTGGTGTTGTTGTACGAGATAGTAACATCCAACCTAAAGGTGACGAGTTTGAAGCACTTCTTGCTAAAAACATGAACGCTAAGATTGATGTCAACGGAAGAGTAAGTGATTCAGAAATCTTACGTGAAATACGTGAGACAACATACACTGCTGATTTGGAGGGTAAGCTAGGTAAGTTAATAAATGACTTTGCCAACTTGGGTGGTGGATATGGAAGATTGATAGTCGTGCCTTTTATACGCGCACCTATTAACATTGTATCTGAATCTATGATGTACATGCCTTTTACTAAAGGCATTTCTGCTAAACAGAAGAACATACTAAAGGAAGGTTCCCCTGTTGCGAAAGCTAAACTAAAGGCGCGCAAGCAAATAGGCTTGTTAGCTATTAGTGGAATGATGTATGCAGCACATGAAGACTTAATGACCGGTAGTGGCCCCTCTGACTTTAAACAAAGAGAACTTTGGAAAGCGATGGGTTATGAACCTAACTCTATACGCGTTGGTGACCAGTGGGTTAGCTATTCAAAGCTAGGCCCAGTTGGATTGTTAATGGGTTTAAGTGCAGACCTTGTGTGGATGATGAAGAAAGACTTATCAAATACTAACTTAGAAGACCATATGTTGGAAATTCTTGGTGGACTTACTTATGCTGTTACTAACAACATACTTAATAAAGCTTACTTCTCTTCTTTGCAAAAGATTCTTGATGGTTTTAATGACCCAGACAAGTTTACCACTATCATTGAAAACTGGTTTGTAGCATTCACACCTAACGTATTATCTCAAATGAACTCAGATGAAAATGTACGTGAAGCTAGTTCATTCATGGAAAAGGTACAGCGCAGACTTCCTGTGTTGTCTGAGAAGTTGGGAAAGCAATATGACTTATATGGGCGTGAAATCACTAAACCTAGTTATGATATTCCAGTATATGGATTCATGTTTCGGAACCGTAAGGTAGTAAGTGACCCTGTTGCAGAACAAGTTTACAAATTATCAAATGGTCTTGATAGAGCAATCATACAGAAAGTTGGGTATGAGTTAGGTAGTACAAACGTGGACTTTAGAGATGTCTATGACTTTGGAGAAACTGAATCAGTCTATGCTAAGTACAACCGAATGGTTGGTGAAATGCGTGACCCATATACAGGTAGAACCATGCATCAAGAGATAGCTGAGTTAATAAAAAGTATGGACTACAAAATGGCTCCACACTCTACTTTAGGTGACATTACTCCACCAAAAGTTAAGATGATTCAGACAATAGTCAACGGCTACCGCCTAATGGCTAGAGAAGCGTTAGAGAATAAATCTCCAGCATTCAGGCAAAATCGCCTGGATAGAGAATCTCGTATAGACGATATTTTTAAAATGTAACCTCACAAGCCCCTCAGTCGAGGGGTTTCTTTTACCCCCCCTTATTTAAAACATAGAGAATTAACATGGCCTTATCCTTTGTGACATACACGGGTGACGGTAGCAACAGAATATTTAACGTCACATTCCAATACTTGCTACAAGCAAACGTATACGTGAAAGTTAATAATGTTGCCGTTACTTACACATGGCTAGACTCCAGTAGAGTTCAGCTAACAACAGCACCTGATGTTGGTGCATTTGTAGAAGTGCGTAGAGTATCAAACAGAACTGCGCGCGCTGTAGATTTCCAAGATGGTGCAGTTCTAACTGAGGCAGCACTTGATGCTGACAGTAACCAGCTATTTGAAATGGCACAAGAAGCGTTTGACTCTTCAGACACTACAATCCAACTAGATTACAACAACACCTTTAATGCTGGTAACAAGCAAATTAAGAGTGTTGCTAACCCCACAGATGCACAAGATGCTGTGACTAAAGTGTGGGCAGAGACTGCTCAGTCCTCACAGCTTGCCCTTGCAGATGCAGCAGCAGCCGCAGCACTGGTATCACAGAACGCTGCATTGGTTAGTGAGGATGCCTCAGAAGCATCTAAGGTAATCTCTACAGCACAAGCTGTTATATCAACTGATAAAGCTGCTGAGTCCCTAGCAAGTGAAGTAATATCCACAGCAAAGGCTGTAATCGCTACAGATAAAGCAGCTATTGCTACCACTAAAGCTGAAGAAGCTTTGGCTTCACAGAATGCTGCAAGCATCAGTGAGACTAATGCAGCCGCAAGCCTAGATGAATTTGACGATAGGTTCTTAGGCTCTTTTGCCACAGCACCCACTGTTGATAATGATAACGATGCTCTAGCAACGGGCACTGTTTACTGGAACAGCACATCATCACGCATGTATGCTTGGACAGGTTCAGTATGGGAGACACTAAAGCCCACTAACACTGAGCAAGCCCACATTAATACTGTTGCTGGAATCAGTGCTGATGTTACGGCTGTAGCAAATGATGCAACAGACATTAGCGCAGTTGCAGCTAAAGCTACTGAGATTGGTTTGTTAGGCACAGCTTCTGCTGTTGCTGACATGGTGATTTTAGGTACTACTGATGTAGTGGCTGATATGAATACGTTGGCTGCTGTTCAAGCTAATGTGACTACTGTTGCAGATATATCTAGTAACGTAACTACTGTCGCTGGTATCTCAGCTAACGTAACTACTGTTGCAGACAACACAGCTAACATCAACACCTTAGTTGGTGACATGGCTAGTGTTAACAGCTTTGCTGATAAGTATCGCGTTCAGGCTGATGCTCCGACTACATCACTAGACTCTGGTGACTTATGGTGGAACACAGCTAACAACGAGTTACGTGCATACAGCACTGGCACTGGAACATGGGCAGCTACCGCACCGACAGCCGCTAACCAAGCAGCCATTGATGTTGTTGCTGGTGACATTGTATACATTGAGGACATGGGTCTAATCACTTCCGCAGTAACTTCAGGTACAGGCAGTAACATTACTGCTGTAGGTGAAAGCATTACTGAAGTGAGAACTGTGGCTGGTGATATAGCTAATGTAGTTATTGTGGCTGGTGGTATAGCTAATGTGAATGCAGTGGCTGGTAATTCAAGCAACATCAACAGTGCTGTATCTAATGCCTCTAACATTAACAGTGCTGTAGGAAATGAAGGAGACATCACATTAGTTGCTGGAAACGCTACTAACATTAACAGTGCTGTGTCTAACTCAAGCAACATTAACAATGCTGTAAGTAACTCAGCAAACATCAATAGCGTTGTTAGTAATTCTGGCAACATAAACTTAGCTGCTGGTTCAATATCTAATGTTAACCAAGTAGGTAATGCAATATCTAATGTTAACGCAGTGGCTGCTGCCCTTGCAGACATTAATACATTCTCTGAGCAGTACAAAATCTCTGCGACTGCCCCTGCTGGGCCAAGTGCTGGTGACTTGTGGTATGACGCAACAGCGCACGTATTGAAATATTATTCTGGCTCTGTTTGGGAACTAATTTCTGCTGGCATTCAATCTCTTCTAGCTGACACAACGCCACAATTAGGTGGTGCTTTAGACGCACAGAACAACAACATGACAAACGTAGGAACCATATCGGGTTCTAACCTACAGCTAGACTTTGGAGGTCTATAAACATGAGTAAAAGATTACAACTACGAGGCGGTACTACTACTGAACACGCTTCTTTCACAGGTGCTGTACGTGAAGTAACTGTGGATACAACCAAAGACACTCTTGTTGTCCACGATGGTTCCACTGTAGGTGGTACTGCACTATCCACTGCTGCTGATGTTGCGGCTGCTATAGGTGCTATTGACCTAACTGCTGCTATTGCCACTGTCATTGATGCGGCCCCTGAGTCTCTCAACACTTTGAATGAACTAGCGGCTGCACTTGGTGATGATGCAAACTACTCAGCCACTGTCACTACTGCTCTTGGTACTAAGCTGCCATTAGCTGGCGGTACTATGACGGGTGACATTTGGTACGGTGATAACGTAGGAGCTAAGTTTGGTACTCATGGTGACTTTCGGATTTATCACGATGGTTTTCACAGTTATATTCGTGACTACGGAACTGGTGACCTTATAGTTACAGGAAGTGTTATAAGACTAAAATCATCTGCCTATGAAGATATGGCTACGTTTACCGAAAATGGAGCAGTAACGCTTTTCTACGACAATGCCACCAAACTAGCTACCGCATCCGCAGGTGTAGATGTAACAGGAAACTTGGCAGTCTCTGGCACTGTAAATAGTGCTGGCGGCACTATGACGGGTAATACCTTGCATGGTGACAATGTTAAAGACACCTATGGTACTGGGGCTGACTTAGAGATTTACCATGATGGTAGTGACAGTTACATTAAAGATACTGGCACTGGCTCGTTATGGGTAGCAAGCAACGAGTTTAGAGTTGCAAACGCTGCTGCCACTGAAAATATGATAATTGCCACAGAAAGTGCGGCAGTGAAATTGTATCACAACAACGCATTAAAGCTAGAAACCACAGCAGCAGGAGCCTACGTAACAGGTGACTTCACTGCCTCTGGTAACGTAACAGCTTACTCAGATGAACGCCTAAAGAGCAGCGTTGAAACAATCCCTGATGCGCTAAGTAAAGTCCTTAATGTCCGTGGTGTCACCTTTGATATGAATGCAGAGCGTGGTACAGGTGTCATTGCACAAGAGTTAGAGAAAGTTCTACCAGAAGCTGTGTTTGATAATGAAGATGGCATGAAGTCTGTAGCTTATGGCAACGTGGTTGGACTTCTTATTGAAGCAATCAAAGAGCAACAGACTCAGATTGAAACTCTAATGGACATGGTAGGGGAGTAATGTATGGCTTTACCTAGTTCAGGGGCTTTAAGCTTCTCTGCAATCGCCACTGAGTTTGGTGGCTCTGCTCCACATTCAATGTCTGAGTATTACCCCTTGGTTGGTCTAGGGGTATCAGGACTTCCATCTAGTGGTACGTTTAACTTCTCGCACTTCCACGGAAAGAGTAATCAGGTGACTGTTTCTGTTTGGGTAACTTCTGGTTACAACCAATCTAGTAGTTCATCTGCGTGGGTTTACCAATACCAATCTGCTCCATCTTATCAGGGAACATACTGGTCAACAGGCCGCAACCTTTCGGGGGGAACCATGCTAATTGGTGGTACAAGTTACGGAAGCGCAACGACTGTAACTCTTGGTAATACTCAGTACAGAAGGGCTGGCGAACACTCTACAGACTATGATAGGTGGATTAGGTCTTATTATGTGGGGGTTTACAATTATGTCACCACAACCACTAATACTTGGATTGATACATCATCTTATCAAAACCAAACAACTACAGTAGGAATTTAAATATGAAAGGTCTAGTTTATGACTTTAATCTGTCCCACCTTCGCAGGGGTTCAGAGGAATTAACTTCAAGCGTTAAGCCTGAGTTTAGCTTTGCTTATGACGCACTGAGCTATAGCAGCAATGATGGACTTAATAAGTACCAGTACAATAATGTGGACACAGATTTAACTGATGCTCAAATAGCAGAGATTGAAACATTTATTGATGGTGTAGAAGTCGATACAGTAGCCCAAGCTAGTGTAGATGCAATGAAACATCTCGCAGAAACAGATTGGTATATCGTCAGGTTTACAGAAACAGGCGTAGCTGTACCAAACTCTGTAACTGCATCACGGGCGGCAGCTAGGGCATCTATTGTCTAGTGTGGTCTAGTCCTGTTGGACTGCCCATAGTTCACCAAAGCACTTCCTTGCTGCCAGAGGGGAAGGCTTTAATTGTCGAACCTGTGGTGGCAGAGAAGCCCATCGAATATCTAGTAGTACAACCCTCAACCAAACCTTACGAAACCCAAGAATATAGCAGGAGGTATTGGCGATGCTAATGGAAATTGCAGCGGCAAATGCTATCTGGAAGACGCTATCGACTGCTTTGAAGAATGGACAGCAGCTATACCAATTAGGTACTCAACTGAATGACTATCTGTCTGCTACACAAAAAGTAAAAGATAAAGCTGGCGATGCAAATAGCAGAGGCACAGCCTTAGAATGCTTCCAATATGCCGAGCAGCAACGAATCCAGCGTGAGCAGCTTGAGTTTCACCTAAAAAAATCCAGACTTAATGGATGGAGCGACTTCGTAAAATTTGAGGCTGAGTGGCACAGGCAACGAAGAGAAGAAGCGCAAGAAAAAATCAATGAGCGTATCAGAAGAAACGCAAAGTTACAGAAAGACATAGAGCTAGGAATCAACGTAGGCATCTGCATGATTCTAGCTATGGGTCTTTTATTCGGAATAGCTGTATATATAAAAGGGTAACATCATGTCTAACATGTCGGACTATGACGCAGGGCGCTTCGTTACTCTAGTAGAGAACTTAGGCGCACAGGTCGAGTCACTAAATAATACAACCGCCATCCTATCCAAACGGATAAATGACCTAGAGAAACAACTCGTCAAAGGCAAGGGATTCCTTGCTGGAGCTATGCTTCTGTCTATAGGTCTAGGTGGTGTTGGTACTTCAGTTCTATCCAAATGGATGGGAACTTAAACAAGGAATCACTATGTCTATCAATCCTCTCGCAGGGATTGCTGGAAGTGTGATGGATGGCCTTGATGATTTATTTACGTCAGATGAAGAACGGGCGAATGCTCGGCTCAAGCTGACTGAAGCACTCCAGAAACCCCACAATCTACAAGCAATGGCGAATATAGAATCTGCCAAACATGCTTCTGTGTGGGTGGCTGGCTGGCGTCCAGCTATCGGTTGGGTATGTGCAATTGGTCTAGGTTACCAGTTCCTTATCTTACCCTTTGCTGGACTCATTAACGCATACATCGACTTACCAGCAGAACTTCCTGCAATCGCAAGCGCAGAACTTACAACATTAGTAATGTCACTCTTAGGTCTAGGCGGTTTACGCTCCTTTGAGAAAGCTAAAGGACTCACCAAATGAGCAATAGCAAACTAGAAAAAATAATGGCTGAACTTCACGAAGAGTTAGCCACTCAACTACTAACAGCAGTCCAATCAGGCGAAGCCACAGCTAGTATCTTTAACGTGGCTAGGCAAATGCTTAAAGACAATGGAATTGATGGCGTAGCTACGCAAGGTAATCCTTTAGATAACCTAATACACGCCCTTCCAGACTTCCCTGACGATGAACTCCCCCTTAATCACTAGGTAACGCATGACTACACCTGTAGTAAACGACCCAATCAAACAAGACTTCCGTAAATTCCTATGGATTGTCTGGACTACTTTAACACTACCTGACCCCACACCTATTCAGTACGACATGGCAAGCTATCTACAGCTTGGCCCTAGACGTTGCGTAATAGAAGCTTTCCGTGGGATAGGTAAATCCTGGATTACTTCCGCTTATGTAGTTTGGCTACTGTACTGTGACCCTCAACATAAGATTCTGGTGGTATCTGCATCTAAAGAACGTGCTGATGCGTTCTCAACCTTTACTAAGCGACTAATAAATGAAATCGACTTACTCCAACACCTACGCACAAAGAATGGGCAACGTGATTCTGTCATTGCATTTGATGTTGGCCCAGCCATGCCCGACCACTCTCCCTCGGTTAAGTCCGTGGGTATCTCAGGTCAGCTTACAGGCTCCCGTGCCAACACTATAATTGCTGATGACGTGGAGGTGACTAACAACTCTGCTACTCAGACAATGCGCGACAAGTTATCAGAGGCAATCAAAGAGTTTGATGCTGTACTCAAGCCTAATGGACGTGTTATCTACCTCGGTACACCCCAGACTGAGATGTCTATATACAACCTACTGCCAGAACGTGGCTACGAGATTCGTATATGGCCTGCAAGGTATCCAACAGACAAGCAAGCGTCAATGTATCAAGGTCGTTTAGCACCCTTCATAGAGCTTAATAGAGGCTCTCAGGAGACTCTTCCTACAGAGCCAGACCGATTCACCAGAGAAGACCTGATGGAGCGTGAAGCTTCCTATGGTAAAGCTGGATTTGCCCTGCAATTCATGCTGGACACCACACTATCTGATGCTGATAAGTACCCACTTAAACTAGCAGACCTATGCATAACAGCATTGAATCCTAATAAAGGATGGGCTGACTTAGCGTGGGCTTCTGGCCCTGCTCAGATAGTTCAGGATGTACCTGTTGTAGGCTTCACTGGTGACAAGTTCTACAGACCTATGTGGTTCTCTGACCAGATGTATGAGTTTACAGGTGCTGTACTTGCTATTGACCCATCTGGTCGTGGTAAAGACGAGACAGCCTATGCAGTAGTTAAGATGCTGAATGGTTACCTGTACGCTTCCCAGTGTGGAGGATTTAAAGGTGGCTATGAAGACCTTACATTGCAGAAGATAGCTAACATAGCAAAGCTTGAGAAGGTCAATATGATTGTGGTGGAGAGTAACTTTGGTGACGGTATGTTCTCTAAGCTACTCGCTCCATTCATCAACAAGACTTACCCAGTATCTATAGAAGAAGTCAGACATAACACACAGAAGGAAGTCCGTATCATAGACACCCTTGAACCTGTGATGATGCAGCACCGTCTTATCATTGACGAGAAGCTGATTAAAGAAGACTACGAGAGCGCACCAGAACCTTCCTACAGTCTGTTCTACCAGATGACTAGACTGACTAGGGCTAGGGGAGCAATCATCCATGATGACAGGCTAGAAGCTTTAGCAATGGCTGTTAACTATTGGACTGAGCAGATGGATGCTGATGCTGAGTCTTTAGCAGCCCAACAGAAGATGGATGACTTCAATGGTGAGATACAAAAGTTCTTATCTCAAGCAACAGGTAGCACTGTAAAAGACGGTGATAAATGGTTCTAAAGCAAGTGTAGCACTATAGGGTTGATATATATAAAGACCACTCTTAGATACGCCTCAAAATCAGTACGTGATATATACCTCTATTATCAACCTACCTAACAATACTATAAGCATTCTATAGATGTCTAAGAGATAACTCTCTCAGTGTCTTGGAATGCTTTTTTTTCTTAGCCTCTACAGCTTGAGGTAGTATTAAGTCCAGTACCATTCTATTGGAGTTCTATTGTCATTCTATTGGATAGGGGCTTTGGATTTCCCAGAGAATAATTTTAAGAAAAACTCTGAGGGGCTATATCTATACGGACTCAGGACCCGGCCCCCCTGGAGGGTGCGGCCCAGAGCCACCCTAAAACGTCTAGGGGGTGGGGTGGGGTGTCTTAGGCATTGTCTTAGCCGCTATTCAGGCATTGTTATTGCTCGGTTGTGGAGAGGCATTGCACCTCTTTTGATAGCCTATAGATAGCCATGAATTGCACTTGATAGTCTCATTTATTAAAGGCGTAAATGAGAGGTCTATCCGTTTTTCTTTTTAGACTATCTATAGGCTATCTAATACCATTCACCACCTATCAATTTGTTTACCTATATATAGGCATAAACCAACACCTAGCAATAACCACCTATTAAAGTATTTTAGATAGTCTCTAATTTAATGCTTTACTTATAATAAATAGTGATTATAATCGACTCCACACCAACACCAACGAGAGTACAATATTATGAATACCTTATATAACAAGACCTACCCATTACAAATGCCTACCAGTTCAGGCACGGTAACGACTCCATATGATAGCCGCATGATAGAAAAGCGCGGTGAATTACAAAAGCGCATTGTTAGCCGAACTAAAAGGCAAATGAAAATCAGAACTAAGATTCTACGGACTCCACCAGTAACGGTTGAAACTCCTGACTATATTGTGACTATGGCTATTATCCTTGCACCGTTAACTCTTGTAATGGTCGCTATTTCACCTCTTTTCCTAAACTTTCCAACAGCATAATAAAAGGACTCATTAAAATGAAACTTGAAATAATAGGTAAACAGCGTAAAGACGGTAAATTTAAAGTGAAGACGTTTTATAAAGGTGCGCCCAATATGTTTGGTGGGTTTGACCACGGTAAATGTTATACGTCAATAATGACTATCGAGACTATTAATAATTATTTGAATTCTTGTAGTTTCGAGAGCGCGCTTAATATCGAGCAATTACAAACCGCTAAAAACGAGG
>Ga0208660_1000079_pt1 | contig 33967 bp, 31 predicted proteins | sample DEB08_DNA_13_FD_184527 | JGI IMG/M metagenome (GOLD analysis project Ga0208660, IMG submission 184527) | Aqueous microbial communities from the Delaware River and Bay under freshwater to marine salinity gradient to study organic matter... | ecosystem: Environmental > Aquatic > Marine > Coastal ... | reverse complement strand
CCAAGCGCCGCGATCATCGGCCTTTGCTGCCCAAGCAAGCAGGTCATCAGCCGTTGGAAAAGGTGGACCCCAACGGCGCAAGTGTAGTTCTAGGTCGCGGGTATGGCGCAAGTGATCACCGCGGTCGGGATGTTCGGAATGACACAAAGGGTGTTTCAGAAGCGTCAGTAGTGCTTCGCTATTCAACGCTTGCCCGAAAAGATCAGCAACATGCCGCAAGAACCGACCCGGTGGCGATAATGCCAAAGGCATACCCGCACTATCATCTGGTTTGATATCCCAGCGATCAAGCGCTGCGGTCACCTGACGGGTCAGCATGCGGTCCGGTGAAATCAAGGCGGCAGTGATCCCGTCTTCGGCCGCTTGGCGCAGGCGTAAGGCGATCGTTTCCGCTTCGGCGCGGGGCGAGCTTGCCTCGACTAACGTCAAACCGTCAGTTGCTTCAATAAGATCACCCAAGCCTGGGCCGTCGGTAAGCCATTGGTTTGTCACTGGCGCAGGGCGCAATGACAAAGAGATCAGCGCGTTTCGTTTTGAATGAACAGGGCGCGCATTTGTCCAACGCTGTATGTCGCGATGTCCACACCCGATCAAATCCATCAAACGCTTGAACCGGAACTGCGGATGGTCTTCGGCGGTCATGTTGTCATCCATCGCGTCCCAAACCTGATCAGGCAGATCAAAATCATATCCGGGCAGGATGATCGCGCCTTGCGGTAGCTTCGCAACGGCTTGCATGAACAAAGCAGTCGCACCGCGCGAACCGGTTGAACCGGCAACAATGATAGGATGCGTCGGCGGTGTTTCGGTCCAACGCTTTGTCAAGGCTTCAATGACCAATCGCTGGCGAGCTTCCTTGTCGGGCTGGTCGTTTGCAGTACCAAAAAACGGGGTAATAATGTTGAGGAATTGCAGCGTCCGGTCCCAATGGCCCGACTGGTCAGACACATCAAGTTGGGCGATAGTGTCGGGGCTGACGCCCTCGCCCTGCATTTCGTCCATTAGCTTTGCAAGGCTATCGGACAAATCATAAAGCGCTGTACGCGGTGCCAAGTCAGGCTCTTTTTCAAGCAGCTTTGCGACAAATTGGGATAGTTCTAACCGACGTGTGAGCGGCGAAACCGCTGGCGGCAAATCAAGCGAAACGGGGTCATCCGCTAAGTCTGTTACGAGCCGGATACGCGGCAATAGCCGCGCAGGGCCGTCGTCAAAAACTGCCCTGATCCGGCGCTGCATGCGGGTTGTGTTGACGTAAATTTCAACCCGCGCCCAATCGGAGGGTGATAGATTTGCGCCGCGTTCCTCTAACCCGCCGACAAGACCTCGTGCGAAATCAACGCCGGGGGGGCTCGCGAAAATCCGTGGGGTGCTGGTGGGGTCAAACATGCAGCATTGCTTCGGCCAATGGGATGCTGGAAGGCTGCCCGACATCGCACCACTTTCCATCGTAAATTGTGCCATATAGACCACCGCGCTTTGCGATGATGTCCCATGCAATGTTCATTGAAAACGCGACTTCATCAATTTCCGACAGCACATCGGTGCGAATGATTTGCACGCCAGTATAAATCATGTCCGGCTCACGGTGCAGGCGACCTTCCGCATCAGTACCGAAGTCACCCGCGCCTAAATGTCCGGAAACGTTTTTCTTTTTGATGAGAAGCAGAAGCGCCTCCATCTGTGGGGCCCATGCGTTCTGGATCACATCAATCGGGTTTGGGCCTTTCCAAACCGCATCTGTGTTCATTGTCATCACGGGGCTTTGCCCCAAAAGCGGCAGTGCTTTGCGCAGTCCACCACCGGTTTCCAATAGCGCGTCGGTTTCTTCCGAGAAGACAATATCATCGTCAGAGAGGTGTGTTTTTAGCAGTTCTGGCAGGTAATGCAGGTTAACAACTTTCGGTCCGACTTTGGCCGCATTCGCGATCTGCAACGCATGATCAATCAGGGGTTTGCCGGCAACTTTGATCATCGGCTTGGGGCAGCTGTTGGTCAATGAGCCCATGCGCGTCCCCTTGCCGGCGGCGAAAAGCATGATTGGCATCGTCACGGCTTAAGGCCCGCAAGCAGGGTCGTGGTTGGTTCCGGTACGGTGTCGAAAATAACCTGCCGCAGTTGATGCAATGCTGGATCAGCAAGGTCGGACTGGATATCACTCCAGACGCGGGGGATCAGGTCAAGATAGCGAGGCTTGCCCAGCTTCAGTGACAGCCGCCCGAAAATGCCAAGAATACGCAGGTTTCGCTGGATTGCGATGCAGGCCAATTGCGTGCGGAAATCTGGACCCGCCCCCGTTTGTTCGCCGAAATACGCAATCATTGCTTCGACGGTTTCAGGCGCGACATCGCGGCGCGCATCACGCAGCAAAGAAACCAAGTCATATCCTGCAGGTGCAACAAAAGCGTCTTGGAAATCTAACAAACCGACGCAGTCTAGTCCTTCGTGTGCATCACGCCAAATCAGATTTTCCGCATGGAAATCGCGCAATGCAATTGTGTCGGCGATGGGCGCATGTGCATTTAAAGCCACAAGCATCTCGCGTTGAAGGTCCGCGACATTGGCGCGACTGTAGAATTCTCCGACAATTTCCAACATCTCTGCGCCAGTTTGGGCGGTCATTCGCTCCATGTTGTCCGGCGGTGGGATGTGGTGCAGTTTCACGAGCACATCAACCGATGTCCGGTAAAGCGCTTTTTCTTGGGTTGGGTGCTGGCGCAACCATGCGGCCACATCTTGTGTCCCAAGATCTGAAACAATCATCAACCCGTTGTGCGGGTCATGGGCAAGGATGTGCGGGGCGCACAATCCATTGGCCAGTAGCAGTTGCGCGATGTTGGCAAACGGAACGGTACTGCCGCCCAATTCAGGTGCGTCGTCCATCAAGATGACGGTTTGTGTCCCGTCCGTTAGCCGCCAGTAGCGGCGCGCAGATGCATCGCCGGGAACCGCGACTTTTTGCCAGTCTTTCCAAACGGTTTTGGAAACGAAATCTTGGATCAAGGCTGTACGATCAGACATGCAAATTTCGCAGTTTGGCTGCCCAATGATCAGAGCCTGACACGGTGATCTGGTGGGCGTCTTTGAGGGCGGAAAATGCCAAATGAAGAGCGTTTGAAGGTGCAACAGCCCCTAATCTGTCAGGCCATTCGATAAGGCAAATCGCTGTTTCAAATGCTTCTTCAAGCCCAAGTTCCAGTGCTTCATCAGGATGGGTCAGACGGTAAAGGTCGCAATGCCAGATATCGCCGTCTGGCGCTTCGTAAATTTGGACCAGTGTGAAAGTGGGTGAAGGCACGTCTTCCATGCGGCCAAGCCGCGCGCGGATCAAAGCACGTGCGAATGCGGACTTTCCAGCACCGATCTCGCCCTCAAGCAATAGAACGTCACCCGCTGACAGCAGGGGTGCTACTTGGGTAGCGAAAGCAGCGGTCGCGGCTTCGTCTGGAAGGTGCTTTGAAAACAAGGTTGGGGCCATGCGCCCACACTATGGCGTTGCGCATCTGCTGCAAGCGTAAATCAGATTTTGCGGGCCAATAACGCTGGATCAACTTGTGTCAGTTTTTGAATGACGGGCCGCATTGGTGGGGCGATGACAAATCGCACCATCGTCATGCCGCCCGCAATGGGCATTGCGTGGCAGCGCACATGCCGCCCATCCACCAACATCGCGTTTTCTGACCAAGGTTTGCGTTGGCCTAACCGTTGAATAAAGGTCTGCATTTCGGTCCAAACGGGCGATGCAATGCAGCTATCTTGCCAAACGGAAACCTCGGTTTTGACATCACGGTGATCCAAAAGGAGTTCGGATTGGGTGGACCAGAGTTTGCTATATGCATTATTGGAAACCACCATCGTCCCCGTTCCTGAAAAGACAGCAATGGCATCGGGGAGGGTATCAAGAACAGCTTGCCCCGTTTCGATGTCGGACCGAAAGCGACGGGTCAATGAAACCTCTGCGGTGATGTCTTCGAACAAGATCGCAAAGGCCCCATCGGGGTGCGGGCGGCCAGTGACGCGGTAGGTTTGCCCGTCTGGCAGCGCCCAATTCGCGGTATAAGTGCCGTTTTTTGCACCCGCTTCGACAGCAGTGAACTCTTCGCGCCAGGAGGTGTAGTTCTTTGGCTCGGGCATCATCCGCAATTCGCGCAAACGGTCCAAGACGGTATCAATTGTCGGGCGTCCACTTAGGAATGTGACCGGTAGCTTGGTCATATCGTGCAAGGCAGGATTGAATGTCGCCAGCTGACGGCCCTTGTCAAAGATTGCCAATCCGATTGAGAGGTCAGCAAAGGTTTTGCCGAGCGTTTGAACAAAGTTTCTGCGGTCCTGTTCAGCCAGAACAAGCGCCGTGGCGTCGTCTGCGAAGTGCAAAAGGTGCTCATCGCGGGCCACTGTTGTGACGTCAAACCACTGTTTTATATCGTTCGATCTTGCGACTCTTTGCTGTTTTTGAAGCTTACCGCCCATATCAGTGTCAAGTTTGAGAAACGGCACATCAATCTGCTGGTTTGCAAGGTTGTTGTAGGCGGTGTTCGACCACGTGATGTCGCCGTTGTTGTCCTGTTGCCAGACCAGTTGCGGCGAAAACTGGCGAATGTCTTGCGTCAATGCCGCGGCACGATGCGTCGCTTGACTGTCGGGCGGGACAAGGGATTCGCGCCCCCCGTACAGTTGAAACCGCATGGTGCCGTGCAGATTGCTGACATCCAATGCGACTGAATTGTCCAGAATGCTTGTCATTCGACCAGACCAACCCGGGCTTTCGGCAAGGGCAGCGCGGAGCTCGGGAAAACCGGTTTCAAGCGCACCCACGAGGTCTGAAATTTCTTGTATATCATGACCCAAAACGTCAAATGCGTCCGGTGTTGCGTCCAAGAGCGTGGCGTCACGAAACAGTACTATAACTTCTTTTTTGGGCGCCGAACTGCGTCTGGCGCGATGCTTTTTGCCAAAACCAAGTATGATTACAATGGCCCACGCGCCCAACATCGCGATCAGCGAAATGCTTGTCAAATCAACGAAGGTCATCTTTTTTGCAGCCCCATTCTGAACATGGCAAGGGACACAATCGCTGATGAAAGTTAAAGCGTTGTTAATCTTGGTTCGATATTCCGCGCTAGAGGTCGAATTTCTGGTTCTCACCCAAAGGTGCGCTGTTCCAATCAGCGTCGTCTAGCAGTGCATTGCGTGGCCAAATGACCTCTACAATGGCCCCGCCCGTGGGATGTCCTGTCCAGCTTGCATGGCCGTGCCGCCTACGATTTGAAAACGCGAGTTTCGCGCCTGAACGTTCAAGCAGGGTCTTGGCAATGAACAACCCTAGCCCCATTCCTTCGTAACCGGGTCTGTTCGCGACGTCCTCGGAAAGGCGGCGGCGGCGCACGTATGGATCACCGATGCGGCCAAGCACGGACTGCGGGAAACCATTTCCATCGTCAGAGATCTGCACGGTGATCTGATCCTGCGTCCATGATAAAGCGACGGTCACTTCGGACTTTGAGAAATCAACAGCGTTCTGGATCAGGTTACGTAGCCCATGGATAATTTCGGGGCGGCGGCTGATGACGGGTTGGTTCAGGCGGGCACCTTCGGCCGGGGCGATTTGGAACGCGACAGATTTGCCGCGATGCAAATGTGGTTCTGCCGCCTCGCGGACGACGGCTTCTACTGGTGCTTTGCGTAGCATCAGGTCATCTTTGCCAGCGCGGCCCATTGACTGGAGAATGTCGCGGCATCTATCCGCTTGCGCGCCAATCAACTGCGCATCTTCCAGCAGTTCTGGGTGGTTTTCCAATTCCTCCATCAACTCACTGCTGACCAATTTTATTGTGGCCAAAGGCGTGCCAAGTTCGTGCGCCGCCGCCGCGATAACGCCGCCCAGATCAGTCAATTTTTGCTCGCGCGAAAGTGCATGCTGGGTGGCAAGCAGTGCCTCACCCATAGCGTGCATTTCGGTGGTAACTTGGCGGGCGTAAAGCGACAGAAATACAAGACTGATAAGGACTGCGGCCCAAAACCCGAACTGGAACAAGGCGGGAAGCAACAGCACCACGCCGTCAGCATCAGTGATAGGTAAAGAATAGCGACTGATGGCTGTGGTGATGGTGACTGCCGTTAAGCCCAGAAAGACCGTATTGATAAGGCGTAGAACTGTTGCTGCAATTGTGACCGGTGCAAGAAGAAGCATTGCAAAGGGATTGTTCAGCCCACCGGTCAGAAACAACAGCAATCCAAGCTGCGCGAGATCAAATACCAGCCATAGTGTGGCTTCGGTTTCAGAGAGGCGCTTGTTCTCGGGATAAACATAGATTGAAACGAGATTGGCAATCACCGAAACCATGATCACAAGCGTAGCCAGCCCGACCTCCAGCTGCAAATCAAGTACTTGAACGGCAACAAAGATCGCGGCTATCTGCCCTACAATCGCAAACCAACGCAGCGCAACAAGCGTCCGCATGCGGACCCAATTGCTGCGTTGTTGATCTTTGAACAGCTGAAAACCAGTGGCAGGCATGGTTTGTGATCGACCTTTTTAGGTTATGTTTAAGGTATAGCTAAATATCGCGGGATCAATGCAGTGCTTTGCGGCGGCATTTGTGACCGCACGCCACCGCGTGCGGCTAAGTTGACGCATCTTACAAACGGCCTACCTCCTTACACAGGAATAGCAATGGGTCAGAATATGAATATCGAGGCATTGGATCTGGGCGAAGACAAAAGCCTCTTGTTGGTCGATGACGACGACGCATTTTTGCGCCGTCTTGCGAAAGCGATGGAAAAGCGAGGCTTTGAGGTCGAGATGGCAGGGTCTGTCGCAGCAGGCAAAGCAATCGCGACTGCACGTCCGCCGGCCTATGCGGTAGTAGATTTACGGCTTGAGGACGGAAACGGTCTGGACGTTGTGGAAACACTTCGCGCGCGTAGACCCGAAAGCCGGATTGTGGTTCTGACAGGTTATGGCGCGATTGCGACTGCGGTCGCGGCAGTCAAAATCGGCGCCATTGACTATCTGGCTAAACCTGCTGACGCAAAAGACGTCACTAATGCCCTGCTTGCGCTTAAGGATATGTTGCCGCCGCCGCCAGAAAACCCGATGAGCGCGGACCGCGTGCGTTGGGAACACATTCAGCGCGTCTACGAGCTTTGTGATCGCAACGTGTCGGAAACAGCGCGGCGTTTGTCGATGCATCGCAGGACATTGCAGCGGATATTGGCAAAGCGCAGCCCGCGTTAGACGGCTGCCCGCAACCACGCCTTTAAGATTTTGGCGCGCGGGGACAGTACCCCTTTGGGATGAACGACGAAATAGCCAAGGCCTTCGGGCTGAAGCTGCATCAACGTGACCAGCTTGCCTGACTTGATTTCATCTGCAACCAACGCGCTGGACACGACGCTTAGGCATTTGCCCGAGCGTACAGCGGACATCACCATGCCAAAGGTTGCGACTTCGTTGATCGGGCTTTGGTCTAAATCCAGTCCCGATTCCATGACCCACCTGCGGGCCTCTTGGTGCACAGTTTCGAATAACCACGGCAAACCGTTGAGGTCAGCAAAGGATGTGACTTTCCGTCCTGCAACCAATTCAGGCGCCGCGACGACGGTAAAGTCAGCCTTCAAAAGAGGTGTGGCGGTAAGGCCGGACCATTCACCAAGACCATAGCGCACCGCCAAGTCAATACCGTCGCGCCGCAGGTCAAAGACATCGCAACTGGGTAAAATTGATAATGGAATATCGGGGTGCTTTGCCCAGAAATCTGAAAAGCGGGGCATGAGCCAGTTTTCAGCAAAGCTGGGTGTGACGGAAAGGGCGATGGGGCGGGCTTCTGCGTCTTGGGTGATTTGCTGAATGCCAGCGATAATCTGGGTGAACCCGTCGGTAAGCGCAGTTGCCAATTGTGTTCCAGGATCAGTTAACACCATACCGCGCCCTTGCCGCGCAAGCAGGCTTGTTTTTAGGTCTGCTTCTAGTGCGCGAACATGCTGGGCAATGGCGGCATGCGTCACGTTTAGATCACGTGCTGCAGCCGAAAATGACCCAGCGCGCGCCACCGCCTCAAATGCGCGCAGTGATGACAATGATGGAATAGAGCGCCAATCCATATGATACTCCAGCTTACATGTTGAAAATCATAATGAGTCGCGAGTGGTCTATATTGTCAATATACAAACAGCATGATCAGTTTGAAAGGAAAAGCCATGCTATCATCAATCGCACATGCTATCTTGCCAGCCAACCGCAAAGATCATTGGGACGCGCCCGATTTCTTCAAGCAAACACGTGGCCCCCGCAACACAAATGATCTCGCGCTCGAAGCGAGACGACGCCACCAAAGTGCAATGCGCGGTGTGGGAATGTGGTAGGAGTTAGCTGTCCGTGTCGCGGCTGAGCAGGTCAAACTTACGCAGCTTCACGTACAGTGACTGCCGCGACAGGCCTAACATTTCGGCAGCAGCTACGCGGTTGTTCATGGTCAGTTCAACCGCGGTTTCGATACACATCTTTTCAACGACATTTGTCGTCTCAGCGACAATATCTTTCAGCGACGCACTTCCGACCAATTCAACGACAGAGCGCATGCTTTCATCGCTGGTCGGGTGTGACTTGGGGTGGGAAGCGTCGGCGCGTGCAGCGTCGCGGATCACAAAAGCAAAGACTACTTTGGTGCCAGCCATCAGCTTCGTAACCGAGATATCCACAGGGCGCGGGCTGCCATATTCGCCAGCCAGCTTTGTCGCATAATTGCGCATTTTGCCGGCGCGGCTGGCGTTCTCTGCCATCACCTTAAAATCAACGCTGCCGCGCTGCAGATATTCGGAAAAACTGCGGCCCCGCACGTTAATGTCTTGGGCAACGTCAATCATATCAAGAAATGCATCGTTGGCCGAAAGGACATCGCCGCCATCTGACACAAAGGCTATTGCCTCTGGTCCGTCATGATACAGACCTTGCATGTTGCGGCTTAGGTCATCTTCGCGCGCGTTGCTGTCGTCGGATGGGACAAGACGGCAAAGCAGGATACGGTCACCCGCCGCCCGAAATAGCGTTGGATAAATACCGATCGTTTTACCTGATCCGCGAATATCAGCCGAAATTTTCTTTTCAAGCTTGGACATCGCTTGCGAAGCAAGGTTCTCGATGAGATCGCCCCGTTTGCGACCTTCAAAGCAATCAACCAACGGCGACCGCAGCAGATCGTCGGCGGACCGGCCAAGTAAGGCGACCGCGGCGGCATTCACTTCGGAAATCTCGCCGGTTTGGGTCGATACAAAAACGATCGGCTCGCTTGTGCTTTCCATCAAAACCCGGAAGCGAGTGTCGAATTCGCGCTGGGCCTCGTAGTCACGCTCAAGCGCGAGCTGGGCCTCGACCAATTGTTGCTGCATCTCTGCAATTGGCTGCAGATCACGGCCAAGCAACAAGATAGCACCATCTGGGCCAATCCGGTGGAAGCTATAGCGCACGGGCGAACCCCAGCGCATATTCTCGTCTGCATGATTCAATTCAATCGGGCGCACGTTTGGCTTGCCGCCCAAGAACTCGCCGAGGCGGGCATCAAACTTGGGGATGCTTTCTTCGGTCAGGAAATCGCGAATGTCACTATTTTCCCAGCGCGCAAGCGCCTGAAAAGTAGTGTTGCTTGGATTGACCAAGACCGAAAGAACAGTGCCGGTTTCTGAAATCACGACGCCGACATCGGCAACATGCGCGATGATGTCTCCCAGGATTTCAGGGGCAATCAGCGGGATTGCACCACTATTCCAGTATTTTGCACCACGCGACGTCATAGCGAGTCCGCCTTAAAAGAGGCCATCTTCATTGCTTAGGCCCTTTTCTTGGCGCGACTATCGTCTTGCGTGCCGTCGCAAAGGCCGCAAAGCCGTAGGGCTTCTTCTGGGATGCTCGTGGCAAAGTCTGCCCCAGTGAGTGCCGTGATGGTTTCGATGGGTTCGACCTCTAAAATTGTGCCACCTATTACAACAGGCAGGGGCGTCAGCGTCGCGGTTTTCACGGCCTCGACCAACCTACGCAGCGATTCAAGCGTCTCACCGCGCGACGACGATAGGAAGACGCAGTCGTAATGCGCGCTTTCAACATGATTGGCAACATCTTGCGGCTTGCCACCCAAGACCAGCTTCACGGACAGCCCTTTTCTGCGAAGTTGCCCCCCTAAAACCAGTGCACCAAGGGTATGATACACTTCTTGGGGGACGACCAAGAGGATCGAAGCGGCTGCGGTTTTTCCGGTTCTTTCGCCAGACCAGTCCGGCCCTAGCGAGCGCAGCATTGATTGTAGCCTTGCAGACCCAATGGTCACAGTTGCAAAGCTAAGTTCATCACTGCACCACTGATCACCCAATTTTCGCGCGACCTCTGGAATATAGAAATCGGCGAGATCGACAGCGGTGACGCCATTCGCGATCAAATCATGGACAACCTGTTTGGCCGTTTCCGGATCGCGGCCAAGGACGGCATTGTGCAAGGCTGACAGAACCGTAACGTCAAGATAATCAGGCGTATCGCGCACCAAAACCGCGGCCATTTGCTGTGCCACGTTGGTCGCCCGGGAGGTATCCGCGACGTGATGTTCGAGGGACTCTGACGTCCGATGATCGTCCATTTGCTTGTCCTTGGGCTGAACCAATACTCTCAAGCGGTTTGTCCGGCATTATCTCATTGTCTGACGTGCGCGCCGGAATGTCAAATCAGATAGACACATAAAGCGGTCACGTTTTTCAAAAAGAAACAAAAAGCTATAAAAAACGGGAAACTATGACTCAAAGGGCTGCCCCCTAAGAGCGGCGGTTTGTCGCGCCAAAAGTGTAAGTTAAAGTTGACACATCCCCAAAGCGTCACTTAATCTGGACACAAGAAGCTGTCAGGGAATACTTACATGTCATCGGCCACCACGCATACGGCAAGCGCTCAAACGCTGGGACGACGACTGTACTCGGACGCAGAAAGAGTGCGCCGTGACAAAACCAAATGGACCCTCGTCCAAGGTGTTCTTGCGCCTGTTCAATTCCTGGTTTTCCTTGTCTCGCTTGTTCTTGTGATCCGCTATTTGACGACTGGTCTAGGATACGAGGTGGCAACGCTTTCTATCGTCATCAAAACCGGCACCTTGTTGTTGATTATGGTCACAGGCGCGATCTGGGAAAAAGTGGTCTTTGGGCAGTACCTTTTTGCACCCGCATTCTATTGGGAAGACGTCTTTAGCTTTGCGGTTATCGCATTGCATTTGCTTTATATTTTCGCGCTTTATGCGGATGCGTTGGGCGCGACACAGCTGATGTATGTGGCGCTCGCGGCCTACACTGCTTACGTCATAAATGCTGGTCAATTCGTCTGGAAACTGCGCCTTGCCCGTCTTGATGCAGAGGGCCGCAAATGAACGTTCCGCTGACCCCCACAAATGGCGGCTGCCGCACTGCCCCGATCTTGAAAGAGCGTGGTCAGCGCGAGGTTTTTTGCGGTCTGACTGGTATCATTTGGCTGCACCGTAAAATGCAAGACGCGTTCTTCCTGGTCGTCGGCTCGCGCACCTGTGCGCACCTGCTTCAGTCAGCTGCTGGCGTTATGATTTTTGCCGAACCACGATTCGGTACGGCGATTCTTGAAGAACAAGATTTGGCCGGCATGGCCGACGCCCACAAGGAGTTGGACCGTGAGGTTGCCCGTCTGTTAGAGCGCCGTCCGGACATTCGCCAACTATTCTTGGTCGGGTCTTGCCCGTCCGAAGTGATCAAGATCGACCTTGCCCGCGCGGCGGAGCGTCTAACGCAAGTGCACGCACCGCATGTGCGGGTTCTGAATTATTCAGGTTCCGGCATTGAAACCACATTCACCGAAGGCGAAGATGCATGCCTCGCATCTATGGTGCCTATCCTGAAAGACACCAAAGAGCGTGAACTGCTTGTCGTTGGCGCACTGCCTGATGTTGTCGAAGACCAGATGGTGTCGCTGCTGACCGATATGGGCATCGGCCCGATCCGCCTGCTGCCTGCGCGCCGGATTGATGACACGACCGCCGTGGGTGAAAATACTGTCTTTGCGCTGGTGCAGCCATTCCTTGGCGATACGCATGCTGAACTTGAACGCCGCGGTGCGCGCCATTTGCAAGCGCCCTTCCCGTTTGGCGACGAAGGTACGACCGCTTGGTTGCGTGTTGTTGCCGCCGAATTCGGTGTCAGCGAAGAGGTTTTTGATAGGGTCACCACCGCCCCCCGCGCCCGCGCCCGCAAAGCGATTGCCCAAGCGGCCGAAGCATTACGCGGCAAGTCGGTGTTCTTTTTCCCCGATAGCCAATTGGAAATCCCCCTTGCCCGTTTCCTGACCCGCGAATGCGGTATGACAGCTGTCGAAGTTGGCAGCCCTTATATTCACGATGCGCTTCACGGCCCTGATTTGGACCTGTTGCCCGCTGGTCCACAGATTTCCGAAGGCCAGGATGTCGACAAACAGCTGGACCGCGCCCGCGCAGCCCGCCCTGATTTGACGGTTTGCGGCCTTGGTCTTGCCAACCCGCTTGAGGCCGAAGGTCTGACCACCAAATGGGCCATCGAATTGGTCTTTACGCCTGTGCATTTCTACGAACAGGCAGGTGATCTTGCTGGCCTGTTCTCGCGGCCTGTGCGCCGCAAGGCATTGCTTCAGATGGAGGCGGCTGAATAATGAAGCTGACCGTTTGGACATATGAAGGCCCGCCCCACGTTGGTGCGATGCGCGTGGCAACTGCGATGAAAGGCCTGCACTATGTGTTGCACGCCCCGCAGGGTGACACTTATGCAGATTTGCTGTTCACGATGATCGAGCGTCGCAATCACCGTCCGCCTGTCAGCTATACGACATTCCAAGCACGTGATCTGGGTGCTGATACGGCGACCTTGTTCAAAGCGTCCTGCTATGATGCGGTCGAGCGTTTCAATCCTGAAGCGATCATTGTTGGCGCCTCTTGCACCGCGGAATTGATCCAAGACGATCCCGCTGGACTGGCCGAAACCATGGGCCTGTCTATTCCCGTCATCCCGCTGGAACTGCCAAGCTACAGCCGCAAAGAAAACTTTGGCGCGGACGAGACGTTTTATCAGATCGTCAAAACCCTTGCCAAACCGCAAGAGCGCACCGCGCGCATCACTTGCAATATCCTTGGGCCAACAGCGCTGGGCTTTCGTGCCCGCGACGATGTCGAAGAACTGACCGGACTTTTGTCCGAGATGGGCATCGACGTAAATGTGACGGCCCCCCTTGATGCAACGCCGACTGATATTGCACGCCTCCCAGCGGCGCATTTCAACGTGTTGTTGTCGCCAGAGACTGGCGAAGCCGCCGCGCGGTTCCTTGAGAAAAACCACGATCAGCAATTCACAAAGATCGTCCCGATTGGCGTGGGTGCGACCCGTGATTTTATCAAAGAAGTCGCAGAAATCACTGGCGTGAGCGGCAAAATTGACGAAACCCGCCTGCGTATGCCGTGGTGGTCGCGGTCTGTGGACAGTACGTACCTGACCGGTAAGCGCGTATTCATCTTTGGTGACGGCACGCATGTCGCCGCCCACGCGCGCATCGCCCGCGACGAGATGGGTTTCGAAGTGGTCGGTATCGGTTGTTATAACCGCGAAATGGCGCGTCCTCTTCGTGCGCTGGCCAAAGATTACGGTGTCGAGGCTTTTATCACCGATGACTATCTTGAGGTCGAAGCCGCAATTGAGCGATTGAGCCCCGAGATGATCCTTGGCACCCAGATGGAGCGCCACATCGGCAAGCGCCTTGGCATTCCTTGTGCCGTAATTTCTGCCCCTGTGCACGTGCAGGATTTTCCTGCCCGCTATTCTCCGCAAGTCGGGTTTGAGGGTGCGAATGTTATCTTCGATACGCTGATCCATCCACTTGTGATGGGTCTGGAAGAGCATCTTTTGACGATGTTCCGTGATGATTTCGAATTCCATGATGCGGCTGGTCCAAGCCATCACGGCGGGCATAGTCCGTTGCCATCTCAGGATGCCTCCGGCGGGAGTTTGGACAGCAAGATGATAGAGCCCGTTGTGCACGATAACATCATTTGGTTGTCCGATGCAGAGCGTGAATTGAAGAAAATACCGTTCTTTGTGCGTGGCAAGGCCCGCCGGAACACCGAAGCATTCGCTGCCGAAAAGGGTCTTAACGAGATCAATCTTGATACGCTTTATGAAGCAAAGGCACATTATGCGCGATGAAGTGATCCATCAGCCGTACCGTGTCGTGATTGTCACGCTTGATGCGCATGCGGCGGGCCCCGCTTTGCGTGTGTCTTCGCGTTTGGCGCCTGATTTTCCGGGTTTGGAAGTGCAAGTTATTGCCGCAGCCGAATGGTCTGAATGCCCCGATGCTTTAGCGCGAGCCAAAGAGGCCGTCGCCCAAGGCGATATCATTATCGCAAACCTGCTTTTCCTAGAAGAGCACGTCAAAGCTATCTTGCCTGCTATGCAGGCCCGCCGCGACAGTTGCGATGCAATGTTGGGTGTTATTGCCGACGGTGAAATCGTTAAGCTGACCCGCATGGGTGACTTGGATATGTCAAAGCCTGCCAGTGGCGCCATGGCTTTGATGAAAAAGCTGCGCGGTTCAAGCAAAGCAAGTGCCGATTCAGGTGCCAAGCAGATGAAAACACTGCGCCGCTTGCCAAAGATCCTAAAGCTGATCCCCGGCAAGGCGCAGGATATGCGTGCTTGGTTCTTGTGTATGCAATATTGGCTGGGCGGATCTGACGACAATGTCGAACAGATGATCCGCTTTTTAATCGGTCGCTATGCGGACCGCGCTGATTGGCACGGCGCAAAGGCCGACTTGCCGATCGAATACCCTGATGTCGGTCTCTATCATCCTGATCTGCCCGATCATCATATCGCCACCGATCTCGCCGACCTTCCTGCCCCTGCTGTCCCTGTTGCGACGGTTGGCCTGTTGATGCTCCGCTCTTATATTCTGGCTTCTGATTGCGCGCATTATGATGCGGTTATCCGCAGTTTTGAGGCAAAGGGTATGCGGGTAATTCCTGCGTTTGCGGGTGGCCTTGATGGGCGTCCAGCGATTGATAATTATTTCCAAGGCCGTGTTGACGCAATGGTGTCGTTGACCGGATTTTCTTTGATTGGCGGCCCTGCTTACAACGACAGTGACACCGCTGTTTCTGTGCTGAGCGCGTTGAACGTGCCTTATATCGCGGCGCAGCCACTTGAGTTTCAAACGCTTGGTCAGTGGGCCAAAAGCGGCCAAGGGCTTGGTCCGATCGAAACCACGATGCTTGTTGCCTTGCCCGAGATTGATGGCGCCACGAACCCAACGGTCTTTGCGGGCCGTCACGGTGTTGATGGTTGTGATGGCTGTGCAGTGCGGTGCAAAGCGCAGTCTGATTGCAAGGCCATGGCGCCTTGTGACGAACGTATCGCCAGCCTTACGGAAAAAACCCTGCGGTTGGCGCAATTGCGCCGCAAGCAGAATGCCGACAAGAAAGTTGGCGTTGTTTTGTTTGGTTTCCCGCCAAATGCTGGCGCCGTTGGTACGGCTGCCTACTTGGCTGTTTTTGAAAGCCTGTTTAACACGCTGACCCGCATGAAGTCGGACGGTTATACGCTTGATGTGCCAGCGACTGTCGATGATTTACGTGCGATGATTTTGCAGGGCAACGCTGCCCAGTACGGCCAGCAGGCCAATGTCGCAGCCCATGTCGATGCCGATACGATCGTGCGTAAAAGCCCCCATTTGGCAGAGATCGAAGCAGCTTGGGGCCCAGCACCGGGCAAAATCCAATCTGACGGGCGTGGCGTTTTTGTGCTGGGCCATCACTTTGGCAATGTGTTTGTCGGCGTGCAGCCTGCATTCGGCTATGAAGGCGACCCGATGCGGTTGCTGTTTGAGCGTGGTTTTGCGCCGACACATGCCTTTGCGACGTTCTATCTGTGGATGCGCAATACATTCAAAGCTGATGTGGTTTTGCATTTTGGTATGCACGGCGCGCTTGAATTTATGCCTGGCAAACAGGCTGGATTGGGTGCGCAGGACTGGCCAGATCGCCTGATTGGCGAGATGCCGAATGTCTATCTTTATGCCGCCAATAACCCGTCTGAGGCCACATTGGCCAAGCGTCGTTCAAACGCGATCACGATCACACATTTGACGCCGCCTTTGACGACAGCAGGACTTTATAAGGGTCTGGCCGAACTCAAAGACAGCCTGACGCGCTGGCGCGAAATGCCAGAGCATGACAACCAGCGCACCGATCTGGAGCAGTTGATCCGTGATCAGGCCAATTCAGTTGATCTGAATGCTCGCGATATTGATAAGTTGTGGTTGAAGCTGTTGGAGACCGAAGGGTCTTTGATCACCGAAGGCTTGCATGTAGTGGGTAAGCCGCTGTCGGCCGCGGCGCGTGCGGACATGATCCGCTTTATGCCGCCAGGCGAAGCTGCGGATCGTGCTGCCGAACTGCTGAAAGTAGATCACGAACTGCCTGCGCTGATGCGTGCGTTGTCTGGGCATTACATTTCGCCGGTACCCGGTGGCGACTTGATCCGTTCACCTGAAATCGTACCAACTGGCCGCAATATCCATGCCTTTGACCCGTTCCGGATGCCGACAGCATTTGCGATGTCTGAGGGCAAAAAGCAGGTCGATCTGCTGCTTGAAACACATCCCACATTGCCGCGCACAGTGGCATTGGTGCTTTGGGGTTCTGACAACATTAAATCCGATGGCGGACCTATTGGTCAGGCGCTGTCGCTGATGGGTACGAAGCCACGGTTTGATAGCTTTGGCCGCCTTGCCGGTGCTGATCTGATTCCACTTGAAAAACTGGGCCGTCCGCGGATTGATGTCGTGATGACTCTGTCGGGGATTTTCCGCGATCTGCTACCGCTTCAGACCCGCATGCTAGCGGAAGCCGCTTTGAAATGCGCGATGGCTGATGAGCCGCTTGAGCAGAATTTCATTCGTGCACATGCGTTGAGCTATGCCGAGGAAATGGGCTGTGACCTTGAGACCGCAGCACTGCGCGTCTTTAGCAACGCTGAAGGTGTGTATGGTTCGAACGTGAATCAGTTGGTTGATAGCTCTTCGTTTGGTGAAGAAGATGAATTGGCCGACGCGTATGAGGCCCGCAAATCCTTTGCTTACGGAGTGAACGGAAAAGCCGCGCAGAACCCCGCGCTTTTGCAAAAGGCGTTGAAGGACGTTGATCTAGCCTATCAGAACCTTGAATCGGTTGAGTTGGGCGTCACAACCGTTGACCACTATTTTGATACGCTTGGCGGTATTGCTCGTGCTGTGAAGCGCGCAAAAGGTGGCCAAAGCGCGCCGGTTTACATTGGTGATCAGACCCGCGGTGCCGCGAAGGTGCGCACTTTGCAGGATCAAGTCGCACTTGAGACCCGCAGCCGCAGTTTGAACCCTAAGTTTTATGAGGCCTTGTTGAACCACGGCCACGAAGGTGTTCGCCAGATTGAAGCCCATGTCACCAACACGATGGGTTGGTCAGCAACAACGGGCGAAGTTGAACCTTGGGTCTATCAGCGTCTGTCCGAGACATTCGTTTTGGATGCTGAAATGCGCGAGCGTTTGGCAAAGCTGAACCCGCAAGCATCGATGCGTATGGCAAACCGACTGCTTGAAGCGTCCGACCGTGAATACTGGGCCCCTGACGAAGAGACTTTGGCAGCGTTGCAGGATGCAGCGGATGCGCTTGAGGATCGGATGGAAGGGATCGCAGCGGAATGATGATTTTTAAGAGATATTGCGCCCTTGACGGGCGCGGTGAGAAAGGGGCCAGCCCCCTCGGCCTGCGGCCTCACCCCCGAGGTATTTTTGAACAGAAGAAGTTGATGGAAAGGAGGCTCTCATGAGCCCCAGAGATGAAATTCCGAACCTACGTGGTCAAGATGGCGAAGGGTCCGTTCAGGTCCATCAGCCGGAAGATGCGAAGATTGAAGGCGCGAAGGTCTTTGCCGTTTATGGCAAGGGCGGGATCGGTAAATCGACGACGTCGTCGAACCTGTCTGCTGCTTTTTCCATGCATGGCAAGCGCGTGCTGCAAATTGGCTGTGATCCCAAGCATGACAGTACGTTTACGCTGACTGGCACATTGGTTCCGACCGTGATTGATATCCTCAAAGATGTTGATTTTCACTCGGAAGAGCTGCGCCCAGAGGACTTTATCTTTGAAGGCTTCAACGGTGTGAAATGCGTCGAAGCTGGCGGCCCACCTGCGGGTACTGGTTGCGGTGGATACGTTGTTGGCCAGACGGTCAAACTGCTTAAGCAGCACCACCTGCTCGAAGATACCGACGTTGTGATTTTTGACGTGCTTGGCGACGTTGTGTGTGGTGGCTTTGCAGCCCCGTTGCAGCATGCTGACCGTGCGCTGATCGTGACGGCAAACGACTTTGACAGCATCTACGCAATGAACCGGATTATTGCCGCTGTTGAGGCGAAATCGTCCAACTACAAAGTGCGTCTGGCCGGTTGCGTTGCTAACCGTAGCAAGGACACGGACGAGGTTGATCGTTACTGCGAAACCGTTGGTTTCAACCGCATCGCGCATATGCCCGATCTGGATGCGATCCGCCGCAGCCGTTTGAAGAAAAAGACCTTGTTTGAAATGCCCGATGACGAAGATGTCGTGATGGTGCGTGCAGAATACATGCGTCTTGCTGAAACGCTTTGGAATGGCACAGAACCGCTGGCACCTAAGTGTTTGCCTGACCGCGAAATCTTTGAATTGCTTGGGTTCGATTAATGGCCAGTTACGCCGCCACACGGGATCGGGTCGAACACTATTTCGATCGCACTGCTACCAAAACATGGGAGCGTCTGACCTCTGACGCGCCAGTGTCCGGTGTGCGTGCAACCGTACGTGCGGGGCGTGACCAAATGCGTGCTTTGATGTTGGCGCAACTGCCCGAAGATTTGCGCGGCGCGCGGATTTTGGATGCAGGCTGCGGCACAGGCGCGATGGCTGTTGAACTGGCCCAGCGCGGCGCGGAAGTCGTGGCTGTTGATATCTCGCCTGCGTTGGTAGAGATCGCTGAGAAGCGGATGCCAGCAAACCTGTCAGGTCAGATTTCCTGGGTTGCGGGCGATATGCTGGATGCCACGAACGGCATGTTTGACCATGTCGTCGCAATGGATTCGATGATTTATTACACTGCGCCTGACATTGCCGCCGTTTTGGGCAAAGCCAGCCCGCGTGTGAACGGCAAGTTTGTTTTTACCCTGCCCCCGCGCACCCCTGCGCTGATGGCCATGTGGCGTGTGGGCAAACTATTCCCCCGTGCTGATCGCAGCCCCACGATGATACCGCAGACAACTGCTGGTGTGGCGCAGGCTTTGCGTGATGCAGGTATCAAAGGCCGTCTGTCCGAGATCGAGCGAGTAAAGTCCGGCTTCTACATTTCCAACGCCCTCGCGTTTGAAGGAGGTCGCAAGTGATCTTCAAAGCGTCATCACTCAAGAAAATCTCGGTGGACCTGCTGCCGTTTAGCGATGCTGTCAGTGATGACTTGCCTCTGGGCCAGTTGTTGCGTCTGTCGTTGTTTCAGGTTTCGGTGGGTATGGCGGCTGTGATGCTGCTGGGCACGCTGAACCGTGTGATGATTGTCGAGCTTGATATCGGGTCGATGCTGGTTGCTGCTATGATTGCGCTGCCAGTTTTGGTTGCACCGCTGCGTGCTTTGGTTGGGTATAAATCTGACAATTATAAGTCTGCCATTGGTTGGAAGCGTATTCCGTATCTCTGGCTTGGCACTATGTGGCAGTTTGGCGGTCTTGCGATTATGCCGATGGCATTGTTGGTGCTGTCGGGTGATCGCACGCTTGATTTCCCGATTGCGGGTTATGTTGGTGCCGCCCTTGCGTTTCTGATGACCGGCTTTGGTATGCACATGACGCAAACCGCTGGTTTGGCGCTAGCTGCTGATCGTGCGACCGAAGAAACGCGGCCAAAGGTAGTCGCACTTCTTTATGTGATGAACCTTGTGGGGATGGCGTTTGCCGCGATTATCATCGGTGCGTTGCTGCGTGACTATTCTGCGTTGCGTTTGGTGCAGGTTGTGCAGGGCACGGCTGTTGTCACACTGCTTTTGAACCTGATTGCGCTTTGGAAGCAGGAAAAGGTCAAACCAATGACCAAAGCCCAGCGCGAAGAGGCGTCGCCGACGTTCCGCGATGCGTGGAAAGATCTAGCAAGCGGTGGCGATGCGGGTCGTTTGCTGGCTGTCGTGTTTATCGGAACAATGGCGTTCAACATGCAAGACGTGCTGCTAGAGCCATATGGTGGCGAAATTCTAGGCCTATCTGTGTCTGCAACAACATTGCTGACTGCAATGTGGGCTGGTGGCGCGCTTGTTGGTTTTGGATTTGCGGCGCGCTGGTTGGCGAACGGCATTGATCCTTACCGGATGTGCGCACGCGGTATTCTTGCGGGTATCCTCGCGTTTTGCGCAGTGATCTTTTCGGCCCCCATTGGGTCGCCTGCTTTGTTCTATCTAGGCGCAGCTTTGATCGGTTTCGGTGGCGGCCTGTTCGGCGTCTCGACCCTGACGGCTGCCATGACAATGCCCACGACTGGCAATGCCGGTCGTGGTTTGGCCCTTGGCGCGTGGGGGGCTGCACAAGCCACCGGCGCCGGGCTGTCCATCTTTATCGGGGGTACTATCCGTGACCTCGTGAACCATGCCGCTGGGAACGGCACATTGGGAGAGGCGCTCGCCACGCCTGCCACCGGCTATTCGGTTGTTTATCACACCGAAATTGGCCTTCTTTTCCTAACCCTGATCGTGCTGGGGCCGCTTGTGCGGTTGCGGCCCATAACCGACGGAAGGTCTGCCAAGCTGGGATTGGCTGACTTCCCGACCTAACCACCGAAAGGATAATACTATGGTTGGTGTAGAATTTTTTGGAGACTTTGATCTGGCGAGCGCAGCAATTTGGCTCTTCTGGATCTTTTTTGCGGGGCTTGTTTACTACCTGCAAACTGAAAACATGCGCGAAGGCTATCCTTTGCGTGACGATGCCGATGGCGTGCCTGCTAACGAAAGCCTGTTTCCTTTGCCAAAGGAAAAGACATTCAAACTGCGCGATGGTCGTGGTGAACTGACAGTGCCTTCGCGTGAATACGAAGACACCAAGATGCGGTCCGACCTTGCGTTGGCCCAGTCTTCTGTGTCGACTGGTTCGCCTTGGATCCCGACAGGTGATCCGATGGTTGATGGTGTTGGTCCTGCCGCTTGGGCGCCGCGCCGCGATGAGCCTGAGCTAGACGCGCACGGTCATGTGAAAATCAAGCCAATGTCGCTTTTGGAGGACTTCAAAGTCTCTGCGGGACGTGATCCGCGCGGCAAAGTTGTTGTTGGCCGCGATGGTGAAGTTGTTGGCCGTGTCACCGACATGTGGGTCGACGTGCCAGAGCAGATGGTCCGCTATTTGACCGTCGATCTAAACCCAGAAGGGTCCGGCAAAACACGCTTGATCCCGATGACGCTTGCTAAAATTGGTACTGACCGCGTGACGGTCAAAACACTGATGGCAAGCAACTGGGATGGCGTTCCGAAAACCAAAAGCATGGAACAAGTCACCGTGCTCGAGGAAGACAAGATCACAGCGTATTACGCTGGCGGGACAATGTACGCGTCCTGATCTGAAGCGATGAAAATGATGTGTCCCCGGTTCGCCACCGGGGCCACCACGAAAACAAAGGGGGGAACATCCCATGAGCCATGATGATTTTAACTTCGAACCGATCAAAGGGCTGCCAGAGCAGTTGCCTGACGGTGAACATATCTTGTGGCAGGGTGCCCCTGATCCACGTCGCCTTGCCCGAGAAGCATTGGGCGTGCGCTGGGTTGCCGGCTATTTTGCTTTACTTGCATTCTGGCGCATTGGCGTGTCTTCGGCTGAAATGCCGCTTGGCGCGGCGATCTTCCATGGTGTGCCGTTTCTTGTTCTTGGCGTTGTCGCCTGCGGAATCCTTTACGCGATTGCCTATGTCCAAGCGCGTTCCACGGTTTACACGTTAACCAACAAGCGGGTGGCAATGCGCATTGGCGCGGCGCTGACTATGACGCTGAACTTGCCTTACACTTGGATCGGCAACGCGAGCCTTGACCTGAAACCATCGGGTCACGGCACATTGGCGTTTGAGTTGATTGGCGAAACACGCGTGTCCTTCCTGATGTCCTGGCCGCATGTGCGTCCTTGGCACATTACTCGTACGCAGCCCGCTTTACGCTGCATTCCTGACGCCGAAAACGTGGCACGTCTATTTGCCGAAGCCGCCGAAACACGGATTTCAGAGCCACGCGTTGAACGCATCAGCCAAACAGACGGCAATGCCGTCGCAGCGGAGTAAGCATCATGTCCCAACTTGAACAACAAATGCGCCACCGTGACAAAGAAATGGTGCCCCGCTTTCTGGTGCAGGCCATGTTTGGCCTGATGGCAGCGACACTTTCGCTTGTTGCCTATGCGCAGTGGTTCGATGTGCCAAACCGCGGTGTCTTGGTAGAGGCACCAGTTACGCAATCGCTCGAGATTGTCATGGTCGGTGATCGCAGCGGTATTTACGAGGTTTTGACGACAGATGGTCAATTGATCGCATCGTCTTCTGACGAAAAAGCTGGTTTTATTGGCGTCATGGGTCGTGTCATCGACCGCGAACGTTTTGTGCATGACCTGACAGGGAATGCGCCGATCACTGTTGTCCGCCGGGAGAACGGCAATATCGCAATCATTGACGATACGACTGACCTGTCCGTCGAGTTGATTGGATATGGCAAGGATAACGTAGCCGCCTTTGCCAAGCTGCTAGACTGAAACAGTGCGCGGGTTAGCCCCCTGCGCCTTTGATTTGTGAAAGGGAACTCACATGGGACTATTTTTTAGAGAGACAGAGACCGCACCATGCACGGTCACGATCTCGCACCGGTTCGAAGAACTGTCCGCGCACGTGCGGTTAGACAATGGCGCCGTCATCAATCCGGGTGACACGGTGCAGGTTCAAGGGCCAGAGATCATGGCAGCCTTCGGTGAATTGGTCGAAGAACAGCGTACGGCAATCATTACCCGTGCATCGAAAATCGAGCAGATGTGGACCCGCGCGACCGGCGATTTCGAGTTCATGGAGCTTTGCGAATTCTCATTTAGTGAAGAGGTACTGTCATGAACATGCACTCGTCCAATGCGTCCACAGCCGAAGAAGCGATTGCCGCCCAAGAGGCGCTGCCACCGCTGACCAATGAAGAAGCAACGCAAGTTGCGATGTCCAACACGCTGCTGACCCCGCGCTTTTACACCACTGATTTCGACGAGATGGACGCGATTGATGTCACGCCTGTCCGCGAAGATTGGGACGTGCTGATTGCGGCGATGAAAGCAGACCCTAACAAAGGTCATTTCAAGAAAAACGAAGATTGGGGTACCGTTGATTGGGACGGTATGGAGCCCGCTTTGAAAGCAGAATTCATCGACTTTCTGATTTCCAGCTGTACCGCTGAGTTTTCGGGCTGCGTGCTTTACAAAGAAATGAAGCGTCGCGGTGCCAACAAAGACATTACCGAACTGTTCGGCCTGATGGCCCGTGACGAGGCCCGCCATGCTGGTTTCATCAACGACGCGCTGCGCGAAGCAGGTATTGCGGTGAACCTAGGCTTTCTGACACAGGCAAAGAAATACACCTATTTCCGCCCCAAGTTCATCTACTACGCGACTTATCTGTCCGAAAAGATCGGTTATGCCCGCTACATCACGATTTACCGCCACTTGGAAAAGCATCCTGAAATGCGGTTCCACCCGATTTTCAAATGGTTCCGTGAATGGTGCAACGACGAGTTTTCCCATGGCGAGGCATTTGCTTTGCTGTTGAAAACAGACCCAAAGCTGACCGAAAGCCGCATGAATAAGTTGTGGATCAAGTTCTTCCTCACGGCTGTTTTCTCCACCATGTGGGTGCGCGACCACCAGCGTCCAGAATTCCACAAAGCGCTGGGCGTTGATCCAAAATGGTACGGCCAAGAAGTGTTCCGCGTCACGTCAGAGATCACCACGCAGGTGTTCCCGATGACGCTCGATATCAATCACCCGCGTTGGGAGCCGACATTGAACCGGATGCAGGATGCCAATGTGCAGATTGCAGCAGGTCGCAAGCAAGGCGGCGTTGGAGGTTGGGTCAAGCGTATGGCGGGTTCTGCAAAGGCGGGTTTCGCGTTTGTATCGCTTTTGACAATCCCTGTTCACAAGAATGCTGTGCCTGATCGTCCTGGTTTGGTGCCAGCTTACTGATGGTGGGATCGATTTTCATATTGAAAATCGGTGGAGGCGCTGCCTCCACACCACCGGGATATTTTTACTCGGAAGAGGACCAATGAGTTCGCCTTGGATCGCATCGCTGATCGCTATTTTCGTCTGGTGGTTTTCCACTGGTGCGATTTTGGTCGCGGTGCGACGGGCTGATCGGTTGGGCACGCATGGAATGACGGTGTTCATGGGGTTGCCCCTGCTTGCGCTTGGGGTTTGGGCTGTGAATGCGTCGCTTGCTGATGTGTCGGTTTATGGTGCTTATCTTGGTTTTGCTGGCGCTTTGGCGATCTGGGGCTGGATTGAACTTGCGTTTCTTGCGGGTGTGATCACCGGTCCGCAGCGTGAAGATTGCCCATCAGGCCTTGCCCCGGGTGACCGGTTCTTTCGCGCTTTTTCGACCGTTGCCTATCACGAGCTGGCGCTGACGCTAGGACTTTGGGGGTTGGTTATGGCTTCGGTTGGCGCGGAAAATCGCATTGCGGTTGCCATTTATCTGGTGCTGTTCTTGGCGCGAATTCTGGCCAAGCTGAACCTGTTTTATGGCGTGCCGCGTATCAATCTGGAGTTTGTGCCAGACCGCTTGATACACCTCAAATCATACTTCCGGCGCGGTCCAGTGACGCTCGCTTTCCCCATAGCGATAACTGTCTTGACCGCCCTTTTGGCAGTTTGCGCCGAACGCCTTTGGACCGCCGGGTCTGACGTGACTGTCGTGGGCTTTGCCTTGCTGACTGCAATGGCTGCACTTGCCCTACTTGAACACTGGTTGATGGTAGTGCCATTGCCCGATGCGAAACTCTGGCGGTGGATGCTTCCCTCGCCAAAAACGATGACCAAAGAAGAGAGATAAGTTCGATGGATTTTGACGCCCTATTCAACGCCCAAATTAGCCAACTGAAAACCGATGGAAACTATCGGTATTTTGCTGAACTGGAACGAAAGTGCGGCAAGTTCCCGCGCGCTGCAAACCATGACGAAGATGGCGTGCGCGACGTTACCGTTTGGTGTTCCAACGACTATCTAGGCATGGGCCAGCATCCAAAAGTGATCGCCGCGATGTGCGAAGCGGTTGAACGCACCGGAACGGGCGCAGGCGGTACACGCAACATTTCAGGTACAAACCATGATCACCTTTTGTTGGAACGTGAATTGGCTGATCTGCACGGCAAAGAGGCCGCATTGCTTTTCACATCGGGCTACGTCTCCAATTGGGCCGCGCTTAGCACGTTGGGCAGCCGCCTTGAGAATTGCGTTATCCTGTCAGACGCGGGCAATCATGCGTCAATGATCGAAGGCATTCGCCATTCACGCGCAGACAAAGTGATCTGGAAGCATAACGACGTGCATGATCTGGAAATGAAGCTGCGCGCCCTTCCAGCGGATGTACCTAAGATCGTTGCCTTTGAGAGCGTCTATTCGATGGAGGGCGACATCGCCCCCATTCGGGAAATCGTAGAAGTTGCCGAAAAGTATGGTGCGATGACGTACTTAGATGAGGTACACGCCGTTGGCATGTATGGACCACGCGGTGGTGGCATTAGCGAGCGCGAAGGTCTGGCCGATCGCATTACGCTGATCGAAGGCACACTGGGCAAGGCATTTGGTGTGGTGGGTGGTTATATCACTGGGTCTGTGGCCCTTTGTGATTTTATCCGTAGCTTTGCGTCAGGGTTTATCTTTACGACTGCCTTGCCGCCCGCTGTGGCAGCTGCGGCGCGGGCGTCGATCGCGTATCTCAAGACTTCTGAAATGGAACGCGCCCAGCAGCGCCGCCAAGTCGCCCGCCTGCGGGCTGCATTGGACCGCGAAGGCATCCCGCATATGGAGAACGACAGCCATATTGTTCCTGTCATGATCGGTGATCCTGTCAAAACACGGATGCTCGCCGATTACTTGATGCGCGAGTGGGATATCTACGTCCAGCCGATCAATTACCCGACCGTTCCAAAAGGAACGGAGCGGCTGCGCTTTACACCATCGCCATTGCATACGGATGCTGATATCGCACACCTTATCAATGCATTAAGGGTTTTATGGAAACAATGTGCACTTGCGCACGCTGTTGCGTAATACGCTTCACGCAAACTTTTGCCGCAGGGGGTGGACCGCTTGGCCCTATGCGTTATGTTAGCCTTTGACTGGGGCGAACGGTCACAGAACTAGATCGAAGAGGATTACGATCATGAAGAAATTTACAATTGCAGCTGCTTTTGCTGTGCTTGCCGCACCCGCATTTGCAGACGGCCATGCCGCAACTGTCGGTGACGCCGCCGCGGGTGAAGAACAATTCAACCGCCAGTGTGTTGCTTGCCACGTCGTAGCTGACGCATCTGGCGAAGTCCTTGCAGGACGCAATGCGAAAACAGGACCAAATCTTTATGGTCTTGCTGGTCGCACAATGGGTTCCGTTGAGGATTTCCGCTACAGCGATGCATTGGTTGAGCTGGGCGAAGCTAGCACACCTTGGACTGAAGAAGCCTTTGTTGGCTACGTTCAGGACCCAACTGGTTGGCTGCGCGAAACCCTAGAAAACCGCCGTGCGCGGGGCAAAATGGCCTATCAAGTCCGTCAGGAAGATCAGGCATACGACCTTTATGCCTACCTCGCTACTTTCAGTGCTGAATAATAAGCAATTCACGCTTTAGAATGCGAAAAGCCGTCAGGGGAAACTCTGGCGGCTTTTTACGTGTCTAGAATAAGCTGTGCGATAGTTTCCGGATCTTCTTCGTGGGCCAAATGCCCAAGATTTGGCAATTCCGTTAGCCGCGCATTCGTCAGCGTGCGCACGGCATCGGTGCTAACATGCGGCGGTACGGCTTTATCCGAAAGCCCGGTGATCAGATGAACAGGACAATCGACCTTGTCCAATCGCGCCAATAATCCATCCAGCGACCATTGCGACATCATAGAAAGTGTCGCGTCCACATGGCCTTTGTCCTTTGCGAGTCGATAATAGAGGTCGAGCCCCTCTTGATCCAACTGCGATCCTGTTCCTTTTACCAGATTACGGATGCTCGCTGGCGTCGTCGTGCTTGCGAAAATACTGGCGCTAAAGGGTGTGACCGCCAAGGCTTTGGCCATGATCGGAAAAAGCCAACCAGCGACGCCTTTGAAATTTCCCAAGGCTGCGTTTATGCCGACAATCCCGCGTTTTGGTATCATCCCTAGTTCCCACATGCGCAATGCAATCGCGACACCCGCGGAATGTCCAACTATCAAGTCGGGCGCCCACCCTTGGTTGCGGCAAAGGGAGAGTAGATCTTCGGACATATGATCAAGTCCGCAGCGCTGCTGCGCGCCTAGCTGGGTGAATCCTTGTCCGGGTAGATCGACAGCGATGACACGGTTTGTCTGCGCAAGTATCGGAAAAACCCCGCGAAAACTTTGCGTTGCCCCACCAGCGCCGTGAATCAGTAAAATCAGTGCACCTTCTCCGGCTTCTTGGATATGCCAGCGGTGCGGGCGGTGCAGCACTTGACGAGAACACTGTGCAAGCGGCCAGTCTTTTGCGTCTTGTGGCCAGCGCATCTGTTAATCGCCCAAAACAGTCGCGACAGACTTTGACAGCTTTGCAGCGTCTGCGCGTGGCAATGGCAAATACGCTGCATTCAAAGTCTGAGCGAGGCTGCGCAAGGCCGGTTCCGGTCTGTTGCCGGTATCAATTACAATTGCGTCCGTATTGTTTGCCCGCAAGATACGCGCGATTTGCTGGGCATCGATTGCTGCCTGTTTGCGGTCAGCCGTTCCATCAAGTGCAATATTCGCCCGTCCATCGGTGAGAATTGCAATTGTCGGGGTCAAGCCCCGCCGCGACGCCTGAGTCGCCTGTTCAAACGCGGTCATTAATCCAGCCGCAAGTGGTGTGCCGCCGCCACCTGGCAAGGCGGCAAGACGCCGTTTAGTTTGTACCAATGACCGTGTGGGCGGTAGCAAAAGCTCTGCCTCGGTTCCACGAAACGCAACAAGTGCGACGTGATCGCGCCGCGCATAGGCTTGCGCTAGCAGCAATTCGACCGCGCCTTTGGCTTCGGCCAATCGCGAAAGCGCCGACGACCCAGAAGCATCGACGGCAAAGATCAAAAGGCGGTCTGACTTTTCTTCAAATCGTTTGATCTGAATATCAGCGGGTCTAATCTGAAGCCCCTCGCGACCTGATGCATCGCGCCGGATCGTTTGCCAAGGTGCCGCCGCACGCAAGGTGCCTATGATATCAATTTTAGCCCCATCGCTGATCCGGCCTGCGCGTGATGGCAAGGGACGCCCGCGACGGTTGCCCTTGCGCGCTGCACCTGTTCCATTTCCACGACCAGCGCGTGCCTTTTGCGCCGCTAATTGATCAAGCAGGTCATCAGGAAGTAGTGCCCGCACCGCCTCGAGTAGCAACTCATCCGGCAGATCAAGCGTTTCATTATCTTCACCACTCTCGTCAGAGTTTTCATCTTGCGGCGGTGCAGGCGGTTCTTCGTCGGTTTCGGGTTCCGGAATGCGCGTCGCGCGATGTGCAAGGGTCAAGGCACAAGCTGCCTCAAGATCGTCAGATGTGACACTATCCCTGCCCAAAAGCGCTGCATGGGCGCGCGCCGCGCGCAACGCGAACAATGGCGCGCGCATGCTGTCGATACCCAGTTCCAGCGCGGTACGAATGATTTGGGGCAGCATATCAGATGGGACAAAGACGTCATTTAACCGAACGGAATGTTCCTTTGGACCAGCTGTGTCGGTGTCGCTAATCGTGCAATTGGACAGATCAAGATGGAATGCAAAACGCTCTGCCAGTTTGGGATTTAGCACTTCGTCCGGTTCCGCACCTTCGTCCAAAGCAATCAGAACATGGCCTTGGTTCTTATCCAAAGCGACGGCTAAACGCGCGGCCAATCCAGTTGTTGCACGCTCTGCCATTACCAAAACGAGTGTCCCTGGCGTCGCAAGAATCCCTTTTTCCTGCACTAGCTGCCCTGACGCCAAAGTGGCCGACAAGTCCAGACCACCAAATAGTGCCTCGTCTGATATTGTCGGATGTAGTTTGCGGGCCTTGGGATCAAAGTGTTTCACCAGCTGATCGCGCACAGGCCCAGACCGCGCACGCACGCAGATACCGCCCAGCCCCGGGTCAAGCTGCAATAGCTGCAGCGCCAGTTTTGCACGGGTCCAAATATCGCTAGCCAAGGACTTCTTCCACTGTCCGTGCAACACGTGTGCCGCTGCCAGCTTCGTCCAATGGATCGCGGCGCAAACGGTGACGCAGCGCCATTGGGGCCATATCCCGGATATGGGCACGCGTCAGTGCGGTGTCATCGCGCCAAGCAGCGTATGCGCGGGCGGCTTTTAGCAATGTTAACTCGCCGCGCAACCCGTCAGACCCCAAAGCCAAGCAAAGCTCTGCCACGTCCGTAAGCATCTTTTCGGGCGTTTTTAGCTTTGTTAGACTCTTTCTAGCTGTCAAAATTCGATCTCTGATTGTCGCGTCTTCGGCCTGCCAACGAAGCATGAATGCGGCATTATCATTCTCGAACGCATCACGGCGCTTGATGACCTCGACCCTTGTTGCGACCTCTTTTGGTGACGCGACTTCGACGGACAAGCCAAAACGGTCCAGCAATTGCGGACGCAGTTCACCTTCTTCCGGGTTTCCTGATCCGACCAGCACAAAACGTGCCGGATGACGGATTGAAAGGCCTTCGCGCTCCACGACATTTTCGCCTGATTGCGCCACATCGAGCAGCAAATCGACAATGTGATCCTCGAGCAGGTTCACCTCGTCGATATAAAGGTATCCACGGTTGGCACGGGCCAATAGACCGGGCTGAAATGCTTTCTCGCCTTTGGTCAGCGCCTTTTCGATATCCAGCGCACCTGTCACGCGGTCCTCGGTCGCGCCAAGTGGCAGGTCGACGACGGGAGTGGGCATTTGATGGGCGCGTTTCGACACTAATCCGGCCCAATCTGGCACATCTTTGGCTGCTGCACTGTTCACGGGGCAGCCTTTGATCGCCTTGATCGGGGGCAGTAATGCCGCCAGCGCGCGCACGGCTGTCGATTTGCCAGTCCCGCGATCACCGAATACCAAGACGCCGCCGATGCTGGCATCGATGGCAGTCAGGATCATTGCCTGTTTCATTTCTTCCTGACCGACGATGGCGGAGAATGGGAATGGGGTCATAATGTTGTCTCAAGCTTAGCTAGGGGTGAGGTGCCGTTCCACGTTCCACGATCTGAATGAACGGCAAAGCGGGCGTAAAGTTCTTCGCGAAACCAGCCTTCGTCGCGCACGGCACGAATGGCTTCCGCATGGGGCCCGGTGCGGGCAAATCCGGCCATTGCCTGCTCAGACGGCCAAATAGAAAATGTGATCTGATGCAGCATCGGAACTTCGCCGATGCCGATCTTAAAGGCGACATTGGGGTCTTTGCCAATCATCACCGAGATATTCGGCACGCGCCGCCAGAACCGCTTCAGAATGCTGGGCTTGATGGTCGCGCGCGTTAGGGCGGCTAACGGGCCTGTTGATTGCGCGCCCGATGGCTCAAACGGTGTCTGCCCCGACCATGCGCCGCGCGCGGTCTGCGTTTGCAAAAAGACGGTCCAGCTTTCGCTGGCTTTCGCTTGGTAGCGCGCAAAAACCCCCGTCTGTGTGCGATCGCGCGCGGTTTCCGCGTTAGGCCAAGTAGCGAGAATTGCATAGACAGCGGTGTTTGGTACGGGGGTGAACCCTTCGCCAGTTCCCGACCCGCAAAGTTTCCAAAAACCAATGTCAGGAGTGCGGCCAAGAGGGAGACGTGCGCCGCCCATCATCGTCAACGCCCACACGCGGGCCAAGGGCCCGGCAAAGCGGAAGAATGATAGGCTAACGGTCTGAGTCACTGGCGGAACCTCGTGATGTGTCAGGAATTTCTGACACATTTCGTCGCATATGGGAAGGTATTCACGATAAGAATTGTCAACTTGCGTTTACACTATTAGAGTCGAGCAATGATGACAGACAATCAAAACGATTCAAATGCGGCAATTGTGATTGGTGCGGGATTGGGCGGACTTGCCGCTGCAATGCGCCTTGGTGCCAAGGGCTATGCCGTCACCGTGCTGGATCGTTTGGATCAACCCGGCGGTCGTGGGTCATCTGTGACCCAAGATGGGCATCGATTCGATTTGGGGCCGACGATCATTACTGTGCCTCAAGTATACGAGGGCCTTTGGGCTGCCTGTGGTCGCGATTTTCACAAGGATGTTGATCTGCGTCCGATGGATCCGTTCTACGAGGTCCGCTGGCAGGACGGTTCGAAATTCACTGCCCGCCAAGATACCGAGGCTATGCTGGCAGAGGTCGCACGTCTTAGCCCTCGCGATGTGAAAGGCTACAAGCGTTTCCTTAAGGATAGCGAGCGTTGTTATAAGGTTGGTTTCGAAGGCATGGTCGCCAAGCCGATGCACCGCATGTGGGAAACCATCAAAGTTCTACCGCAGTTCGCGATGTTGCGCGCCGATCGGTCTATCCTTGGTCTGGCCAAGGCCCGTGTCAAAGATGCCCGTTTGCGCATGGCGCTGTCGTTTCACCCGCTGTTCATCGGCGGTGACCCGATGCATGTGACGTCAATGTATTCGCTGGTGGCCTATCTCGAGAAAGAGTTTGGCGTGCACTATGCGATGGGCGGCGTGCAAGAAATTGCGAACGCCATGACCCGCGTTATTCAATCCCAAGGCGGGCAAGTCCGCCAAGGTGTTGAGGTCGATGAGATTCTGATCGAAGATGGCGCCGCGACGGGGGTTCGGCTTACAAATTCAGACACTATTCCAGCCCAACTCGTGGTTAGTAATGCTGACGCAGGTCATACGTACCAGCGCCTTTTGCGCAATCATCCCCGCAAACGCTGGACCGATAAAAAGCTGAAATCACGCCGCTGGTCGATGGGTCTGTTTGTTTGGTATTTCGGTACAAAAGGTACTGCAAAGATGTGGCCGGATGTTGGCCATCACACGATAACGAACGCGCCGCGCTATGAGGGGCTTCTTCGCGACATCTTTATCAAGGGCAAGCTGTCCGACGACATGAGCCTCTATATCCATCGCCCCGCAAAGACCGATCCAAGCGTCGCACCTGCCGGTGATGATACGTTCTACGTCCTGTCCCCCGTCCCGCATTTAGGGTTCGATGATGCCGTTGATTGGGAAAAGGAGCTCGAAATTTATAAGGCCAAGGTGCAGGCAGAGGTCGAGAAGACATTGCCGGGCTTTGCCGAACTTATCAGCACCGAAATGGTGCTCACGCCCGAGGATTTCCGCGATCGTTACTTGTCACCCAACGGGTCTGGTTTCTCTATCGAGCCGCGCATTCTGCAGTCGGCGTGGTTTCGTCCGCATAACATCAGCGAAGAGGCCAAAGACTTGTATCTGGTGGGCGCTGGTACCCATCCCGGTGCGGGCGTGCCCGGCGTGATTTCCAGTGCAGAAGTCCTGGCGAAAATGGTGCCGGATGCACCTGTGATAACCAAGATGAAAGTGGCTGCCGAATGATCCGTCCAGACGATCTAGCGCATTGCCATGAAGCGATCCGTCATGGGTCGCTGTCGTTTCACGCGGCCTCAAAATTACTGCCGACAAAGGTGCGCGATCCGGCACTGGCGCTCTATGCGTTTTGCCGTTTGGCAGATGATGAAGTTGACGAAGGTGATCATCAGGCTGGTGCCGTTTTGCGTCTGCAAGAACGGTTGGACGCAGCCTATGCGGGCAAGCCGCACAATGCACCCGAAGACCGCGCCTTTGCAGCAATTATCGAAGAATTTGATATGCCTCGCGCCTTGCCCGATGCCTTGCTTGAAGGTCTTGCGTGGGACGCTGCAGAGCGTCGATATGAAACTTTAAGCGGTGTTAGAGACTATTCCGCCCGTGTGGCCAGTGCGGTTGGTGCGATGATGTGCGTGCTTATGCGTGTCCGTGACCCTGATGCGTTGGCGCGTGCTTGCGACCTTGGCGTTGCGATGCAACTAACGAATATCGCGCGTGATGTTGGTGAAGACGCGCGGATGGGGCGTATCTATCTGCCGCTCGATTGGCTGGCAGAAGCTGGTATTGATCCGGTGAATTTTGTACGGGACCCGCTGCCGACGAATGAGGTGCGCAAGATGGTAAAGCGTCTGCTTGCCGAAGCGGATCGTCTTTATCTTAGATCAGAGGCGGGGATTAACGTGCTGCCGTTGCAGGCGCGGACAGGGATCTGGGCGTCGCGATTGATTTATGCAGGCATTGGCAAGCAACTTCGCAGTCAAGGCTACGACAGTATCTCGATGCGCGCCCGCACAAGTGGTCGCCAGAAACTGGGTTGGGTCATGCAGGCGGGCGCGCGCGCTGCCACATCGCTGATCATGCCAAAATCTGCGGTTGTTTACGCTAAACCACTGCCCGAAGTTGCGTTCTTGGTCGATGCGGCTAGCCGCGCGCGGCCTGAACAGGCGCGTTCGACCTCTGTCCTTGATATCTTGGCCGAGTTGAAAGCACGCGAAGCAGCCATTGGAACTGACCGCCCGATGGCATAAGTGTAGCGGGTACCTTGAAAGGGACCGCTATGGATATCTGGCTATTTTGTTTGTTTCTCGCGGCGACCTTCGGGGCTGGTGCCACCGGTGCGCTGTTTCCGACAGGTGAATGGTACAA
>Ga0208660_1000074_pt1 | contig 34540 bp, 32 predicted proteins | sample DEB08_DNA_13_FD_184527 | JGI IMG/M metagenome (GOLD analysis project Ga0208660, IMG submission 184527) | Aqueous microbial communities from the Delaware River and Bay under freshwater to marine salinity gradient to study organic matter... | ecosystem: Environmental > Aquatic > Marine > Coastal ... | reverse complement strand
GGGTAAAAATCCTGAAATCACAAGGTTTAAAGGTTTGGGAGAAATCTCACCTAATGAGTTTAAATATTTTATTGGAGAAGATATTAGACTTGAGCCGGTATTGATAAATAAAGAAGCTACTATTGCTGATTTACTTGAGTTCTACATGGGAAAAAATACTCCAGATAGACAAAAGTTCATTATCGAAAACTTGAAAGTTTTAGAGGCTGACGTATAATGAAAGCTTTGTTCGGGAAAAATAACATTAATCCAAATCGAATAAGCAATTTGCTTTTTATTGGTTTGGCTCTTATTATTCTTGTTGTCTTAGTCATACGTGCTATTCAAATCCCATTATTTATTGATGAGATTTACACCTACGATCATTATGTTAGAACTGGATATTTTGGTCCAGTAAGTCCTTATTCTCAAGCAAATAATCACCTTGTAAATACTATTCTTACCTATTTTTCTTTTGAGGCTTTTGGCAATTCTTCTTTAGCGCTTAGGCTTCCGAATATACTTGCGTTTGTCTTGTTTTGTGTTTATTTATTTAGGATAGGTAACCTTTTAAAAACAAGAATTGCTAAATGGTCCTTGTATATTGGGCTATTGTTATCGCTTAATTTCATTGCTTTTTTTGCAGTTGGTAGAGGTTATGGATTGTCTTTTGCCTTTGGTTTAGCTTCTTTTTATTATGTATATAAGCTCTTTGATAATAATAGTGTTTCAAGAGTATTTCTTGCTTTACTGTTTTTAGGATTGGCATTATTTTCGAATTTTTCCTTGCTTCTTTTTTATCTTATTCTAGGAGGAGTAATCTTACTTTTGTCGGTTAAGCAAAGAGAGTTTTATTATTCAGTTTCTTCTTGGTGGAAAATGGGTTTGGCAATGATTCTTTACTTACTAGTTTTTGTAGTTGCAATAGATATTCTCTTTTATTACAAAGATGCAGGTTTGCTTTGGTGGGGAAGTTTATATGGGTTTAGAGCCACCACTTTAAATTCTTTGCTATTTTTATTGTTTCAGTTTACCACAGAAAATGTTCTCGTTTGGGGACTACTATTGGCTTATATTAGTATAATTGGTTTGGTGTTTGTCTTAAATAAATTTAGAATTGAAAAGAAACAATTTGCAACTTGGATTCTGTTTTTAAATGTTATTGGAATCATAGTTTTGGCTAATATATTTGAAGTAAATTATCCATATCAGAGAACAGGATTGCATCTTTATCTGTTCTTTATCTTGAGTGTTTCATTCGTTATAGACTCCATTTCTATAAAATGGATTAGAGTAGTTATAGTTTTACCATTATTGCTTATTCCAATTCATTTTATCCTTTCATTTAATGTAAGCGAAGTTGTGTTTTGGTCGGAAGATAATTTACCAAAAGACTATTTTGAAAAAGTTAAGTCGATAGAAGATGAGAGTAAAAGTGAATACGTCTCAAGTATATTCATTGAAGGAACAACTTACTCAAGTTGGGATTATTATTTGTGGAATGATTTCAGTCCATCTATACCAAGGACTGTGATGGTTCGAGAGACTAAAAAAGACTATTACGATTACCTTATTGATAGAGAGGAGAACGTAACGGAATTGATGTCTTTATTCGATACTTTGGCAATTAATGAAAGTGGACCTTTAGTTCTTTACAAACGAAAAAAGTCAACAAAAAGGAAATTGATATTTGATATTACAGACTCTTCATATTATGAAAAATCTACTGAATTTTATGAGCTGGTAAGGATGACTTTAGATACCTTTTATAGTTCTTCGTTATTTATAGAATCAATTATTCAATTAGATTACCAAAGTTATCCCTTTGTAAGTGCAGTAGTGATTGTTGCCGAAGACAATGAGACAAAAGAGAAATACGCATACAGAACAATTGAGCTAGACACCAAGCAACAATGGATTCCAGAAGAACCTTTTGTTCATGGAGGTTATTTGCATGAAATCCCAAAAGGAAGAAAAGTAGATATATTGGTTTATATTTGGGCAAGAGAAAAACAGCCTTATATTGTACATAGCAGCAAGGTAAAAATCCATCAAGTAATTGAATAAATTAATTTACTCCATATTAGCCGTTTTGGCATTTATTGTTCTGGTTCTAAGAGTAATATATGTTCCTGTAACTCATGATGAAATAGCTACATTTTACTATTATATACAGCCATTTTCGTTTAATCCATTAACGGGAGCACATCCTGACGCTAACAACCATATTTTAAATTCTTTACTCTCGGGTATTGTCCACAAATTCTTTGGTTATTCCGTGTTTCATATTCGCTTAGTCAACTTGATGGCATTTATTCCTTATGCTTTTTTTGTTTTCAAAATAGGACAAAAGCTTTCAACTAAAATCAGTAAATGGGGATTTTATTTAAGTCTCTTGTTTGGGTTTTATTTTGTTCAATTTTTCTCTATTTCTCGAGGATACGGATTGTCAATGCCATTTTTGATGGGAGGTATTTATTTTGCATTTCAATTGTATTATAAAAAATCGCTTTGGAGTATAGTATTGGGTTCAATCTCTTTACTACTAGCAATGTATGCTAATATGTCGCTATTGCCATTGGCGCTTCTTTTGTTTTTAGTAATGATAATTTTAGTATTAAAAAACAAAGAATTTTATTCAGATTTAAAGTCAATTATTGTTCTTGGTCTAACAGCACTTGTAACTCTTTTCTTCACCTATTTTGCCGTAATTATTTCTTTCAAGATGAAAAATGAAGGATCTCTTTATTATGGAGAGTTGGATGGGTTTTGGGCAATTACTATCAAATCTCAATTGCTTATGCTTTTCGAGAATCAAGAAGTATGGATTCAGTTCGCACTCGGCTTTGTATTACTAATCGCTCTGGTTTTATTCTTAGTTAGTTTGTTAAAAGATAAGTTGATATCAATTTTCAAATCAGAATACTTATTTTTCTATTTGCTAATAGGAATCGTTATCGGAATAATATTAATGGCAAAAGTGATGGGGATTAATTATCCCGAAGATAGAGTGGGAATGTATTTGTATCCGTTATTTATTAGTACAGTTTGTTTCTTAGCTGATAAGCAGAAATCCTTATTGCGATTCACACCTGTGCTATTATTTATTATGCCTATTCATTTTGTATTGGCTTTTAATATGGATCACACATCTATATGGAAAACAGGTTATCAGCCAGATAGATTTTATGAAACGGTAAAAAACAGCACTACGGAAACTGGTTATCCAGCATCATTAGGAGGGGACGAACAAAGGATATTTGTTTACACAGAAAAAATATATCGAGATAGTATAAAACCAAATCAACTTCAGTTTTGGAACAAAACGATATTTGATTCTAATATGAATTTACTTCCAGAATCACATCCTGGTAAGTATTATGACTATTTAATTACCAATTCTCAATACATAAGAGATATCGTTCATTTATTCGATTCGGTAGATGTATCGCGAATGAGTGGGCATGCTTTATTTAAGAGGAAACAGCCATCAGTAAAACAACTGTTAGACTCCAAAGAAAACCATTTGGATGGAGAAATAAATCAAGAGTATTTCGAGATTCTTCATCAAACTTATGATTCACTTGGAGTAGATGCAGTAATGATAGGATTAAATTTAGAAATACAATCGCTAAGGCATCCTTTTACTAGTAGAGTTGTAGCAGAAGCAAGAGATAAAGAAACGGGTGAAGTTTATAATTACCAGTATTTTCAGTTAGATTGGTTATCAAATAAAGTTGTGAGTAAAAAACCTTGGGTCAACTCTTTATATTTACAGAATTTACCTAAATTTAAGGAGGTAGAAATAGTGGTTTATTTGTGGAATATTAACCAGAAACCTTATTCTATTTATAAAGGAAAATCAGAGGTTTTTAAGGTTTTTACTGTTGATTCAGTTGAAGCATTGAATAATGATTTTTTTGAGACAACAACAGATAGTTTGAAATTAGATTAATGGCAGAAGAAGAATTAGAAAATATAAATCCAGAAGAAAATAACCCAGAAGGGGAGGATACTTCAAATCAAAACAACAATATCATTTCGGTAAGCGGAATGTATAAGGACTGGTTTTTGGATTATGCTTCATACGTTATTTTGGAAAGAGCTGTCCCATCTCTTGAAGATGGATTAAAGCCAGTTCAAAGAAGGATATTACACTCCATGAAGGAAATGGATGATGGGCGTTACAACAAAGTAGCAAACATTATTGGTAATACCATGAAATATCACCCACACGGAGATGCTTCTATTGGAGATGCTTTGGTTCAGCTTGGGCAAAAAGAATTATTGATTGATATGCAGGGTAACTGGGGAAACACCTTAACAGGTGACCGAGCTGCAGCTGCAAGATATATTGAAGCACGACTTTCTAAATTTGGATTAGAAGTAGTGTTTAATGGTAAAACTACCGAATGGGTTAAATCTTATGATGGTAGAAATAAAGAGCCAGTTAATTTACCGGTTAAGTTTCCATTGTTATTGGCACAAGGAGCAGAAGGAATTGCTGTAGGGCTTTCTACAAAAATTTTGCCGCACAATTTTATTGAATTAATTGATGCTTCGATAAGAGTGTTGCAAGGTAAAAAAACAAATATTCTTCCTGATTTCTTGAATGGAGGAATGGCAGATTTTACTGATTATAACGAAGGTATGCGAGGAGGAAAAATCCGAGTGAGAGCCAAAATCAGAAAAGAAGACGCTAAGACATTAATAGTTCACGAAATTCCTTTTGGAACCAATACATCCAATCTTATTGATTCGATTGTAAAGGCTAATGATAAAGGGAAAATTAAGATTAAAAAGGTAGAAGACAATACTGCCGCAGAAGTGGAAATTGTTATTCATTTGCCAGCAGGAATATCTCCTGATAAAACGATAGATGCTTTGTATGCGTTTACAGATTGCCAAATCTCGGTATCGCCAAACGCTTGTATTATTGAAGACAACACACCTAAGTTTATTGGTGTAAACCAAATGCTCAAAAACAACACTGATGATACAGTGAGGTTATTAAAGATGGAGCTTGATATAAAGCTTGCTGAACTTAATGAGCAATGGCATTATTCTTCATTAGAGAAAATATTTATTGAGAATAAGATATATATCGACTTTGATGGTAAAACCTATGAAGAGGCGATTGAAGTAACTCATAAATTACTTAAGCCACACATTAAGCATTTGCTGAGGGAAGTAACCAATGATGATGTAATAAGACTTCTTGAGATTAAAATGAGAAGGATTACCAAGCATGATGGTGATAAAGCAGATAATTATATTTCTTCTCTTGAAGATCAAATTAAAGAAGTAAAAGAAAAGTTGAATAACTTGATTGAATATGCAATTGAGTATTTCAAGAATTTAAAAAAGAAATACGGAGCAGGGAAGGAGAGAAGGACAGAGATAAGAACTTTTGACCAGGTTGATAAAACCAAAGTAATTGTATCCAACAAAAAACTTTATGTAAATAGGGAAGAAGGTTTTGCTGGATATGGACTTAAAAAAGACGAGTTTGTTCAGGACTGTTCTGAGATTAGTGATATTATAGTCTTTAGAAGAGATGGTGTAATGCTAGTGAGTAAGGCTTCGGATAAGCACTTTTTTGGTAAAGACATTCTTCATATTGCGGTATGGAAAAAAGGTGATAAGAGAACTATTTACCACATGATTTATCAAGATGGTAGTACTGGTGCATCTTATATGAAGCGATTTAATGTGACGAGTATTACTCGTGACAAGGAGTACGATATGACCAAGGGGACTAAAGGCTCTAAAGTGCATTATTTTACTGCAAACCCTAATGGAGAAGGAGAGATTGTACAAGTTGCTTTAAGACCAAGACCAAGTATTAAGAAACTTAAAATTGATATTGATTTTGCAGAACTAATTGTAAAAGGAAGAGCTAGTAATGGAAATAGAGTTACTAAAAATCTAATAAGTAAGGTTACCCAAAAGGAGCAAGGAGATTCTACGCTTTCAGCTCGCAAGCTTTGGTATGATGATATTGTAAGGAAGCTTAATGTAGAGGGGAGAGGAGAGTACTTAGGAGATTTTAAAGGAGATGATAGAATACTAATGATTACCCAGGCTGGTGAGTACAGGTTGTATCCTTTTGATTTGAATATTCACTTTGCTGATGACATGATTCATATCGAAAAATGGAATCCAGATAAGCCAATGTCTGTAATATATTGGGATGGAGATAAAGAGTATTATTATGTGAAAAGATTCTTACTAGAAGATTCTGATAAGCCAGTAGTATTTATTTCTGAGCATCCTAAATCACATTTAGAAATAGCCTCTACTGATTGGAAACCAGTTGTTAATTTACAATTTGACGGAAGAGTTAATAAAAGAGATAACGAAGAAGTAGTGTTGGAAGAATTCATTGCTGTGAAAGGTATGAAAGCACTAGGAAATAGACTTACAACTTACAAAGTAAAATCTATTGATGTGTTGGATTCTATTCCATTCGAACCAGAACCAACTCCTGAGCCAGAAGTAAAAGAAGAAGTTATAGCCGAAGAAACTGTTCCAGAAACTAAAGAAGAAGCGCCAAAAGCTGATGCTAATTCTGGAGAAGATAAAAAGCCACCACCTCCACCAAAAAGTATTGATGATGATGGACAAGCTTCATTGTTTTAATAGATAAGTTTTAAAATGGAATTGTAGGATTCCATTTTATTTTGAGCTTTAATATACCGATTGGTATATTAATTTGTACCTTTGATTAAAATTTAGTCATGGAAACAATTTCGAAGGCAGAAAAGACAAAGCAATTTATTCTTGAAAAAGCTGCTCCGGTATTCAATCAAAACGGATATATAGGAACAAGTCTTTCTGATATAACATCAGCCACTGGATTAACAAAAGGAGCTATTTATGGAAACTTTAAGAACAAGGAGGAGTTAGCTTTAGATTCTTTTCGATTCAATGTAAAGGATATCCTTTTTAAATTAGGAGGGATAATGAATACAGTTGAATCTCCTATTGCTAGGTTGTATGGTATCTCAAGTTTTTACCGTAATTACTATGATTATTGTAAGGGTAGAGGAGGTTGCCCCGTGCTTAATGTAGGAATAGATTCCAATAATACAAATCCAGAATTGTTAACCAAAGTTCGATTTACTATAAACAAAATGCGCGAAAGTGTTGCTTTGATTATAGAAGATGGTAAGCAGAAAGGAGAGATTAAAAAGGAAATAAACTCTTCAGTTTATTCTTCATTAATTTATTCACTTATTGAGGGAGCTGTATTTATGTCTATCACCATGCAGGATGGTAAGCATTTAAAAGATATGATGATTCATTTAGACTCAATGATAAAAAACGAAATTCAATTATAACATATACCAATAGGTATATAAATAAAAAAGTAGATGAAGTATATTATTTTAATGAATCGATTGTTACTTAATTTGAGTTCTTACATAGCTCCTAAATTTTGTTCGAAATTAGTGGTTTCAATATTTTCGAAAGTTCGAATTAAAAATATTAGAGATAAAGAACAGTCTTTTTATACTCAGGCACGAGAATTTAAAGTAAGCCGAAAAAATGAGGATATTCATTGTTATGAATTAGGAAATCCAGATGGGCAGTTATTGTTTTTGGTTCACGGTTGGGAGAGTAATCCTGGATGTTTCACTCAGTTTCTTCCTCATTTACAAGATTTCAGGATTATTGCATTTACATTGCCTGGACACGCTAAAAATAAAGAGACTCATACTAACTTATATAAGTGTAAAGATGCATTTAAATTGGTGTTAGATTTTATCAATCCAACCGAGCCTTTCCATGTTGTTGCTCATTCTTTAGGTTCTTCGGTCTCGGCTTTTGCACTTTCCGAAACTGATTATAAAGCAGATAAACTGGTGTTTTTATCTGCTAATAATCATATAGTTCAGGTTTTTAAAGATTTTCAAAAACTAGTAGGTTTTAATAATAGAGTTTTCAGACTACTTGAGAACAGAATCGAAAAAATGGTTGGCGATAAATTATCTGAAATGAAAGTGGAAGAGAGATTAGAGAAAGTAAAATTCAATGAATTGCTGTTAATTCACGATAAATATGATAAGATTATCCGTTTTAAAAACTCGGAGGAATTACATGCTAAATTCTCTAACTCAAAATTAATTCCTTTCGAAAAAATAGGTCATTATCGCATGCTTTGGAATGAAAAAGTATTGGAAGAAGTGTTGAGGTTTTGATTCTACTTTTTAATAAATAAAAGGTAGCTATATCTTATCGCAAGAACACAAAAAACGGCAAGGATTAGCCAAAAATATTTCATTATAAATTCTGGAAAAAAAGCTCCTAAAAATAGTCCAGGAATCATTCCGTATGCTTTTAACAATCCTAAATCCTAAAAGCTAAAATCTGTTCTTAGTTTCTTATCCCAATTATTTAATAATTTTTTCATGGTGTTAAATTTTAATTACACCTTAAATTAAGAATTATAGATAAGACTTGAGATAGTCTAAATCATATTTTAAGATGATTTTTACCACATTTTACGTATCCTCCCTTTCTCCCTTTTAATCTTAGTTCCAACAAGGCTTTCCCAAAGATACAATCCAGATATTTTTTCGATAGTAGTAGTTTTTACCTGAAAAGAATCCAAAGGAATAGCATCATGAATGTTTTCATTTGGGATAATAAACGACCATATTTTAAGAGCCCCAGTATTAGTTTCGACTAATATAGATTTGAAGAATGCATGAGGAATAGGAAGCGTAACTCCATTATCGTTTTTAGAGCCAATCATAAATACTTCTTGATCAAAAAAGAATAAAGGTCCAGAGATTACATAAGTTTCTAAAACTTTCTTACCTAAATTTAGCCTACGAGTTTCACCTTCCAGTTCTTTCCATACATTTCTATTGAATTTTGGGTGTTGAGGTGACATGTTACTCAGTAAAAATGTTTCACTATTTTGTAAATCATTCCCAATTTGGTTTGCACTGGAAACTAAGTGACCTCTGTCAAAACCTGTGCTGGAGTAATCTGCTAAATCAGCTCTAAATCGTTCAGGAATTCTATAATCTGGACGAAAATTATTAGCTCTTGTTGTTTCAGATTTTGATGAATCTATTACTTCCAAAGCCCATTTCGCTTGATTGTATTACAATATACCGATTTTTACCAAGCAGTAAAAGGACTCTTAATCAATTGTGAATTGTAGTATCTAATATCATCACTTACTTCTAATCCTATCCAAGATGGAATTTTAAATTTTTCATCTTCATCATATAGCTCTATTTCAGCTAAAATAAGTCCATTGTTTTCTCCTTCAAACACATCAATTTCCCAAGTATGAATTCCTTGTTTCACTTCGTGTCTAGTTTTTTCTATAAGAGGTTTTTCGCAAAGAAGAATAAGCTCTTTTGCTTCACTCGAAGGAATTTCATATTCAAATTCTTGTCGAGATATTCCTTCAGATTTACTTTTAATAGTGAGGTAAGCCTTGTTATTACTTATCCTAACTCTAACGGTTCTTTCTGCATTAGAATTTAAGTATCCTTGCTTAATAGAAATGGATTTGGAAACTTCATCTTTCCAAGAATTATTTTTAACTAAAAATTTTCTTTCAATTTCTTGAGGCATATTTTATAAGATATCATTCAATGATTTAACAGAAACTGGATTTGAACTTGTAAACCCTTCACCATGTTTCGCTCCAATTGTTCGTCCAAATTGACGAGCTCTTCCATCAAGAAAATCCATAAATTCTTGCGAAGAAATTGGAGTCTGCGGTTCTTTACTTTCAGGATTAAAAAATTGAGAAGAATAAGCTAAAATAGATTTCATTTTACCTTCCATTTCATCAGAAATATCAATTACAAAATCGGGCTCAATGTATTCATCTTGTATGTAATGGAAAACTTGTTTTGGTCTCCATTTTTCTTGTGACTTTCCATCAATTGAGGTTTCAATCTTTAATAATCCTGATAAAAATGCAGCTCTTTTAACCAATTCACTTCCTCTTCCATGATCTGGATGACGATCACTTATTGCATTACAAAGAATAATGTCTGGTTGGTATTTTCGAATCATTTCAATAACTTTCATCATTGATTTTTCTTCTACTTCAAAAAATCCATCACCAAGGTTCAAGTTTTCTCTAACTATGTTTCCTATGATTTTAGTTGCATTAGCAGCTTCTTCATACCTAAGTTCACGACTTCCTCTTGAACCTAATTCTCCTTCGGTAAGGTCGATAATTCCAACTTTACTTCCGTTTTTTATGTGTTTAATAAGAGTACCGCTACAAGCAAGTTCAATATCATCTGGATGTGCAGCAAAGGCTAAAATGTCTAGTTTCATAAAGTAAAGTTAGACAATATCATATTATGTTTAGTAAAGAAATTGAAGCTTATACGTTTTTCCATTCGTATTCTTCATCCCAATCGTAAAACTTTTTGATAGCAGAACCATTATTTTTAAGCCACTTCTGGATTTTTTTGTTTGTGCTAGATGCATAAGCTATATATGCAAAAGTCTCAAGCATTCCTTCTTCTTGCATTTCTAAGAAGTAAGGTACATATCTTTCCCAGTAGTAACCAATTTGTCCTTCCTGATTCTCTTTAAGTAAGTTACAAAGAGTTTCCATCATGCTGGCTAATCTATCAGCATCAGTTTCTTTTCTTTCTTTAGAGGATAAGTTTAGAGTAGATGATAAAGTTAATGTCATCTCCATAGAAGAGAAGTCATCTTCGACAACAACAGTAGAATCTACATCTTCATCAGATGAAATACTTGATAGAGTTATTGAAATAGAATTTCTTCCTGTTTTGGTAGCTGCTTTAGTAGTTACTTCTTCTAACTTTATAAGGTTTGCAGGAGCACGTGAGCTTTTTGGTGAAATTATTAAATACCTAGCAAGCATAAATATTTTAGGAATTTTATTCCCTTCTATACTGTTGTATACTGCTAGTCCATTATATGATCCAGAGTGATCAGGCTCTAATTCAATTGCTTTTTTAAAACTCTCATTACAATCTTCTAGCCTGTCATTTTGTATTTCGGTAATACCTTTGTTAAAGTATAACATATGGTACTCAGGAAAAGCTTCAATTCCTTTTTCGTAAATGTCAATTGCTTTACCAGCTTCACCTAAATCATCCCAGCTATTAGCTTCTATCATGTAAACTTGCTTCATAGTTTCCGATTCAGGATCTACTTTTTTTGCTTGTTTACAAGCATCAATTGCTTCTTGATATTTTCCCCAAGCATAATAACTTAAAGCTTTCTCGTACCAGGCACTTATATTTTCATCATCAATTTTAATTGATGCATCATATTTTTTAATAGCTTGTTTGTATTTTTTTGCATCATGAAGAGCTATTCCTTCTTGGATAAGTTTTGTCTTTTTACTTGTTTGTCCAAAAGAAATAGAGGATGCCAAAAGAAAGGCAAATGTTAGGGCAATTAAAATTACTTTTTTCATAGATATGTTTTTATATAAATTATTGAGTTCAAGGTAAGAAAAAAACAAGATAAAAAAACCTTGTTTATCTCATAGTGCCTTATTTAGATGAGTTTTAAGTTAAGATTACGTTATTTTTTATCTAAAATAGAGCTTCCTTCATTCTTCAAAAAACTCTGTTTCTTTACTATAAAGTAATGCGAAGCGATTGATAGAATACAATATCCTAAAAAGAAGTAGAGACCCAAAAGAGTAGAGCTCTCTGTTTTTACTCCAGTATTAAGATTACTGAAAGATAAAAAAGCTAAGAAACAGGCTGCTACATAAACATCTGCCATGCTATATTTTCCAATAAAAGTTATTACTTTAATAAGTCTTTCTTGTTTGTTAAGTGAGTTAGTTACTAGGTTAAGGAAGTATAGGCTTAACTTAATTAATGGGTTTAAAACACTAAATAATAGTATAGCTATTCCTACTATTAAATTGTTGCTTTGAAACAGAGTGGAAATAAGCCCTAATACTGATTTACATTGGTAGAAGAAGTACATTTTTCCATTAAATGTTTTAACTCCTCCAACATTTAAATCTCGCATGTAAGCTCCAATTTCTATAAATGGCATAGTAATACCAATCAATAATAACACGAGTGAGCAGGATAAAATAACTATCCCGAATTGAATGTAATTTATTCGATTTTTTCTGTATAGTAGAAAGAAAAACAAGCCAAAAACTAGTATGAATACTCCTGTGATTAACCCATAAAAATTTGCAGTTTGTTTCGCTTTTATTGATTTTTTCCTTGCTTCTTTAGCTCTTTCTTGAGCACTATTCCATGAGCTAGAATCCAAATATCCAGTAATATCTAATAAGCTATTTTCAAAGTTAAGCTCACTTGTGTAAGCCAGTTTATATCTTTGAAATTTTTCGATATCTTGGTGTAGTTTGTTTCCTAAAAAACTAGAAATTAAAAAGAAAACCAGAAGTATTGCTATAAATGCTTTATTCATTATCTATGTTTTTTCGTGAGCCAAGGGTTCCTTTTTCTGAGAGTAGAATAGCTGTAGCTCGAGTGGTTTCGAAATGAGAGAAAATTAAAATCAACATCACTGTGATGGGAACAGAAAGAACCATTCCTATAATTCCCCATATGCTTCCCCATACACTCAATGAAAGAATTACAATCAAAGAGCTAATATTTAAAGAATTCCCCATCATTTTTGGTTCTAAAAAATTCCCTACAAATACTTGAATCATTCCAACAAAAATCAGAACTAGTATAAAAGGTGTGTAATCTGTTCCTCCATATTGAATCAATGCCATTAGTGCAGGAAAAAGAGTGGCAATAAGAGATCCTATTGAAGGGATAAAATTTAGAATAAAAATGAAGAATGCCCAGAATAATGCAAAGTCTATTCCAATTAAATAGAGAGCAAAATAACTTAAAACGGAAGTTGTTAAACTCAATAATGTTTTGATTGATATATACTTCCCCAACGAATAATCTATCTCATGAAGAATTGTGTTAATTCTATTATAGTCTTCTTTATCGGTGTATATCGCTTTTATTTTGCGTAAAAAAGTACTCTCCTCCATAAGTATGAATAGGAGATATATTAGTATGAGGAAGGTGTTGGAAAACAAGTCGCTAATGGAGTTTAAGAAATCACTTGCCAAAGATTGAAATTCAAACTCTTGATTGAAATTGCTGATTTTTTCTGAAATATTAAATCCAAAACTTTTTTCTATGTTGGCAGAAACTATGTTTAGGTTGTCGGAGTAGTTAGGAATTGCTTGGGTTAATTTTTGAACATTTGAAATAAGTAGATTTGCTACCAATCCTAGGATTAAAGTAAGGACTAATGAAGCTACCAATGTTTTTATCCATCTAGGAATTTTAGTTTTTATCCAATTGGATTTGTCCATAAACTCTCTGAATTCTTTGATAAGAAACCAAAGAAAAATTGCTAAAATAAGAGGTATTATTATGTTTTTTGCTAGAATCAAAGTAGTGACTACTAGAAAAATAATAAACATTATTCCCGCAATTTTTTGTAATTTCATAGTGTTGTTGAAAGTATTCTTAAATGTACTAAGAATTCTTGATTTTACTCACTAAATATAGTCTAACGAATTGAAAAGATTTGATATTCCCGCTCAATATAAATCAGGTATTATTGGCGAAATAAAAGAAAAAAGAAGGCTTGCAGATAGGATGAAAAAAGATTTTTCACCCTCTGTATTAGAGTTCGATAAAGTAGATTTTGTACTTGCTCGTCATTTTGGTTTTTGTTTTGGTGTAGAGAATGCTGTAGAAAAAGTATATGCAGTTTTAGATCAGTATCCAGAGAAAAATATTTATCTATTAAGTCAAATGATTCATAATCCAAATGTAAATGCCGACTTGCAAGAAAGAGGTATTAAATTTATTATGGACACTAATGGAACTCAGTTAATTACTTGGGATACAATTACTAGTGATGATATTGTATTAATTCCTGCATTTGGTACAACTCTCGAAATAGAAGCTATCCTGAAATCGAAAAATATTACAGGAAAAGCATTCGATACTACTTGTCCTTTTGTGGAAAAAGTTTGGAATCGCTCCGAGAAATTAGGAGAAGATGATTACACAATTATTGTACATGGAAAAGCTAGTCACGAAGAAACTAGAGCTACATTTTCGCACAGTAGTGCAAACGGAAAAACTATTATTGTAAAGAATATGGATGAAGCTAAACTCTTAGCGAAGTTCATTGATAAGCAATTACCTGAAAAAGATTTTTATACATTTTTTGAAGGGAAATACTCTGAAGGATTTAATCCATTTGAGGATTTACAAAAAGTGGGTGTTGTAAATCAGACAACCATGTTGGCTTCAGAAACGCATGCTATTTCTCAGTATTTTAAAGATAAGATGACTGAAATACATGGGGAGGAAAATATTAAAAATCATTTTGCAGATACAAGAGATACCTTATGTTATGCAACTAACGACAACCAATCTGCCACTCTGGAGTTAATGAAAGAAGAAGGAGATTTTGCTGTTATTGTTGGTGGTTATAATAGTTCTAATACCATGCATTTAGTAGAGTTGTTGGAGCAAAAATTTGATTCATTTTTTGTACAGAATGCCACTAGAATAGAAAGTAAGACTTGTATAAATCACTTTGATATTCATGAGAATGTGGAGAAAACTACCGATTTTATTTCTAAATTCGAAGATAAGAAGCTTCGTGTAATAATAACCTGTGGTGCATCTTGTCCTGATAGTGTGCTGAACGAAGTAATAGAAAAAATTGTAACGCTTACCAATGACTAAAAAGTTTAAAATAACTGCCCTAATATTGTTTTCATTAATTTCTATCAAAGGAATTTCTGGAGTCCAAGCTATATTCAATTACAAGCAGTTTATGGCGCCAAGTAAAGAGATTTATATCGAGAGTTATTTGTCTTTTGTATCATCCTCATTAAAATATAAAAATCCTGAGAACTCAGTTCTTCAGGCAAGATTACTTGTTACACAGTATATTAAGCAAGGAGGTGAAATACTTGATTTTAAAAAATACAAAGTACTTGGGCCTGAATTGGAAGATAGTATTGCTGTTGATTTTAAAGATCAACAAAGATTTGTTTTAACTCCAGGTTATTATCAAGTTGAGATTGAAGTAATAGATTTAAATGACAGTTTAAAGACACCAACAATAACTTCTCGAACTATTAATATAGAGGGTTATAAGAATAAGATTAATGTTTCGGATTTAGAACTGATTGACTATTTTAAAAAATCAGATAAGAATAATAAAAATGAGTTTTCTAAATCGGGGTTTGATATTTATCCAATGATATCTAACTATCTGCCAACTGATGTAGAAAAGTTAGCTTATTATTTTGAAGTTTATAATAATCAAGCCTCAAAGCCTAAAGTACTCGTTAAACAATATGTAGAAACCTATTATGGTAACAAAATATTGCCTAGTTACTTGAAACGTTCGGTTAAAATATTAGACCAAATAACCCCAGTGATGGGAGTTTTTAATATTAGTAAACTACCTACAGGTAATTATAATTTGGTTATTGAAATAAGAGATTCTTCCAATAAAGTCATAGCAAAGGACAAGGTTTTTATACAAAGAGTAAACACGAATGTTCAAATTCAAGTAGCTTCTAAAATAATAAGTGAAGAACAACAAAATAGCTACTTAGTATTTGAGGATTCAATTGATTATTTCCTTGAATCTATGGCGATAATTGGAAATAGTTTTGAGTATAATGTGCTTAAGGGAGATAAGTCTAAGCTGACTTATGAAATGAAGCAAAACTACTTTGCAAGTTTTTGGCAATCGCGCTACGGGGTTGATGCTATAGCTCAATGGAATAAATACAGAGCATTAGTTTATGAAGCCGAACAAAAGTACGGGACTAAAATAAGAAGAGGTTACGAAACAGATATGGGACGTGTTTTTATTAAATACGGAAGGCCTAACGATATTGATGAACGATTAAATCAACAGGCAACTTATCCATATATCATTTGGCATTATTACAAAGCAAACAATCAATCTAACGTGATGTTTGTGTTTTATAATTCTACAGCTGTTAATCAAGATTTTGAATTAATCCACTCTACAATGCAAGGAGAAATTACCAATACCAATTGGAAAACCTATGTAAACAAAAGAGTAGGAGGTGGCGATTCTCGAATAGATCAAGATGAACGCAGAATGAGATAGAATTAATTTAATTCAGGATTAAATAATCTTATTTGTATTTCTCAATAAACACTTTCATTACTTTAACGAATGCTTCTGGCTCATTATTCATAGGTGAATGACCAGAACCTTCAAAAATATGTATTTCCTTAAATGGAGTGTTTACCAAATTAAAAGCTGAAACACCTAATGCTGGTGGTACAACTAAATCATATTTTCCCCATAAAAATTGACTAGGAATTGTAATTTCTCCTAATCTACTTGTTAAAGGATTTTGTTGAGAATCTTCATTAAGAATTGGGTTTACAAATGAGTTGGCTAACTTAACAGCTAATCCTAAATCAGGATTTGTTAATGAGCCGTGAGTACCAGATGAACCTGAAAGACTTGAACTTACCAGAGGAAGATGAGATTCAGCTGAAAAAGCTAACTTATCAATGTTTGGTGTAATTGCTGTAGAATCACCATAAGCTCCCAAGGTTGTTCTAAGATCATCAATAGAAATGAATAAAATATTTGGTTTAGTAATCTTCTTTTTAGTTTCGGTACAGCTAGATGTGGACAATAATATAAGCGTCAGAATTAAAAAAGGCGAGTAGCAGTTTATGCTTAATTTGAACTTTTTTAAACTGCTGTTGAGCTTTATCATAATTAGCTATATTATATTTATATAATGCTTTAATTTAATAAATAAATGCTAGAATGAGGCTTGTTTATAAATCAATGACACAAAATCCAATATGGATATTCCCTGTTTCTTTATCTATAAATAATTCTCTTTCCTTTACTGTGCCATGGCAAGTATTCTTCGAGCAAAATAATGATCCTCCAGCAATTCTTACTAGCTCACTGTTTTTATTTTGAGTAATATCCCATACATTACCTAGTATGTTTACTTTATCTATATCGGAAATAGGGTATTTATTATCTGAAACAACAATTCGAGTATCTTTTTTAACTAATTTCCAGTATTCCTCATAACTTGGTAGTCGTTTATTTGCCCAATTGCAATAGGCTATCGCATCATTGTAGCTTACTTGTGTAACAGGTAATCTTCCTGAAGTAACTTTGTTTACTCCATCTGGTTTTCTCCAGGTGGAGTTAGTTACTTCTTTAAAATTGTAAACATCTGTTTGTACAATAGACCAGCCATATTTTTCGGCATCCGTAACATAATTAGTTTCATTCACAAATAATTCAAATTGAGAATGTGATACTGGTTTAAGTATTACTTTGTTTTGATTACATGAACTAAAAATAATACTAGCTAGAATAATTAAATTCCAATTTCTTAAAGCTAACCACATATTATTTATTTTACTAAACGACTTTCAACCCAAGTTTATCACCAAGTGAAACCATGTACTCAAAAGCTTCGTCAAAATCGTTTTTAATTGTTCCTTCTAAGATAGCGTCTTTAATGTCGCTTTTGATTTTACCAACTTCATAACAAGGCTTTATTCCAAACGTCTTCATGATGATTTCACCAGAAATCGGAGGTTGCCAATTTCTAATTCGGTCGTTTTCTTCAATTTCAATTATTCGCTCTTCTACTTTATCAAATTTCTGGAGATACCTCTGAACTTTGTTTTCGTTTTTTGAAGTAATATCTGCTCTGCATAATTTCAGTAAATCATCAATATCCTCTCCAGCTTCAAATAGCATTCTGCGGTAAGCTGCATCTTTTGTGTTAGGATTGGTTAGTGCAATAGGTCTCAAGTGAAGGAAAACAAGTTTTCGTACATATTGCATGCTAGAATCAAGCGGTAGCTTCATTCTTTTAAAAACAGGTTTAACCATTTTTGAACCAACTACTTCATGGCTATGAAAAGTCCACCCTACTTTTTTATCAAAACGTTTAGTTGGAGGTTTAGCAATGTCATGCATAATTGCAGCCCATCTCAACCATAAGTTATCCGTATTTGGTGCAATGTTATCCAGTACTTCAAGCGTGTGATAAAAATTATCTTTATGTCCTTTCCCATCTATAAACTCTACTCCATAAAGAGCAACCATTTCTGGGAAAATAATATCTAATAAGCCTGTGTTGTACAGTAATTTAAATCCAATAGAAGGAACATTAGAAAGGATAATCTTATTAAGCTCAGAGGTAATTCGCTCTTGAGAAATTATCGAAATACGTTCTTTGTTTTCACGAATAGCACTAAGACTTGTGTGGTGAATGTTAAATCCTAATTGACTTGCAAATCGAATTGCTCTCATCATTCTTAATGGATCATCCGAATAAGTGACCCCAGGTTCAAGAGGAGTTTTTATTAATTTGTTTTTTAAATCAGTAACTCCGCCAAATGGATCAACAAGGTCTCCGTAAGTAGCTTTGTTTAAACTTATTGCCAAAGCATTAATTCTAAAGTCTCTACGTTTTTGGTCGTCTTCAATGGTTCCGTTTTCTACGGTTGGTTTACGGGAGTTTCTGTCGTATGATTCTTTTCTGGCGCCTACAAATTCAATTTCATAGCCGTCTTTAAGTTTTATCATAGCAGTCCCAAAATTCTTAAATACAGATACTTTGGTAGCATTTACTTTTTCAGCAATTTTTTCAGCCAGTTCAATTCCGCTTCCTTCAATTACAATATCAATGTCTTTACAAGGTCTTCCTAATAATAAGTCACGCACAAATCCGCCAATTACAAATACTCGCTCATTTTGAACCGCATCTCTAATTACCTCAAATATTGGGTGGCTAAGTTGGTTTGCTAATTGTGTTTCTTGCATCAAAAATAAATAAAGAAATTATTTTCTTATTAATGTAAAAGTCGCATCCATATCAATTTTCATAATGGTAGATGCTTTTGGTTTTAGTTTTACATTGGGTGGTAAATTTACAATATAATCTACTCCATCCAAAATTACATGGTCAATATCCTTAAAGCTAAGTGGAGTCGGTTTCGTGCTAATGTTTGCAGAGGTAGAGACTAATGGTTTTCCAAATTTTCTTATTAAATCATGACAAAAACCTTCTTTTACAATTCGTATTCCTACCGATTTATCTTCGGCCATTACATTATGAGCTAAATTATAACCTTCGGGATAAATGATGGTAGTAGGTTTGTCCGAAAATTCGACAATATCCCAAGCTATATCCGGAATTTGCTTAACATAACGGTTTAGCTTTACGTCTGAGTCTAACAAGGTTATCAGGCTTTTGGATGAAGCTCTTTGTTTGAGTTTAAAAATTTTCTCAACAGCCTCTGGATTAGTTGCATCACAGCCTATTCCCCAAATTGTATCGGATGGATAAAGGATAATCCCACCATTTCTTAGTATTTCTATTGCTTTGTCCAAGTTTTATTGCTTTAAAAAACAAAGATATACAAAGGAATTTTTAATTTTGTGAATATGGAAAACAAAACAAGAAATATCCGCTTGATATGGGATTTTAGAGGAGAAGATGCTGAAAAAACAGCCATTCACCATGAAATTCATCTAAAGCAATTTGCCCAAAAAGAGAATATTGAGGTAATAGAAACTGGAGTAGAACATGAAACTGAGTTGTTTTCTTTTGCATTTATTACCGTTCCTGAGCCACAAATGAAAATTGTGAGAGATGCTTTAATCCCCCATAGAGGTGAAATTGCCGAGTAATTTTTAGCAACTTATAAGGCAAATTAAATCCTATGATTATGAATACATTAAATACCTTTAAAATAAATAGGGGTAAAATTGTTTTATAACTATGGTTCTTTTATATTTGCACCCCTAAAAAAGTAAGTAAATTAAACAAAATAAACTATGCAAAATAGAAATATTATATGGGTGTTTACCATATTATTAACGTTAGCTTGTCTATACCAATTATCATTTTCTTGGGTAACTAGTGGTGTTGAAAACGAAGCTGATGCCTACGGAGAAAGTCAAGCTGCAATGTATCAAGATGGAGATACAAGTATTGTAGAAGTAGCAAATGGAAAATTTCCAGTTTCTTCAGCAATTGAAAGATCTGTATATGCTAAAGCTGTTACTGAAAACTTTTTGGTTGAAAAAGGAAATGAGTCTGTTTACCCATTATTAGGTCATTCTTACAAAGAATGTAAAGACAATGAATTAGCAAAAGGGCTTGACCTTGAAGGAGGGATGAGTGTAACCCTACAAGTTTCTATCCCAGATATGGTTAGAGAATTAGCAGGAAGATATTCTAAAAGAGCTGAGTTTTCTGAACCATTTAATGCTGCAAATGCAGTATTCAAATCTGAAGGAAATGAAAGAGAGTTTGTAGATATTTTTGAAGAAAAGTGTGTAGAAATGTCTCCTGATGAAAATTTGGCTTCAATCTTTAAGTTTAAAGATGAGAACGGAGATAAAATGATTGATATCTCTAACGAAGAAGTATTTGCTGTGTTAAGAGAAAAGTCACTTGGTGCATTGGATAAGACTGAAACTGTAATTAACTCAAGAGTTTCTGGTTTAGGATTATCTCAACCATCTATCCAAAAAAATGCTAGTAAAGGAACAATTACTGTTGAATTACCTGGTGTAAAGGACAAGGAAAGAGCAAGAAAATTATTACAGAGTACTGCAAAACTTGAATTTTGGCATACTTATAAGAATACTGATATAGGTAACGAAATTTTTGAAAAAGTAAATGATATCTTAAGTAGAACTATGTATCCTGGATTTTTGGATTCGATAGAAAAAGCTAACGATACCTCTAACTTATTAACTGATTCTACAAATGTTGCTGATGCTGCAGATGCAACTGAAGAAGCTAATGATGGTGATTCTTCTGCTGCTTCAATGAACGATTCTTTTGATTCTTTATCTGAAAATGATGAATTTGGAGATGATGAATTAACTGCAACTGAAGAGGAGCAATTAAATGCTTTTAGAAAGTCTAACCCTTTATCAGCTTATTTATTTCCTAATGCAAATGGAGAAAGCCAATGGAATGAAGGAGCAATATTAGGATACTCTAAATGGTCTGATACAGCTAAAGTAATTGAATATTTAAATAGAGATTACGTACAAAATGTATTGCCTACAAGAGACATTATGTTTATGTGGGATGCTAAGCCAATTGATAACACTCAAGAAGGATCTCCAGAATTATTTTACTTGTACTTAGTTAAAAAAACCAAAAGTGGAGTTGCTGATTTAGATGGTGAACAAGTTGAAACTGCTAGACAAGATTTTGACCCGGTTTCAAGACAACCTATGGTTTCTTTACAGTTTAAGAGTGCAGGAGCAATTGCTTGGGCAACTATGACTGAACAAAGTGCAAATGACGAGACAGGAATCGCAATTACTTTGGATAACAAAGTGTTTTCTGCACCAGGTGCATCAGGAAAAATTGAAGGAGGAAGAACTCAAATTACAGGAGGAAGTTTTGCTGGAACAAATGGAATAGCAGAAGCAGCCGATTTAGCAAACATATTAAAGGCAGGAGCTTTACCAGCACCATCTAAAATTGTAGATGAGTCAGTTGTAGGTCCAACTCTTGGAGCTGAAAACGTGCAGTCAGGACTTTGGTCTTTTGCAGCAGCTTTATTGTTAGTTCTTATTTACATGATATTTTATTATGCTAAGGCAGGAGCAGTAGCTGATATTGCTTTGTTAGCAAACATATTTTTCATCTTTGGAACATTAGCTTCTTTAGGTGCAGCATTAACATTACCTGGTATTGCAGGTATCGTACTTACAATTGGTATGTCGGTAGATGCTAACGTACTTGTATTCGAAAGAATTAGAGAAGAACTTAGAAACGGTAAAGGAAAACGTCAGGCAATTGATGAAGGATATGCTAAAGCACTATCTGCAATTTTAGATGCAAACATTACTACGTTACTTACAGCTATCGTTCTTGGATATTTTGGAACTGGAGCAATTCAAGGATTCGCAGTAACATTGATCATTGGTATTTTCACTTCATTGTTCTCAGCATTAATCATTTCAAGATTAATATTCAGTTACATGAGCGATACAAAGAGAGAGATTTCATTCTCTACTTCAATTACTAAGAACTTGTTCTTGAACTTGAATATTCCTTTTATCAAAAAAAGAAAAATATTTTACTTAATCTCAGGATTAATAATTGCAGGAGGTATTGCTTCTCTTTCTATTAGATCTTTGGATTATGGAGTAGAATTTACTGGAGGAAGAACTTACAAAGTTCAATTTGATAAAGAAGTAAACTTCCAAGAAGTAAGAAATAACTTGAAAGTAGAATTTGGAGATAAAGAGCCAGAAGTAAAGATGATTGACAATAAGTTTAAGGCTTTAATCACAACTCAATATTTATTGGCTGATAAGACCCAAGATGGTTCTAAAAAAGTAGAAGATGCTTTAACTAGAGGTCTTACACCATTAAGTAGCTATATAACTTTAGAGTCTCGTCAAGTAGATTCTAACATCTCTGCAGGATTTAAAACATCTTCTCTTTATGCTATTGGATTCTCATTATTGATAATCTTCTTATATATCTTATTGAGATTTAAGAAATGGCAATTTGGATTAGGAGCATTAATAGCAATGGCACATGATGTATTAATCGTGTTATCATTATTCTCTATTGGTTGGGGTATCTTCCCATTTGCAATGGAAATAAACCAAGCGTTTATTGCTGCAATATTAACAGTTGTAGGTTACTCTATTAATGATACAGTGGTAGTGTTCGATAGAATAAGAGAATTCCTTTCTGAGAAAAGAAGAGGTGACTCAAGCGAAGTCATAAACAAAGCACTTAACTCTACTTTAAGTAGAACAGTGAATACTTCTGTAACTACATTCTTAGTGTTGTTAGTAATCTTCTTATTTGGAGGAGACTCAATTAAAGGGATGACATTTGCATTAATGATTGGTGTAGTAGTGGGAACTTATTCTTCACTATGTATCGCAACTCCTTCAGTTGTTGATTTCACTAAATCATTTGATTTTAAAAAGAAAGATAAAGCATAAGCCTTATTAAAATATACTTTAAAGTCCTTTCGGTTAATATCGAAAGGACTTTTTTTTGAAATAAATGTTCGTTTTCTGAAGTATAATATCTCGGATTAATTCTTCATTATTTCTTACCTTAGTATTCTAATTCGGGAAATAAATTCCTTTTTTATGATATCAGCAAATTTAACTTCTGTATTTCTGTTTTTGAACCTTAGTGGGGGAGAGGTAGCTATAATCTTTTTGTTTGTCCTTATTTTTTTTGGAGCAGAAAGCATTCCAACTATTGCTCGTTCGTTTGGTAAAATAATGTATCAGATAAAAAATGCTACGGATGATATTAAAAATGATATTCGAGTATCTACCGATAACATTAAAAAAGATATCATGGATCAAGCAGATGTTTCCAATCCAATTAAGGATATAAAAAATGAATTAACTGAAAATTCTGGTATTTCTAATCCTATTAAAGAACTTAAGTCTGACATTGATAATTCTGTTAAAGACATAAACATATAACTATGGGAATGGATGTTTTTTGGCTCGTACTTGGTTTAGCGATATTAGTATTCAGTGGTGATTTTCTTGTGAAAGGAGCCGTAGGAATTGCCGAAAAATTTAAAATTTCACCATTAGTAATTGGTATGACAGTAGTTTCTTTTGGAACCTCTGCACCAGAATTATTTGTAAGTATAAAGGCTGCATTGGGAGGTTCGCCAGATTTGGCTATTGGTAATGTAATAGGTTCTAATATTGCTAATATAGCGTTAGTGTTATCTATTACGGTATTGATATTCCCTATTGTTGTAGATAGAAACTCTAAAATAATAGACTGGCCAATGATGATGTTTTCCAGTATTCTGTTTTATGTTTTTTCAATGGATAATGTAATTAGCACGCTTGAAGGTGTAATTATGGTTTCTATACTACTTGTATTTACAGTGCTTTTAATCCGTAATTCAAGAAAGCTAAATATAAAGGAAGAAGATGATGCAGAACCAGTTTCAACTAACATGCCTTTAACTTTGGTTTTTTTAATTGGTGGGTTAATCGGGCTTAAGTTTGGAGCAGATTGGTTTGTTGAAGGAGCAAAAGGTGTTGCCTCTTCTTTCGGAATGTCCGAAGCAGTAATTGGAGTTACTATTGTAGCTTTTGGTACGTCAGTGCCCGAGTTAGTAGCATCTGGTGTTGCAGCTTTTAGAAAGCAAACAGATATTTCTTTAGGAAACTTAGTAGGGTCTAATATCTTTAACATCCTTATAGTACTTGGAATCACCTCAATAATAAAGCCTATTAAGGTTGCTGAGAGTGTTATGAGCTTTGATATGTATTGGATGCTTGGAATTGCTTTAGCGCTATTCCCTATGATGTTTATCGGTAAAAAAATGGGAAGGGTTCACGGGATAATATTGTTAACTGCATATATTACCTACATAACCCTTTGTTTACAATCAGTTGGATAAACGATTGATAAGTGAAATCACTTGAGGTATAACCATTTCTTCACCAGAATTATCTATAATGTAATCAGCTAATTCTTTTTTCTTTTCCTCACTCCATTGGCTATTCATTCTTGCTTCAATAGCTTCTTTAGTAGCTGAATCTCTCTTCATTACTCGATTAATTCGTTCCTCTTTGGGGCAAGTAACTAAAATTGTTTTATCCAATGATTTGTAGATACCAGTTTCAAAAAGTATAGCTGCTTCTTTTAAAACGAATGATGTATTCTGAGAATTTGCCCATTTGTCAAAATCTAATCCGACAGCTGGGTGAACAATGCTATTTAGTTTCTGTAATTTATCTGAATCACTAAAAACTATGCTAGCCATTTTTTTTCTATCAAGACCTTCAGAAGAATAGATGTCATCCCCAAATTCTTGCTTAATAGAATCAATAACATCAATATTTGAATTAATTAATTCCTTAGCTCTAGTGTCAGAATTGTACACAGGAAACCCCATAGAAATAAATACCTTGGCAATTGTTGATTTGCCTGAGCCTATTCCTCCAGTTATTCCAATGATTCTCATGGGTTAGTAGGAACGATTATTTTCGTCCGCTTTGTTGTTGATGAGCAGCAAAATCTGTGATTAATGCAGATTTTTCTACTTTAATCAAAGTTCCATCTTCAATTTTAATGTTCACAGTAGTTTCTTGAATAGAATGAACTTTACCGTGAATTCCACCAATTGTAACTATTTGAGCTCCTTTTTCTAAAGCTTCTCTAAAGCTTTTTAATTCTTTTTGCTTTTTCATTTGAGGTCTAATCATGAAAAAGTAAAATACTCCAAACATCAATGCCAGCATTATTATCATTTGATAACCTCCTCCTCCTGCAGCTTGTAATAAGATTGTATTCATAGTTTTATTTGTTTTAGTTTGTATCAGTAGGCCCTACTACTTTACCAATTAATTTTAATTTAGTTGTGTTTGGTTTTGTATTACCTACTACGGTTATTGTTTTATTAGTTTGTCCGGCTCTTCCTTCAGAGTTATAAACTACTTCAATATAAGAAGATTCTCCTGGAGCAATTGGTGTTCTTGGCCAATTTTTAGCAATGGTACATCCACAACTTTTATTTACTGCAGAAAGTACCAGTGGTCCATTCCCAGTGTTTGTGAACTTGTATTTATGCGTTACTTGGTCTCCATCTATTATAGTTCCAAAGTCGAATGTTTCGTTTTCGAAAGTAATTATAGGTGGGTTTTTAAGTTCAATAAGGTCGGTATAATTTTCTTCTGTAATCACTTCATCACAAGAAGTAAATATGCAAATAGCTAAAAGAAAAATTATAGAAACTCTCATTGTTTTATTTTTGAATTGATTTATTTATTAATCCTCTTCCCATCTTATTTATTTTTTCATCACTTTTTAATTGATTGAAAATCTTATCTAAAATACCATTAATAAATCCTTTACTCTTAGGAGTGCTATAGAATTTTGATATTTCTATATACTCATTCATAGTAACTTTAACTGGTATAGAAGGGAAATCTAATGCTTCTACAATTGCCATATTCATTAATATAACATCAGTTTTAGCAAGCCTATCTACATCCCAGTTTTTGGTTTGAGCACCAATTAATTTCTGGCACTCTGCATCTTTAAGGATAGCATTTCTAAAAAGTAGTTTAGCATATGTTTCATCATCTTCATCCTTAAATAAAGGTGTAAGAGTTTCGAATCCAGAATCATTTTCGCTCAAGTTCTCTATCGTTTTGATAGTTGCAATTGCTACGATATCTAAATCATCATTCCAAAAGATGCTATTGTCTTCCAATACATCATGAAGCAATTCATTGTTCACAATGTTTTCTTTGAAAATAGAAATCAAAAAGTTTTTGTCTTCACCAAAAGAATCTGCACCAGAGTTCATGTATGCTTGGTATTCATCAGATTTTTTAATCTCTTGGTATATCTGGCTAATTACTGTAAAAGCACCATCAGTACTCCACATAACATTCATGTTGCTAATGTCTTTTTGCAACTGGCTGTTTTGATTAAGCAAAGCAAACGCTCTATTGTTTACAAACTTCAGGTTTGGGTTAAGATCATCTTCAGTTGGACGATTTTTAGTTTTAGCATTTTCGATTTTTTCTTCTGCTAATACTTTAATCTCATTAAAAGCTGATAAAAAAGTGATGTACAACTCATATACCTTTTTTAAACTAAAAAGTAACTCGCGTTCTCCTTTATCCAATTCTTTGTTATTAGAAAAAATATAGGCGTATAAAGCCAAGAATGTTTTAATACGTATGTGTCTTCTAGATAACATTAAAGGGATAGTTTTATTTTACCGATTTTTTCAATTCTTTCCTCAGCCATTTTATTAGCAGCTAAGTAAGTTGGGATATTTTCTTGTTCTGCTTTATCAAAGATAGCTAAAGTAGTGTTGTAAATGTCTTTAGTAAGATCCATTACTCTTTCTTTGTCGTATCCTGTAACTTCGAAAAAGCAATTAATTACACCTCCAGCATTTATTAAATAGTCTGGAGCATAGGTGATTCCCATATCCATACACATTTTACCATGCTTTACTTCGTCTTGTAATTGGTTGTTGGCAGCACCAGCAATTACTTTACATTTAAGTCTACTTAGTGTATCATCATTCACGGTTGCACCTAGTGCACAAGGTGAATAAATGTCTACATCTAAATCATAAATATCTTCTGGGCTTACAATTGTTACTTTGTAGTCTTTTTCAATTCTATCAAGAGTAGGTTTGTAAATGTCAGTAACAAATATTTCAGCTTCTTCTTTTTCAAGAAATTGAATTAGATATTCTCCTACATGACCTGCACCTTGAACAGATATCTTTTTTCCTTTTAATGATTCACTTCCAAAAGCTTTCATTGCTGCAGCTTTCATTCCCATGTATACTCCATAAGCAGTAACTGGCGAAGGGTCTCCACTTTTTCCTGGTAAACCACTTACGTGATTAGTTTCCATATTTACCCAAATCATTTCTTTTGGAGATACACCTACGTCTTCTGCAGTAATGTATTTTCCTCCTAAGCTATTTACAAACTTCCCGAATCTACGGAAAAGTGCTTCTGATTTATCATTATGAGGATCAGCAATAATTACTGCTTTTCCACCACCTAAGTTTAATCCAGAAATTGCAGATTTATAAGTCATCCCTCTTGAAAGTCTTAATACATCTTGCAATGCTTCGGCTTCACTTGCGTAATTCCACATTCTAGTTCCACCTAGTGATGGCCCTAATGTTGTGTTGTGTATTGCAATAATTGCTTTTAATCCTGATTCTTTGTCGTTACAAAATACTACTTGTTCGTGACCCATCATTTCCATTCTGTTGAGCAAGAATCCGTTCTCTTTTGCTTTTTCAGCTATCGTAGTTTCCATATGATATTTAAATAAGTTAGATTTTAAATAAGAAAACAAAATTACGATTAATATTTAATTTTTATTCGTGTTTTGGTATTAAATAAAGTGGATTTATTAATGTTTCTAAACCCAGTTTATTGGATTCAACATTATGCCTTTTTAACTCTAAAAATAAATATCTTTGCATGAATGGAATCACTCTCGTATTTAAATAAATATCTAGTCAAATATAAATGGCGCCTTATTTTAGGGTCTATTTTTATTACGGCTTCTAACTATTTTGGTGTTGAAATGCCCTTTATTGTTAGAGATTCGATTAATTTATTTGCTGAAAAAGTTTTATCTCTAAAAGGAAAAGCATTATCAGAACTTGACAAAACCGAGGTTTTAGAGTCAGCTATTTATCTTGCGCTTTTCTATGTTGCCTTTTCTCTATTGAGAGGTTTCTTTGTTTTTCTTAATAGACAAACTATCATTATCATGTCGCGATTGATAGAATATGATTTGAAAAATGAAATTTATTCTCACTATCAAAAACTAACGCCTGCATTTTACAAGAAGAACAATACGGGTGATTTGATGAACAGGATTTCTGAAGATGTAAGCAAAGTACGAATGTATTTAGGGCCTGCAATTATGTATTCAATTAACCTATTCGTGTTAAGTATATTGGTTATTTATTACATGGTTTCTGTGAACTTAGAGTTAACTCTTTATGCATTAACCCCACTTCCATTTATGACTATCATGATCTACTACATAAGTAGATTGATGAATAAAAGAAGTGAAGAGGTACAAAATCAACAATCCGTAATCTCCACATTTGTACAAGAATCTTTTTCTGGAATTAGGGTTGTGAAGGCTTATAATATGCAAAAGTCTTTGAGTGCTAGCTTTATGAATGAAGCGAACGAATACAAATCGCGTTCAATGAAATTGGCAACAATTAATGCTTTGTTTTTCCCGGTTATAGTTTTGTTGATTGGTGTGAGTACTGTTTTAACAATTTATATTGGAGGAATTAAAGTGGATGAAGGTGTAATTACAAATGGGGATATTGCATTATTTGTTATTTATGTAAATATGCTTACATGGCCTTTTGCTTCTATTGGTTGGGTGACTTCAATGGTGCAAAGAGCAGCTGCATCTCAAAAGAGGATTAACGAATTTTTAGAACAAGAGCCAGATATTTATTCTAAAGAAGATGCTGTTCCTATGAAAGGTGGAGATATTGTTTTTGATGATGTTTCTTTTGTTTATCCTGATTCGGGAATTAAAGCTTTACAAAACATTTCATTTGTACTTCCAGAGGGAAAAACTTTAGGGATAATTGGTGAAACAGGTTCTGGTAAAACTACTATTGCTAATATGATAGCTAGGTTGTATGATGTGGATAATGGACAGATTAAAATTGGTGATTCGCCAATTGAAAATATAAATCTAAACGAGCTAAGAGCAGCCATAGGTTATGTGCCCCAAGATGCATTTTTGTTTTCGGATAGTATTTCAAATAATATCAAATTTGGATTAAGTGATATTGGAGAAAATAGCAATGAGTTGATGGAACAAGCAGCTAAAGATGCTCATATTTATGACAATATTGTTGAGTTCGATAAAGGTTTTGAAACCGTAGTAGGGGAAAGAGGGATTACTCTTTCTGGAGGGCAAAAACAAAGAGTTTCTATTGCTCGTGCAATTATTAAACAGCCTGATTTTTTGGTTTTTGATGATTGTCTTTCGGCTGTGGATACTGAGACTGAAGACATTATTCTTAGAAATTTAAAAAGAATAATGAAAGGTAAAACTAGTGTTATTATCAGTCACAGGATTTCTTCTCTTGAGCATGCCGATTTAATTATCGTAATGAACGAGGGTAAAATAATCGAACAAGGGAGCCATGACGAGCTAATGAATCAAAATGGTTATTACACTTCGCTTAATGAGAAGCAGAAGGGGTAGATTTAGCCTAATACTTCTTTTATTCTCAATTTCAAAACGGGCAATATGTTTTCGGGAAACCATTCATTTTTAGCCATCCAAATATTATTTCTAGGTGATGGATGTGGTAAAACAAAGTATTTAGGAAGGTACTCTTCGTAATTTTTAACAGTGTCGGTTAGGGTTCTTTTCTTGGTTTCTTTTAAGTAATAATTTTGAGCATAAGTTCCAATTAGGATTACTAATTCCAAATTTTTCATTGTATCAAAAACTTGATCGTGCCATAATGTAGCACATTCTTTTCGTGGGGGTAAGTCTCCTGACTTTCCTTTTCCGGGATAACAGAATCCCATAGGAATTAATGCTATTTTATGGGGGTTGTAAAATGTCTCATCAGAAATTCCGAGCCATTTCCTTAGGTTTTTTCCACTTTTGTCATCCCAAGGGATTCCTGATAGATGTACAGCTTTTCCTGGTGGCTTGTCCAATGATTGCAATTTTGCTTTTTTCATGAATACTTAAAACTGGCCTAGGTCCAAGTTGCAAGAAAGGTTTGCAAACTTCGCATTTCGATATTTCTTCAAGTAATTTCATTGTTGCTAAAAGTAAAGAAATCTACTTGATATAAAAAAAGCCTTACTGTTGAGCAAGGCTTTAAATTTTAGTTTTTCATCTGTTCTTCCAGTATCTTCTGGCTTGCTAATCTATCTTTCAAGATATTGACATATGCCAATGCCATTTTATTATTATGGGTTAAGTAGGATATATTTGCCCATTCAATTGCTTTTTCTAAATCTCCATTAATTTCGCTTATCAATGCTAAATTATAGGTAGCTTTTCCGGCAACTTTACTTTTTTCATTATTTACATCTTTCTCCCAAAGCTCAGCAGCTCCATCCCAATCGCCTACATTTATATATCGCTTAGCCGCTTTAAGGTTATCAGATCCTCTTACGTAAATACTTCTTGATACCGTGAATTGTTGTGGTAAAACTCTTTGAGCATATTCAGTTCCTAAATATCTGCTAATTTCAATTACATTTTCTTTTCTTTTGGCAACAGTCTCAAGTGCTTTAATAGGATTTATTCCTCTTCCTGTAGCTGAAGTGTTTTCTACCAAAACAATTTCATCACGAATAGTCTGAGTTCTGATGTCATAAATTCTCCAACCTGATTTTATTTTGGTATCAATTCTAGCAATATGCTCAGGAACCTGAACGCTCGCTCCAAATGGGTTAGGTATTGTTCTCATTTGAGTAGAGTAATTAATTTTAGAGTCCGTATCATAAAATGATAAAACAAATAGTACTTCAACATCATTCTGTTCTCCTATTGAATTAAGACTATCCCAAGGGATTGAAGAAGGAAATATGCCCATACCAGGAGTTGTAAGTCCCGAGCTATCAATTTTAGTGATGTAATCAAATCTATTATTCTTTAATAATTCGTCTTTCATTGCTGTAGTAGAAGCATCTGCAGCTTCTTTGTCAAAATTCTTTCCTTCGGCAGTTAAAACTTTATCTATCACATCAAGAGGTTTATTATTTTCAGCAGTTTCAGTTCTGTCAATTACCCCAACCTTTGTGTAAGTGGAATCGAAGAATACTGGAGCTGGTTCTACAACTTTTATGGTATAAATACTAGTAGTGCTACACGAACTAAATAATAATAGACTAACTATTACGAGGGCGAAATAAGAATAATATTTTTTCATGATTTTTAATTGTTAGATAAGTCTTTATTCAATCTTTATGCCAAAATCTAAATCAAAGGTAATTAAATAGAAAAAGCTCCTACAAATTAATGCAGAAGCCTTTTCTAACCATCTATGAAAAAACTAATTACTCAATCGTGATTAGCTTGTTTTTCTTGATTTCTGCTTCCTTTTTAGGAATAATAACGGTCAAGAGGCCGTTTTCGTTTTTAGCTTCAATTTTTTCAATGTCTACTAGTTTTGGTAAATTAAAACTTCTTTTAAAACTGTGGTAAGAGAATTCTTTTCTCACGTTTTTGCTATTTTCTTTATTAGCTTCTTTCTTTACGTCAGCACTAATTGTTAGTCTATTTTCTTTAAGCTCAATTTTAATGTCTTCTTTTTTAAGTCCTGGAACTGCAAGTTCAATCGTATGACTTACATCACTTTCATTAATGTTTGCCAAAGGAACTTGGCTCATTAAATTTCTTTTTACTGTGTCCATTGTTTCTGATCCAAATACTTCGTCAATCAAATTTGTAAAGCCTGGTATAAAGTTGTTGTGTGTGATTTTCATAATTATTATTTTTAGTTATTTATAAAGTGTTTAATTATCGTTAATTTCAAATTCGATATTCTTAATACAAAACCAATTCCAAATGCAAAACCATTCATTTTTACAGACAAAAAGTCACAATCGATTGATTATAAGCGTCAAAAAGACAGTTTTAGGTGTTTTTTTACTGATATTTTGTCTTTTTAGTTGTTCAGAATCAATCAATCTAAATTCCGAACAAGAAATGAATTCCGTTAAAACTTATATGCAAGAACAAGAAAATGCCTGGAACGAAGGAGATTTAAATGGATTCATGAAACACTATTGGAAATCAGATTCTTTGAGATTTATTGGTAAAAGCGGATTGAATTATGGATGGCAAAAAACTTTAGATAATTATAAAAAATCATACAAGAATAAAGAAGAGATGGGAACCCTTAAATTCACCAACAAAAGCCTTGACATTGTTGGAGAACAGACTATCTTTGTAATAGGAGAATGGAACTTGATGAGGGCAGATAGTTTGGGAGATTTAGGAGGGATGTACAGCCTTATTTGGGAAAAGAAAAACGGAAAGTGGGTAATTACCACCGACCATTCTAGTTAACTAAAACAGACAAGATATTGAGAAATTCACTCAAACATTTAATAGCAGGACCTTGCAGTGCCGAAACACGAGAGCAGGTTTTGGAAACAGCTAAAGAGATCTCTCAAATTGATGCACTAACTTATTTTAGAGCAGGGATTTGGAAGCCAAGAACGGCTCCAGGATCTTTTGAAGGAGTAGGAGAGGATGGACTAGCCTGGCTAAAGGAAGCCAAAGAAACTTACGGAGTAAAAACTACAACAGAAGTAGCAACACCAGAACACGTAGAAGCTTGTTTAAAACAAGGAGTAGATGCACTTTGGATTGGAGCAAGAACGACTGTAAATCCTTTTTATGTTCAGCAAATAGCTGATTCGCTTAAAGGAGTAAATATTCCTGTTTTTATAAAAAACCCAATAAGTCCAGATGTTGGATTGTGGATGGGAGCAATCGAAAGATTTAAATTATCAGGTATTACTGATGTATCGGTAATTCACAGAGGTTTCTTTTCGTATGCTAAAGGAGTTTTTAGAAATCCACCAATGTGGGAGATTCCAATAAAGCTTAAAACAGAATTCCCTGATTTACAAATTATTTGCGATCCTAGCCATATTACAGGAAACTCTGATTTGATTGAAGAAGTATCTAAGTTTGCTATGCAATTGGGTATGGATGGATTGATGATAGAAACCCACCCAACTCCAAAAGAGGCATGGAGTGATGCTAAACAACAAGTTACTCCGGATAGGTTGAAAGAAATAATGGAATCTATTCTTTTGAGTAAAACAAACTCGGACATTAGTCATGAGGAAGTTGAAAAAATGAGAAAGGAAGTAAACTTAGTTGATAGCGAAACTTTAGAAGATATTGCCAAAAGAATGCTGATTGTAAAGGAGATAGCTAAGTTTAAAAAAGAAAATTCTGCTACTGTTTTCCAGCATGCAAGATGGAAATTTGTATTAGAAGAATCAAAAAAGAAAGCTAAAGAATTAGGCTTAAACGAAGAGTTTGTCGAGGATTTAATGAATTTAATTCACAAAGAATCACTGAATATTCATCATACTATTTACAATTCTTAAGATTTAATTATCTTTAATTTTTAAAATATATTTTCAATGAAAAAAAGCTTAGTAATTGGAGCCAATGGACAAATTGGTTCAGATTTAGTATTAGGATTAGCTAATAGGCTAGGACAAGAAAACGTGATTGCTTCGGATGTAAGAGAAGGAAATCATGGGGAGGTACATTTCGAACTATTAGATATTTTGGATGCCGATAGACTAAAGCAAGTAATTGAGAAACATAATGTAGGAACTGTTTATTTATTAGCTGCATTACTATCTGCTACTGCCGAACAAAAACCAATGTTTGCTTGGAAGCTAAACATGGAAGGATTGTTTAATGTATTGGAGTTAGCCAAAGAAGGAACAATCGAAAAAATATTTTGGCCAAGTTCTATTGCAGTATTTGGACCAACAACACCAAGAGACAATACTCCACAAACTACCGTAATGGAACCAACTACGGTTTACGGAATTAGTAAACTAGCAGGAGAAAGATGGTGCGAATATTTTTGGAATAAATTTGGTGTAGATGTGCGTAGTATCCGTTACCCAGGTTTAATTAGCTACAAAGCTGAGCCAGGAGGAGGAACTACAGATTATGCTGTAGATATTTATTATAAAGCATTACAGCAAGGGAAATACGAATGTTATTTAGAGGACAACACGTATTTGCCAATGATGTATATGGAAGATGCAATTAAGGCTACAATCGACTTAATGCATACCGATAAAGAGAAAATTAAAATCCGTTCGAGTTATAACTTAGCAGGAATCAGTTTTTCTCCAGTTGAGATTGCAAAGGAAATTCAAAAACACATTCCTGATTTTACAATTAGTTATGCTCCAGATT
>Ga0208660_1000069_pt1 | contig 35023 bp, 21 predicted proteins | sample DEB08_DNA_13_FD_184527 | JGI IMG/M metagenome (GOLD analysis project Ga0208660, IMG submission 184527) | Aqueous microbial communities from the Delaware River and Bay under freshwater to marine salinity gradient to study organic matter... | ecosystem: Environmental > Aquatic > Marine > Coastal ... | reverse complement strand
TGTGGAGCAGGATTTAGAACCCATGGTAAATAAACAGTTCTACCTGGACTAGTTAGTGTCATGTCTAAATTGTTCACCAATGCCTTTATAGGAATTGAGGTAGAAGCAGGGTAATCTGCCCAATGAACCAAAACTCGTATTTCTTTTACATTGGATGGAACGGCAATGGTATGAGTATTACTTCCTCCATTTGATATGCTCGCTTCTAAAAATCTATTTTCTTGAAACACTGAAAAAGCACGCCTAACATTAACTCGACCAAATCCAGTACGGAAATCTGGACCTGGATTTTCTAAGTCATCACACGTGTTTAAGAGAACAGTTTTTATCAGAGATAAATGAGGATTACTTCCTGGATTCTCAGATTTGTAACCTTGAACCAATTGTCCTACTACTCCAGAAATTTTTGGAGCTGCATGAGATGTCCCTCCTGCTCCTTCAATTACTAAGTCAGGTTTTATTCTCCCATCATAAGCAGGCCCTTTTGAACTAAAACCTGATCTTTGATCAAGACTATTACAAGAACCTACAGTGAAAATATTTTTAGCTTGTTTTATCCCTCCTGTTAAATTTGCATATCCACTAATCCCAACATACGGCCCATAAGTGCTTGCGTTATTGCTTTGATTTCCAGAAGACCAACTATGCAAAGGGCCTATACTGTCTCGTATATCCCGGTCTCTTATTGTACCTGCCGACCATGCAGTCATTCCTATTCCATAACCATAAGAATGGTTAACTGAAACAAGACCAACTGTTGAAAAATAAGTGTTATTTGAATTATTATTATTCAATGATAAAACGTTTGCTCCAGAAGCAATTCCCTCATTAATTGGATTTAAATTCCCTGCACCAGCCATTCTATAAATAACTCCCCTTTTATGTCCAGAAATAGTCCCTGATCCATATTCTGTAAGCCTTCCTTCTATTTCTATTCTATTATCATTGGTGTCATAAATTCCTCCTTCTTCAACAGCCACAGTTACTCCTGCACCATCAATGTTTAATCCATTTACTGGATTATTTAACCAATTTGTTCGCCCTGATGTATTAAAAATTGTACTCTCCAAAGTTGGATTAGGGTTAATCGATTCAATAAATTTTATTTCTTGAATAGCAATCAACTCTTTTAATTTAGAGATTGGGATTTGTATTTCGAAATTGTGATCTTGAGCAGAGTAGTTTAATATATTTCCGATTTTGGATATTTTTTCTCTTACTAAATTGTTACTCACTAGATAAACAGCAAATACTCTTATATATTCCCCATCAAGGATGTGTTCAGGATATTGTTTTTTATATAATTCAGGACTTAATTTAAATCGATCATCAAGATTAAATACAGCACGAACTTTAACAGTATTAAAAACATTTAAACTCCTGTTTTTATCGAAAGTAGCTATGTACGAGTAATTAGGAATATAATCATTCAACTCTATCCCTGAGTTTTTAAGCAACAGTCTATCCTCGGCTGTTGGAATATCATAAAATTGAATAATTTTACTTAAAAATCCTTCTTGAGTATATAATTCTGAAATAATGGATTGATGATTCTCTTCTGGCAGTATAGTTCCATTTAATAACTGAATAGTATAATTTTTGTTTTGAGAAAACGAGACAGCTACTGTCAAATAGAACAAACAAAAAAGACTTAATTTATTGATTTGAAAAGAAAAAGTCATTATTTCTTATTTTAATTACTGGTTAATGATGGAATGAAGATACTATTTCCCATTGTAAAAAGTAATACTAAGCATTAGTTTCATTTAATTGAGAATATTGATATTGAATACTTGAACCAAATTATTATTAAATTTAAAAACTATTACTTTGATTCACGACCTCTTTTTATCTCAACATGAAAAATATTATTTCTTTTATTTCGCTAGTTTTATTTACTGTTTTCACATTAAAAGCTCAAGTTTCTGGTAGTCCTCAGACATCTGAAAATTCAGGAGATGCACTTGAATGTGGATTTATTGCTACACAAAGTCAGCTCGATAATTTGGAGAACAACCCAGAATATCAAAGCAACAAAATCAATTTTATTGACGAGTATAAAGCAAAAACATTTAATAGAAGTTCTGGTCAAATGGCTTTATCTCAAATTGACTGGGTACCAATTAAAGCTCATATAACTAGAACAAGTACTGGAACTGGAGGACTAACAACTACTCAATTAACTGCAGCAATTGACAGCATGAACAATTACTATATAAATGCGAATATGCAGTTTTATTTATGTGGTGGAATAAATTATATTGACAATAACACTTATTATAACTTTAATTCTTCAGATGAGACAGTAATGCATGCTGCTCATGGTCAAGCCAATTTGATTAATATTTATTTCTGTAATACAGTTTCTTCAGGAACAAGTAACCTTTGTGGATATGCATACTATCCGGGTGGACCTGATGTTATTTTGATGGCAAACAGTTGTGCTATCAATGGAAGTACACTTGCCCATGAGATGGGTCATTTTTATTCACTTCGTCATACTCATGGTGGAAGTAATGGAACTCTTACATCCGAATTGGTGAATGGCTCGAACTGTTCTTCAGCTGGAGACTTTGTTTGTGATACTGATGCTGATCCGCAATTGGGAAATTCAAATGTAAGTTCTTCTTGTGTGTATAATGGTACAGCTCCTTATACTGGTGGAGTAGCAACTGATGCAAACGGAACTGCATTCACTCCAAATCCAAATAACATCATGTCTTACTCCCGAAAGAGTTGTCGTGATTTTTTCTCTGTGGGACAGTTTGCACGTATTAATGCAGCTCATAAAACAAGTCGAAATTACTTTACTTGCGCGACCTTTAATGTAGATTTCTCTGCAACACTTACTACTTCATGTGTTACTCCTTTAACTGTTAGTTTTACAGATAATAGTACTGGTGCAACCTCATGGCAATGGGATGTAGATGGAGATAGTGTAATTGATTATACTACTCAAAACCCTTCGCATACATACACAACTGCTGGTAGTTATGATGTGAGCTTAACAATATCCAATGGAACGACTGTGATAACCAAAACAAAAATTGGTTTTATTATAGCTGGAGCAAAAAGCATCCCTTATAACCAAGACTTTGAAACTTTTATCACTGCAACTAATGCTACAGGTTTATTAGAAGGATGGACAACTAATCCTGTGAATACGACAACTGCTTATAGATGGAATGTTGATGATGGTGGAACGGTAACTGGTTCAACAGGACCATTTGTAGACAACACTTTGGCTACGTCTGCTGGTCATTACATGCATATAGAAGCATCTCAAGGAAGTCAAAATGATGTAGCAGAATTGATTTCTCCTTGCATAAGTTTGAATGCAGGATCGCCAGAACTTAGCTTTGCTTACCACATGCATGGGAGCTCAATGGGTGAGTTACATCTAGATATTTTTTCGGGAGGAGTTTGGACAAATGATATTATGACTGCCTTAGTTGGTCAACAAACCATTAACCAAAGTGATGCTTTTTCTATCAAAACAGTTGATCTTTCAACTTGGGCTGGAGAAGTTATTGAACTTCGATTTAGAGGTATTAGAAATAGCTCATTTAGGGGAGACATAGCAATTGATGACATTAACATCAAATGTATTCCTGGAACAAATCCAAATCCATCAGCTAATTTCACTTCTTCAACAACTAATACTTTCACAGGTGATCCTGTCATGTTTTCTGATGCATCATCTGATGCTATTGCTTGGAAGTGGAATTTTGGAACAGGCGCATCACCTACAATTGCATCAGGAGCTGGCCCTCACAATGTAACCTATTCATCAACTGGACTTAAGACAGTATCGTTAATTGCATTTGGTGACTGTTCTTCAGATACAACCAATACTAGTTTAAACATTGGTCTAGTTGGAGTTACAGAAAATGAGTTTTTAACTTATTTTACTGTTTATCCTAATCCAGTTAATTCTTCATTATCTATTAAGACTAATATCATTTACTCTCGAGTTCAAATAATTAATGTTGTGGGACAAATAGTTATTGAATCTAACGGAAATTCAACTATTGATGTGTCGGAATTAGAATCAGGTAATTATATAATTCAGCTTATTGGAGAAGAATCGCAAATTATACGTAGCGAGAAGTTTACTAAGAATTAGAGAAAGTAAATTACTTACCGATACAAAATTTACTGAAGATATTTCCAAGTAGCTCATCAGTAGATATTTCACCAGTTATTTCACCTAAAAAATGAAGTGATTGACGAATATCAACTGCAACTAAATCTCCAGGTATTCCCATTTCAAGTGCATTTGTCACTTGATTGATAGCCTCATTAGCTTTTGTTAATGCTTCGTAATGACGAATATTAGTTACAACAACTTGTTGTTCTTGGGCATTTTTGGAATTAGTAATTTCAATTACTTTTTGAGTCAACTCTTCTATATTGTCTCCTTCTGAAGCAGAGATTTGGATACAATTTAATTCGTTTAAAACAGAATTATCCTTCAGTAAATCTATTTTATTAGCTACTAAAATAAAGTCAATAGATTGGTCGGTTAGTTGGGCTTTCAGTTCCTCCAACTCTTTTTTCATTAAATCCAATTCCGAGCTTGCATCAAACATATAAAGCACAATAGCAGATTTTCCTGCTTTTTCTATTGCTCTTTGGATTCCAATTTTTTCAATTTCGTTTTCGGTATCGCGAATTCCTGCAGTATCAATAAATCGATATTTTATTCCTTCAATTACAATTTCATCCTCTACAATATCACGAGTAGTTCCTGCAATACTGGATACAATTGCCTTTTCTTCTTTCAAAAATTTATTGAGCAAAGTTGATTTACCCGAATTAGGCGCTCCAATTATTGAAATTGGGACTCCATTTTTAATCGCATTTCCGTAAGAAAAAGAATCTATCAAGCTTTTAAGCTTTGCAGAAATACGAACTAATAATTCATTCAACTGAGTTCTATCTGCAAATTCAACATCCTCTTCGCTAAAATCAAGCTCTAATTCAATAAGCGAAGCAAAGTTCACTAATTCCTCTCTCAACATATTTATCTCATCCGAAAATCCTCCACGCATTTGTTGCATAGCTAACTTATGAGAAGCTTCGGTTGTAGAAGAAATTAAATCAGCAATTGCCTCGGCTTGAGATAGGTCAAACTTTCCATTCGCAAATGCTCTCATGGAGAATTCTCCAGCTTTTGCAAGCCTACATCCTTTTGATAATAATAGTTTTAAAATTTGTTGTTGAATATAAACTGAACCGTGACAAGCAATTTCAACTACATCTTCGCCAGTAAAAGAAGCTGGGTTTTTGAAAACCGTAATTAATACTTCATCTACTAGTTTATTATCTTCTTTTATAACACCAAAATGAGCTGTGTGAGATTTTTGATTTCCTACTTCTTTAGAAAAAATAGAAGACACAATAGAAAAAGCTTCTGCACCAGAAACTCTAATTACAGCAATAGCTCCCATTCCATTGGCAGTCGAAAGTGCACAAATTGTATTGTTTGAATCTAAAATCATGAAACAAAATTAAGATTTATTTATGAGATTGGTAATGAAAATAATAAAGTCTTAATTTTTGTAAAAGAAAGGATAAAAAACTACTTTTGAGCATTCAATAAATAACAGAAAACAATGAGCATATTAGTAAATAAAGATTCTAAGATAATAGTACAAGGTTTCACAGGAACTGAAGGAACTTTCCATGCAGGACAAATGATCGAATATGGATCAAATGTTGTTGGTGGTGTAACTCCAGGAAAAGGAGGGCAATCTCACCTAGATAAGCCAGTATTTAATACAGTTGAACAAGCTGTGAAAGAAACTGGAGCTAACGTTTCTATTATTTTTGTACCACCTGCTTTTGCTGCTGATGCAATTATGGAAGCTGCTGATGGAGGAATTGGAGTTATCGTTTGTATTACGGAAGGGATTCCAACTAACGATATGGTAAAAGTAAAAGAATACTTAACTGATAAAGATTCAAGATTGATTGGACCTAACTGTCCTGGGATTATAACTGCAGATGAAGCAAAAATTGGAATTATGCCAGGTTTTGTATTCAAAAAAGGTAGAGTAGGTATTGTTTCTAAATCTGGAACATTAACTTATGAAGCTGCTGACCAAGTTGTAAAAGCTGGATTGGGAGTATCTACTGCAATTGGTATTGGTGGAGATCCAATTATTGGAACTACTACTAAAGAAGCTGTAGAAATGTTTATGAATGACCCAGAAACTGATGCAATTGTAATGATTGGAGAAATTGGTGGAGACATGGAAGCGAAAGCTGCAAGATGGGTAAAGGAAAACAGTACTAAACCAGTTATTGGTTTTATTGCTGGACAAACTGCACCAAAAGGAAGGAAAATGGGGCATGCTGGAGCAATTGTAGGTGGTGATGATGATACTGCACAAGCTAAAATGAAAATTATGGCAGAGTGTGGAATTAGTGTTGCAAGTTCTCCTGCAGAAATTGGAAAGAAAGTTGCTGAAGCTTTAGCAAAGTAATCTAAATTAGATTTTATATAAAAAAAGGGCTTGAATAATTATTCAAGCCCTTTTTTGTTGGAGTAAATTTTAACTATCCGTTAATCTTTGCTAGCACATCTAACATTTCTTCTTTAGATAAAGAAAGTTTAGCACGAGTAAAGTTAACATCATCAGCTGTATTCATAGGGACAAGGTGAATATGTGCATGTGGTACTTCTAGTCCAATAATAGAAACGCCTATTCTTTCACAAGGAATAGCTTTTTCGACCTTTAGAGCCACTTTCTTAGCAAAAACCATCATTTCCCCAAGAACGTTATCTTCTACATCAAAAATGTAATCTATTTCAACTTTAGGTATTACCAAAGTATGTCCTTTAGCCAAAGGGCTAATATCTAAAAAAGCCAAAAACTTATCGTCTTCAGCTATTTTATAACAAGGAATTTCTCCTTCTATTATTTTTGTAAAAATGGTTGCCATTATCTATTAATTTCTAAGATTTCGAATTGAATAGTTCCTCCAGGAGTTACAACATCTGCAATATCACCAACACTATGTCCAAGTAATCCTTTTCCAATTGGTGAATCAACAGAAACCTTTTTAGCTTTTAAATCCGCTTCGTTTTCGGCTACTAAAGTGTAAACCATTTCTTTATTGGTTTTCATGTGTCTTATCTTAACTATAGAAAGTATAAGAGCTTTGGAAGTATCCATCCCAGTATCATCTAATACTCGAGCACTAGAAATGATCGTTTTTAACTTTGAAATTTTCATCTCAAGTAATCCTTGAGCTTCCTTTGCAGCATCATATTCAGCATTTTCAGATAAATCTCCTTTATCTCTAGCCTCACCTATTTGTACTGAAATTCTAGGTCTTTCAAAAGTTTCACATTCGTATAACTCGTCTTTTAAAGACTTTAATCCTTCTGCTGTGTAATAAGTAATATCTGCCATAACTTTCTCTCTTTAGTGAGTTGATATAACGAAAAAAGAGAATCTTTCGACTCTCTTTTAGATTTCGTATATAAACAAATATACAAATTTTTATTTATTTGATTCCAACAAGGGAAATTTCTATTCCTCTTCTTCTGCGTCTCTTCCTAAATTAAGTCTTATTCCTATTCCATGAATAGAACCCAATACTGGTGCAGTCCTGAAAGAATAATCAATACCCATAGTTGAACCATTCTTTCCGAAAGGTAAATCTAATGATACTCCTGCAGTAGGACCTGAAAGTGCAGATAATGTTTCCGTTTCAGAAAAGATACCTTTTTCATACGCTATTCCTGCTCTTAAAATAACAACTACTTTTTTGAAGTCTAAATTGTACTCTGCTCCTGCTCTAAACTGATCTCTTTGAAACGAGTTTGAAGTAAAAGTTCCAGCTAGTGTTAAAATGTTTTCTTTAATCATGAAATCATAAGCTCCAGAAATATTAATCAAAGATGGTAACTCAAAGTTTGCTGTTCTTTGCTCAGTTGTTGTAGCAATTTCAGTAAAAGGGTTAACAGTTTCAATTGCAAATCCATCTCCTTTATATGTCATTGGTGGTCCAACATTTTTAAGAGCTAATCCAATTTTAATTTGATCTCTTTCTCCTGTTACATATCTAACTCCTGCATCAAAAGCAAATCCTGTAGATCTTGCATTAGCAATACCTTCACTCAGTATTTTGATATTTAAACCTCCTGTAATAGAAGTAGAAAATTCTCTTGCATAAGCTAAGCTTAAAAGTAAACTCGATGGAGAAAATGTTCCTAATCCTCCTTCTGGTAATTCAGTAGTAGTAATTGGAATATCCCCATAATTAGTATTCATCATGCTAATTGCAATAACGTTTGACTCACCTACTCTTTGAGCTAATCCAACAGAATTAATTTTAATTCCTGTTGACTGCATCCAAGTAGTATTGGTAAATCCTATTTCAGTTTTATCAGCTAAGGCTAATCCAGCAACATTTAATTGTATTGCCTCAAGTCCTTTAACGTGAGCTCCACCAGCACTTCCCCAAGCAGATGATCTTGCCCATGGGTTAATTAGTAATTGTGTTGAACCAGCTGCTCCAATTCTGTCCTCATTCCCTGCAAGAGATACAGAACCTAAAAAGGCTGCTACTGTTAATAATGTTAGTTTTAATTTCATACTGTATAAGTTTGGTCTATTAAAATTAGTTTTAAATCTGGATTAAAAGTTTGTCAAATCTGGTGGTCTTAATGCACCAAACCATTTAACTACTTTCTCTCCTACTTCTGGTACATCTACATGAATAATGTAAACACCTCCTGCGATTGGTACTCCATTCGCGTTTTGTAAATCCCAGTCAATTGATGTAAGTGGATCATCTTTTGTTAAAGTTCTTACTAATGAACCTCCTACATTATAGATTCTTACTGTACATTTTTCTGGTAAGTTAGTAATCTTAACTCTTGTATCTAATCTTGAATTCTCATAGTTAGAGTATGCATAGTAAGGATTAGGTACAATATTTATTAAATCAAGTGCACTTTTAGCCGTATCCAAATCATTGATACCAGTTGCTACTGAATTAGTATTGAACTTATATAAGTTAAACCATTCGTTAATACTATTAGCTTCATCATTATTAGTTAAATTGCCTTGAAAATTTACAACATAACCATTATTTGCATATCTCTCGTAATCAGTTTTAACTCTCACTTTTAAGATTGCATCAGTAGAAAGGAAAGTTTGACCTGGAAGTGTCATTGGCATTCCTACCCACATACAAGCTGTCCAAGCATCTCTATGGCTAATTGAAGAAGTACTAGATAATTTATTATATAATTCTCTCCCTTCATCATAATTTCTAATAGCACCAGGTCTAGAGGCTACGTTAGTAGGTATAGTAATAAGATCATTATTTCTGAAAATATACAGATAATGCTTTCCTCCTGCTATCCATGTTCCAAGACCTTCTGTGAAAGTAGAAGTAGGGTTAAACATCATGTCTCTTCCATTATCTCCTGCTAACCATGAATCTTCTCCATAAACAACATTCAATCTTTCACCAGTTTCCACATCAATAACATATCCTGGGAACCATCCCATTCCTGTTGCACTGACTAAATCTCCATCTCCACTGTTGTAACCAGCATCTCCAGATTTTCTTCCATTCTTATCAATAGAAGCTGATGCTCTTACTGAAAGTTTAGCTGCTCCACCCTCGGCCAAACTCGTCTTGTCTTGAGTTTCAATAACGGGACATCTAGTCCATAGTGATTTATCAGTAGTATATACTACATCAACACTATGTAAATTAGCTAGTGAGTTTTTTGAAAATAAATTTAAAGCAGTTGGTGCTCCAGAAAGATATGAAATTGACCCTATAGGTTGGTTATCACCTTCTGAACCAGACAGTAATCTAAATGGAGTGAAACTTCCTCCAAGAACAGTCTCAAACTGTTGTTCATCATCTAAACCTTGGTAGTCACTAAACGGACCTTCTGGAGTAGCAGGATCATTAATTTGAGCTCCACTTCTTATCCAGTTTCTATCAGAGTTACCGTCTACATCAGAGAAACCAAATAACCATGGTTTACTTTCATCATCATACTCTAAACTCCAAGTAATTAACTCAGAAGCTAATTCATCTGCTCCTGTTGATATTCCTGGGTCAGTTTTAACTGCTCTTGTAGGATGAATGTATTGTTCAATGTTAATAGAGAAACCTAATTCTGGGAATAATTGTTCATATCCTAGTGCTATACTTTCTGCTGAAGTATATACTTCACTTGTACTAATTCTAGTTAATTCCCATGTTGCTTCTGCTAATTCATCATTAGCATCTTTTACAAACCTTAATTCATAATCATCTGCTATTAAATTTAATGGATCAATCACTTTAATATCGACTGGTCCTTTTCCTGCAGCATAAGTTAATTCGTCAGACCTTCTATTTCTTGCTGCTGCAAGTCTAGATTCATCAGTTAAATCTAATTCTCTTCCACCGTTACCCATTCCTTCAATTCTAGTGATTTCAACTCCATCACCATAATTCGCATTCTGAACAGTTCCACCAGCTTCTGGAGAAGGGATGTGAGGAATTCCTTTATATTTAGCAATTTCACCACCATCAAATCCTTTTCTACTTGAAATATAAGGTTTTTGTTGTCCATCTAAAGAACCGGCATCTGTTGGATCGTATTTTTTAAATTCATTATACCCGTAGGCAATAATCATAAAATAATAAGACTTATGATTAACCAATCTACTATCACCTTGAGCAAATAAATCATCTGTTACTCTTAATGAGTGCTTAATTCCTTCATCTGTTCCGTTTACCATTAATTGTGGCACACCAACATTCATTACAGCATCAACTGAATAATTAATTAATTGAGTTACTCCATTAGCAATATCATATTGAGCAACTAATCTTGATTTATCTACATCATTTAAATCTGAAGCTGATACAGTATTGTCTTTTAATTGGAAAACTTGATATCCTTCAAATGTGTAGAAGTTGTTTTTACCATTTACAGTTTTTAACGAATCAACTAATAAATTAGTATCAATTGTTGGATCAATTCTAAAATAAGATTCAATATCACCACCATTAGCTTTAGGATCGATAGTTAAAATCAATTCTTTGTCCAACTCTTGTAAAGCCAATTTTGGCGCATCTGGTCCTTCAAGGATTTCGAAACAGTTATCAAATAAACTTTGTGCTTTATCATCAGCTTGCTTCATTTTAGCAATTGAAGATAAATTTCCACTTGTACCTCTCCCGTAAACCACACCAACAGTAATGTTGTTAAGTGCTCCTGGCTCCAATGTAAATGGACCTGCAGATTGCATAAATCTTCTGTCTCCTGCAGGTGTTCCTGCTGCAAACTCAGAAAAAGCTGTTCCTGATTGACTTAAATCACCTCCTGTTCCCCATCCTTCAGGGTCAGAATTTATTCCAGTTGCAGGATCATCTGTGTACATAAAATCACAAGCTAAAGTTGATACATTTTGTGCTCCTGGATAACCTGTCCCTCCATATCTAAACTCAGAACCATCTTTCCAAAAACCACTTAAATAACGGTAATGTTGTACTGCATTATTTGCATCAGGATCTCCTTGTGTTGCTCCTGCTCCATTCGTATAGTATACGAATTTTCTCATACCAAATCTTTCGTTATCTATTACACCATCTTCATAACCAATTCCATTTCCTGGTATTGCTTTAGTTTCTGGGTCAGCTGCACCATTTACATAGTAAAGGTTATCAACACCATCATTATTTTGGTAAGGTCCTTCAAAGAAATCAACCCCAACTGATGGAGGATTTGCTCCATAAGCTATAGCTCCACCTGATGGATTATCATCAATTGCATCAGCATTATAAACAAAACCTAATCCTCTGCTTACATCACAACCAACATAATCATCTACTGCTGCACCTAAATCTGGATCAACATATTGTCCGAAATAAGTTTCAAATAATGTTTGAGTAGAACGGTTAATTAACTCATAGTTATAGAAAGTCATATCATTAATTTCATCATTTGTAGCAAATGAGAAAGCTTGAGCTCTAATTTCCATTCCAATTGGCTCACCACCAGACTCAGTATGAATATTTCCATTATCATTAAAAATCCACCAAATAGTGTAATCTCCAAATAATCTAATGTCTCTATCACTTCTACAGTCGTAGTTTGCGTCATCATCTTCAAAACTATAGAAAGGATAATCACCATCTAGAGGATTATACAATCCGTCTTTTCCACTTGCTCCATTTGGATTATCGAAAAAAGGTGCGATATAAAAATCTTGATCTTTACCTGGAGATGGATCTCCATGAGCAGGCCACTCTAAAATACTAGTAGGTATTGCATATCCTGGAAAATCTACAGCAGCATCACAATTTGGGTCTTGAGAACACTTGTACCATGATCTAAACTCATTTACATCCTGTCTAGTAATTACATAAAACTTATCCCATTTTGCACATTCTACTTGATCAATAGCAGCTGCTCCAAAATCTTTTTTATCGCTTCCGTTACCCGAATTCGGACTTACAGACAATGGTCCTGGCCAGTAGTCGTTACCATCACCTCTAAATCTAATTGCAGCTAATTTCAATTGATTGGTAGCATCTACACCACCCATCCAAAGTCCCCCTGCAAATATAGGTGCAGTTCCTGCACCTTTAGGCACAAAATAAGAGGCTCTAGATAAGGATCTATTTAACCACAGTAATCCACTGTTTTCAATATAAGCACTAACATTGTTAAAGTCTAATACTCTGTTTTGACTTGCTGGTGCACAATCTCCTGCTCTTGATGAGATGTTACTCCCATTGTTATTACTTGAAGTAGTATTGCTTTTTGCTCCTACCCATTCTCTTGAAAAAGATTGAGATGCACATAGCAATCCTACAGTAATTAACGATAATTTAAATAATAATTTAGTTTTCATGATTCTGAAATTTAAAAGTCTAATTTCACACCAATTCTGATAGTTCTTGGTAATGAATAATTAAAAGGGTTATTCGCTCTTAAAGCGTAATATTGTCTGAATGAAGCTTCGCTTATTTGATTCTGGATAATAGATTGATATTGTGGATCAGATAAGTACCCATCATCATCAGCATTCCCAGTTGCTCTGTATACTCCAATTATGTTTTGAGTATTAAATAAGTTGTTTACTAATAAGTAAACATTTAAAGCTGCTGTTTTTTGTTTTTTCTCTCCAAACTTTAACATAAAGTTTCTATCAACCTGAAGTGCAACTCTAAAGTTACCTGGTCTTCTTGATCCGTTTGGTGTTCCTTCAAGTACATTTGCTACACCTCCAAAAATTGGTACTGCAAATTTAGAAGCTGAATAAGGTGTTCCTGAAGCGTAGTTTGCTGTAAAATTAGCACCTGTGTTTTCAAAAATCTTTTTACCAGCAATTACAAGTCCATTGTAATCTTTACCTTCTCCAAATCTATAATCAACTGTTGCAGTTACAACATGTCTTTGATCATAACTGTAAGGGAAAATTGCTCTTAAGTTAGGTTGACCTGCATTAATTAATGCTAAAGAAGATCCAGGATTAGAACCTGTTCCTTCAGCAAACTGTAATGTATAAGAAACCTTCATCCAAAGATTCTTAGATTTTCTTTTGTCGTAAGTTAAAGTAATACCTTTTACAGTTCCAAAATCTAAGTTACCATATGAACGGTAAGTTTTAGGATAAGCTCCTGCAACATTTACAACAGTAATTTCATCTCTTTGTTCTCTGTAAAACCCTGCAATTTTTAAAGAAGATGATCTGCTCAATACTTGTTGGAATCCAACTTCATAATCAATTGTTCTTGTTGGCCTCAAATCTGGATTATTAATTACATCTGCACTAATATTATCAATGTATAAATAATCTAAAGGGTTTAATCTAATTCCTGTTGTAGGTCTTTGTGAAAGAATATCATAGTGAGCAAAGAATAAGGCATCTTCTGATATCGGGAATGAGAACGAAATTCTTGGCATAACTATAATAGAAGGGTTGTAATCTTCAAAAGCATTTGAACTAATTTCATCATCATCACTTACTCCTTCAGCTAAATATGGAGCTATTCCGTTTGGTGATTCAATTGTTTTAGGATCACTAACTTCTACACCTTCAGCATTGTACCATGTATTTCCATCTCTATATCCATTAATGGCAGTAGGAGCATTAATATCATTCACATAAACAACATAATCATCTCCAATGTTTTCTGGGTGAGAACCAAAGTCACCTACTTCTGCAGCAGTTTTTGCTGGTCTTAATAAATATTTATCTCTTAATACTGCTTGGTTTGCATCAAATCTATCAACTCTAAGTCCTACGTTAAATATAATGTCATTAAAAGCAAATTTATCCATTACAAATCCCGCAAAATAAATAGGTTCAAAAGCTGAAACTGGTCTAGTGTTATTTCCAAATTCATCAGTTTCAGTAAAGAAATCATCAAGACTTGGGTTAGATGTTAATTTTTTTCCTGTGTGATCATATCCATAGTAGTTTACATAACTTCTATTAAATCCACCGTTTGTTAATTCATCAGCACTAAAGAAATCAACATTAAATTGAGAAGGATCTAATCCATCTACATTAATAAAGTCTGAGCCATTAGGGTCTAACCCTAAAGAGTTTCTCAAGTTATAATCAAAATAAGACTGACTTTCAGAACTGATTAATCTGTCATAAGTTCTGTATTGATAAGTACCTCTGTACTCATCAGTAAAATTTTCTAAATCAAGCTCAGAAATGTGGTTATTTGCCAATTGACGCATTCTTGTCCATAATGGAATTGGACTTAAGCTGTAAAATCTATCCGATCTCTGCTCATATTCAAATCCAACTGTTATTGCATGATCACCCATATTTGCACTTCCTGAGGCAGACACTCTAAATTGCGCATTGTCACCATAAGCATACTGTCCTGGCTGTAAACCAATGTTGTTAAAAAGAGGTGTAGCGGACGAACCGTAAATACCTCTTGGCGAATCTCCGTTTCTTAATGCGTTACCTCCCAAAATTTGGTCTAATGCAAATACATTATTATCTGCTAAATCATAATATTGTCTGGTAACTGCTGCTAAATCTGAATTTATATCAGAAGGATCAAAATCAACTCCAAATTCTTGAAATCCATTATGAACAAACCTATTATTTACTTCATCAAATTCATAACTATTTTCGAATTGTCTGTCAAAATTTCCGACATATCCATAATTGAATATATTGTCACCATGTCTTGTGTTTTGAGTCTGAGATGAGTTCCTACTGTAATCTACCATCACAGTATAGTAGGCATTTTTAATTTTTGATTGTTCTTCAGAATCTTCAGAAACATTATTAGCAAATCTCTGAGTTAACTTACCATAAACTCTCCATGTATTGGCTGTAGTGTTAGATAAATTATCTGAGTTTAATAAAGAACTATTAAAACTATAATTATTACCAGAGTTCCAATCTAAAGTACCTCCAAAAGATAAGTTTACATTAGGCCCAGTGTTAACATCAATCTTGGTAGAAATAGAAGCTCTCTTATCTACAACATTTTGTCTGAATTTAACTTCTTCAAAATCTTCAGCAGTTAAAAATTCAGACTTATAGTTTATCCCTCCTGTTCCATTAGAAACTACTGGGTTGTCTAAAATATCTTGCTTCACATCATCTTTAACTTGAAACTGATCAATTGCAAATGGACGTGTATCAATAATATGTGTCGCATTCCCTGAGATAAAGAAACCTAATATAGGTTTGATCTTTTTTCCTGTTGAGTCTTTCTTCATCAATAAAGGACCTGATAAACTTCCTTCTAATAAGTTATATCCATAATTATCTAATCCGTATGTATTGTCTCCAATCTTGTACCCAGAGGTTACATATTCAATACCCCCAAAATAAAAACTTGAAGGACCACGAGTAGTAATTGAAATAATTCCTCCTGTTGCATCTCCGTAGTTTGCAGGTAAACCTCCAGTAATTACAGCAACCTCTTGTATTGCTGATTTTGGCAGGTTAGATGACCCTCTAACTTTAATCCCATCAATGTAATAATAAGTTGCTTCTGATCTTGAACCTCTAATACTAGAGATACTTCCATTAGCATCAGTTTGTACACCTCCTACTTGTGCAGCAATAGATCCTGCAGATCTTCCTGGCATTTTAGCAATTTCATCTTTAGTCATTGTACCTCCCGAAGCACCTCCATCTCTATCAATCAATGGAACTTCATAATCTACAACTGTAAACTCTTCAAGCTCAACATCTCCAGACTCAAGTGGGATATCTTGAAAAGTTATCTTATTACTCTTTATTAATAAATTATTCACCTGAAACTTTTTGTAACCTACAAAACTAACTTTCAAAGTATATTCCCCTGGTTCTATAGAGTTAATAAGGAAATTTCCATCCAAATCAGATGCAGCTCCAGCCTTTTGAGAACCATTTTGCTCCAAAACTAAATTTACGAAAGGCAAAGTTTCACCTGTTGCTTTATCCGTAATTTGTCCTTTTAATTGACCTGTCCCCTGTTGAGAATAAATCAAAGACAAAGAAATTGTCGCTAATAATGTTAGAATAATTTTTTTAATCATACTAGTGTAATTTTTATAAATCCCTTAAACATAAGAGGATTGATTAGTGTTGTTTCATCCTAAATAGAAAACTATAGAATAGTTACAAGTCGTAAATATAAAATATTTTTAAGTTTTTTTAACATAATCTTAAGTCAAATATATTAGATATTTTCTTTGTACTAAGGTTTAATAATCTAAAAGAATATAAAAATATACAGGTCAATATTTTACACCATTAAAAGACTAATTATTTAAAGGTAGAATATTAGTATTTATGTACAGACTTAGGCTATAAAAGGTAAAAATCATTACTTTTTCTTCCTGTTAGATTTCCTTCTATTTCTCTTTAATCTTCTCCTAACTTTCTTGTCTTGTATCTTTAAATGTCTTTTATGAGCCTCTTTTGTTGCTTTCTTTTTTTTCTTTTCCTTTTTCTTTTCCGCTTTATCAACTTGTTTCTGTCGTTTTTTTGGAGACATTGATTTTCTTTTTCTAGAATTTTGTGAAAAGGAAATTACAGGAGTAATAATAATAAACAAAAGAAGTAAAATAGCAGATATTCATTTCATACTTGAAGATAAGAAAATATCGAATAAAAAATTAAAAAATTAAATCACAAAAAAAGCCTCACTATTTCTAGTAGTAGGCAAAGTATAGCCAACTGGTCCAGCAGTTAAGAAAAAGAATCCAGTAGGAGATACCGGAGTAAATAGATACATAGCTTCTCCACTTTGTGCACATCTAGATTCAACTAAAGAAGTTTGAGTCAATTGCGACAAGGCAGATGTCATACCAATTATTAGAAATGATACGGTTAACAGTAGTTTATTTTTCATATGGTCTTTTTTGAAATTACAATATTTGAGCAACTATATGTATTGATTACTTCCTAGACAAAAGTTTTCTAACATATTTTAACATATAAGTTTTGTATTGTATATATTAAATTTAAAAGTGTATGTTAATTAAAACTTATTCCTTTTATAAAAAATTGATTTACCTATCTTTACAAATAATAAATAACCCTAAGAATGAGAACACTAATCTTTATATTTCTTTTTTATTATTCAATTAATTATTCCTCAGCACAATCCAGCATAAATGATTCTTCCATTTTTATGCCTTTGCTAAAACTGGGTTATTCAAATAACTTTCCAACAGCTGATTTGAAAAATAGAGTTGGATACACATCCTCACTAAATGTTAGATTAGAAATAAAATTAAAAAATCAATTTATAGTTGGGGGTAGGTATGACTTCCTATTCGGAAACAACTTTAAAGATTCTGGAATGCTAAAGGATTTGGCAAATTCTGATGGACAGATAATAAATGTTAATGGACAGTACGGATCCTATGAAATGTTGCAAAGAGGACACCATTTAGGAATGTACATTGGGAGGTTGTTTCCTGTTTTTTCTCCAAATCCAAATTCTGGTATTATTGTCACTGCTGGTTTAGGTTTATTAGCTTATCGCGTAAATTTTAATAATATAAGTGGAGATATAGTACAATTCACCTCTAATTACGTAGCAGGTTACGATAGATATACCTCAGGAGTTAGTTTGACACAATATGTTGGATACAGGTATATGAGTAAGAATAAGTTGATGAATTTCTATGGTGGTATTGAATTTAATCAGGCATATACCAAAGTAAGAAGAGACTACCAGGTAGATTACGAAATAAACGATCCTAGATTTGGAATGCGGAACGACAACTTTTGGAACATACAAATAGGCTGGATTTTGCCTATTTACAAACGATCTCCAAAAGAGTTTTATTATTAATAAATAATTTACGTTTTATACCTTAATATGTAACTAAATTAAAAATATGACTATTTCAACTATTAACTTACTGTAAACGTATTGATTGAAATTGTTTTTCCATTGAACTTAGAGTATGTATTGTGTGATATCCATTCCCCAAGATTTATGTAAGTAGATGAGTCATTTAATTTCACTTCAATTGGGTGATGTCTGTGTCCAAAAATAAAATAATCAACATGCTTTTGTTTTAGTTTTTCTTTACAAAAAGTAATAAGCCACTCTTTGTCCTCTCCCAAGAACTTATTGTCATTTATAGAATGTTTTCGACTTGATTTTGAGAAAAAATTCGCTAAACCTATTCCAAAATTAGGGTGAAGTCGTGCGAATAACCATTGACAAACTTTACTCGAAAACACCTTCTTAATAAACTTATAGCTGTAATCTCCAGGTCCCAATCCATCACCATGAGCGATAAAAATGGAAGTGCTATTGACAAGTAATTCAATCTCTTGCTTGTGAATTTTAACTCCAAGTTCTTTTTCTAAATAATCAAACATCCACATATCGTGGTTACCAGTAAAAAACTCAATTTCTATTCCTGAGTCAGTAAGCTCAGCAATTTTGCCTAAGAACCTAGTAAACCCTTTAGGTATTGCTCGCTTATACTCGAACCAAAAGTCAAAAATATCTCCTACTAAATAAATCTTAAAAGCATCTCCTTTTATAGAATCTAACCATGATACAATCCTATTCTCTCGCTTTCTGCTTTCTTCATGAGTAGGAACCCCTAAATGAAAATCAGAAGCAAAATAAATATTTTTACCTTCAGGTAAATCGATAGCCTGAACATTGCTGTGGCTGTTGTTCTTATTTTTTTGGATGTCTTTTGTATTTAAATGGTTAGTTTCCAAAAATCTCTTTTAACTTACTTGCAAGGGCTGGCCCTCTAAGACGAGTCCCTATAACTTTTCCCTCTTTGTCTATCAGAACAGTGTAGGGAATTCCTCTGAACCCATAAATTTGAGTTGCTGCAGATCCCCATCCTTTAAGGTCACTTACATGACTTTTCCAGGTTAAGTTATCTTTTTTTATTGCTCCTTCCCATGCAGCTTTGCTTTTATCAAGCGATACGCTATATACCTCAAACTCTTGATCTTTGTACTTGTTATACAAATTTACTACATTGGGATTTTCTCTTCGGCAAGGACCACACCATGATGCCCAAAAATCAATTAGAACATATTTCCCTCTCAATGATTCTAGGGTAATAAAGGTTCCATCAGGACTTGGCATGTTTACTTCTGGAGCAACACTTCCTATTGGCGTCTTTGGTTTTGGTTTGTTTTGCTTAGCTTTTTCGGCTTGTGCAATTTGTTTTTGAGCAGTTAATAAACTACTATGATACAAGGTATTCGGATAAGATTCTCCTATTCCTTTTGCTGCAATACTAATGGCTTCTTTGGGTTCAATAATATCATTTAAAGCTACAAATACAACCAGTGATTTAGAATTATCTTTCACGAAGTTGAATGCATATTTCGACATTGAATCCTTAGTAATTTCGGAACTTTTGACCGAATAATATTGTTGTATTAGTTCATTGTCTTTAGAACCAGAAACTTGGTAGTTTTTATCTTTAAAATCTTTAGAAGTTTTGATTTTAATTTTCTCTTCTTTTTTTAGAATTAGCAACTGGGTTTCTTTGTTATTTTCAACAGTAGAAAGCGAGAAAAAATCATCAATTTCAACTGGTGTAGAAAGTTGGAAATTTCCAAAGAAATTAACTTTGCTGGAATCTACCTTCACCATTTTATTTCCTTTGTTATGATTAAGATAAACCATTGTTCCTCTTGCTTTCTTCATTTTACCTTTTACCACAGTATTTTCTTGCGAAAAACTATGACTACATAAAAATCCAATAAATAATGCTGTAACTAGTGTTTTATTCATTTTCAAATATTTCGTTCAGTTTGTCTTCTAACTCTTCGCCTCTTAATCCTCGCGCCAGTACTTTACCTTTTCTATCAATTAACACTGTGAAAGGGATACTACCAAAACCATAAATATTAATAGCTTCAGTTTGCCATTGTTTTAAATCACTAGTATGTGAATTCCATACTAGCCCGTCAGCTTTTATAGCCTCTTCCCATTTACTTTTGTCATTATCCAATGAAAAGCTATATACTTCAAATCCTTTAGATTTATATTGGTTGTATAACCTTACCACATTAGGGTTTTCTGCTCTACATGGTCTACACCATGAAGCCCAAAAATCTATAAGCACTATTTTACCTCTTAATGATGACAACTTGATGTTTTTTCCATTTGGGCTTGGAAAATCTAGCTCAGGTGCCATTCCTCCGATAGGTAACATTGCATTCATTTTTTCATCCATCTTTTTTTGCTGTTCCATTTGGACAGCTAGTTGCTCCTCGAGTCTTTTAATATCCTCATTTAAACTAGTAGCATAAGGCGAATTAGGCAGAGTTTTGTTAATGTCTTCTGCCACTTCTTTAAGGAGTTCCATTTCTGAGTTTGGATCTATTTTTGCTATTACGGCAATTAATGCTTCGGAACCTTTATTGGTTTCAATGTAGTTTTTTCGGTACTCCAAAAAATCCTGATTCTTTTTCATCATCTGTATTTCAATGGATGCCATAGATTGCGGATTGTTTGAAACCAGATTTCTCTCTTCAGATTTTTTTTGATTAAAAATCATCATGTCATAAACTTTATTGTAAAACTCTGATATTTGTGCAGAAGATTTAGAGCCGGAAACACTGTAATCCATAGCGAATTGCTGATTATTTTTAATATCTAAATTCATTTCATTTGTTTCCGAATCCAATACTATTGGAAACGTATTACGAAGAGAACTTCCAAAATGAAAAACTCCTTTTTTAGGCTCCTTTATATTGAGAGTGAATTTTCCTTCTTTGGATAATACAACCGAATCAATTGGTGTTAAAAATTTATCTTCAAGGGCATATAAATACACTTGTTGGTTTTCAGCTAAACCTATCATATCAACAGATCCATTGATTACATGGTTAGCTTGTTTTTCGCAGTTTAATAATGCGAAAAGAACGATAATATATAAACTTAATTTCTTCATATTTAACTGATTATTTTTCTAATTGTTTCATTAATAGCTGATTTGCAACTTTAGGGTCAGCTTTTCCTTGTGATTGCTTCATTACCTCTCCCATAAACAAACCAAGCAGTCCTTTCTTACCGCTTTTGTATTCCTCTACTTTTGCAGGAAATTTAGCTAAAGCTTTATTTACAAGCTCCGACATTGCATCTTCATTAGATTCTTGTATCCAATTATTATCTTGAGCAATTGATAATGGTGACTTATCTGGTGTTTCAATAAGTAAAGGAAATACCTTTTGTGAAGCTACTGAATTACTTATTTTGTTGTCTTCTATCAAATCAATCAACTCCGAAATAGTAGCTGGTTCCACTCCAAACTCTTCAATTTCGATAGCCTTTTCGTTAAGGTATGACTTGATATTTACTGTTACCCAATTGGATGCAGATTTATAGTTTTTCTGAGTTTTTATTACTTCTTCAAAGTAAAGCGCCACTTCTTTATTTTCGGTTAATACATGTGCGTCATATTCCGAAAGTCCTAAATCCTCAGTATATTTTTTTATTAACTGATTAGGTAGTGGAGGCATCATTTCTCGCACTTTGTTTACATAATCTTCGCTAACTCTTAATGGCTGTAAATCTGGCTCAGGAAAAAACCTATAATCGTTCGCTCCCTCCTTACTTCTCATAGAAATAGTAGAACCATCTGCTGCATTAAAACTTCTTGTTTCAGTAGCGATAGTTTCTCCTTGTTCTAATAAATCAATTTGTCTTTTTACTTCATAATCAATGGCTTTCTGAACATTCCTCATAGAGTTCATGTTCTTTACCTCTGTTCTGTTTCCAAATTTATTAGCTCCTTTAAGCATTACAGAAACGTTAGCATCACATCTCAAACTCCCCTCTTCCATGTTTCCATCACATATATCCAGGTAGCGTACTAGCTTTCTTACTTCTGTAACGTAATCATAAGCTTCTTGTGAAGATTTAATTTCTGGTTCACTTACAATTTCAATCAATGGAGTTCCAGCTCTATTTAAATCAATAAGCGTGTTAAAAGGATCTAAATCGTGAATACTTTTCCCAGCATCTTCTTCAAGATGAATTCTGGTTAATGTCACCTTTTTAGGATTTCCATCAGCATCAGTAATTTGGACATAACCACCTGTACAAATTGGTGTTTCGTCTTGAGTTATTTGGTATCCTTTTGGTAAATCTGGATAGAAATAATTTTTTCTTGCAAAAATCATGTCTTTAGTAATTCCGCTTTCACAAGCCAATCCCATTTTAACTGCAAACTTTACTGCTTCTTTGTTGTAAAGCGGCAAAGTTCCTGGGTGACCCAAAGTGACCACACTCACATTGGTGTTGGGAGTTGCTCCATATTCGTTTCTATCGCTTGAATATGCTTTGGTCTTTGTTTGTAACTGAGCGTGAATCTCTAGTCCAATTACTGTTTCGTATTTATCGTATATAGTGCTCAACTCTATTGTTTAATTAGTTTTATACTTTCGGTAAAAGTACTATTAAATATGTTTACTACATAAACTCCTTGATGCATTTCTGCTGGTAAAGGAATGATGTTTTTTTCTAAAAATTTACTGTAGAATTTTGTGTCGACAATCATTGCGCCTTTACTATCGAAAATCTGCAAAGTATACTCTTCATCATAATTACTTAGTCCTGCAATAACTAAATCAGAAATCACTGGATTAGGAAAAATCATGAACCTACTTTCTTCTTGCCTTTCCTCAGGCTTTTCTATTTCTAATACAAATAAACCTTCTTGCATGTCGGATGCTAATAATATTCCAGAAGGTAAGAAAGGATAAATACCCCAAGCTCCTCTAAAGCTTCCGAAATTTCTTTCTTTTGAAGTGTCATAAAAACCTACTAACTCGGGTACAGAAGGGTTAGATATATCATAAACATAAACTCCATTATAATAGTAAGCGACATAAACATAATCACCCATAATGATTTGATTATGGATAATTCCAACATTATCTTGCACGCCAACTGTATCTAAAAACTGAATATTAGTTAAATCAGAAACATCTAAAATCTTCATTTTTTTACCATGGGTTTCATCTCCCATTGCATATAAAGTTCCCGATTCATTTAACCACCCTGAATGGTTATAACCTCTATCAGGATAACTTGTTATTGCTCCCATTAATGTTGGTGTACCACTAAAATCAACTACAAACAAACCTGTTCCTGCATTGCAATAAACTGAATCATTTCTGGCAAAAGCATCATGTACATAGCCCAAAGTTCCTACTGTTGATGCCCACCAAGAAATGTCATTTTCACATCTCAATAATAGCTCAGGAGATAATGGGTTTGCCAATGAGAAAACATCAAATTTTCTTTGATTTCCGCCACCACAAGAATATAATTTACCCACTGCAGTATCTATAAAAATATTGTGCGAAAGTTTAATAGCCGTGTCTTGGTCATAAACTAAATGAACTGAATCTGGTAAGAATGACAAATCAACTATTTGCAAGGATGCATCTCCTTCGTCTGAAACCATATACAAATACCCTCGATAATCATGATAGTCTCTGTGTACAATTTGAAACCCTGTATCTCTTCCAATTACAAAATCTACTTGAATTGGTGAAGAAGGATTGGTAACATCAAAAAAGTGCGTACCTCTGGTAGAACCAATAATTGCATATTCTCTTCCATCTTTGGCATATCCCCAAACCTCATTGTAAGTATTGTTATAAAGAGATGTTGAGGAAATAGAGCTATCTTTCCATTGAAAAAGTTTATTCATTTTATAGCTATCCTGAGATTTTACAAATCCGGTAGACACTAAAAAAAGACAAACTAAAAGAAAGAGGTTTTTCATTATAATTGGTAATAGCTACTAATTTACATAAAAAAGAACATCCAATAGTAAGATAAGCAAGAGGTTATCATCCGATTTTTGTTAATTAATTAAGCTTTATTTTTAAAGAGAAGCTATTAATTCCTTGGTGATTTTAGTCACTTTAGGAGTCACTTTTCGTGCTACTTCTTGCACAATTTCGTGAGTCATTTCAATAATTTTTCCTGGAACTCCCAAGTCAGTAATAATTGAAAATCCAAAACAAGGAATCCCCATATGCCTTGCTGCTATTACTTCTGGCACGGTAGACATTCCCACGGTATCGGCTCCAATATTGCGAACATATTGGTATTCTGCAGGTGTTTCAAGAGTAGGCCCAGATAAGCCTGCATAACTTCCTTGTACTACTTTTATGTTTTCATTTTTAGCTATTTCATGAGCTTTAGCTATCAAATTTTTATCATAAGGCTCACTCATATCTGGAAATCTAGGTCCTAACTCATCCATGTTTTTTCCAATTAAAGGATTATCTCCAAATAGGTTAATGTGATCATCAATTATCATTATTTCACCAATTTCATAATCTGGATTTACTCCTCCACTTGCATTGGAAACTATAAGAGTTTCAATTCCCAAAAATTTCATTACTCGAACTGGAAAAACCACTTCATTCATTGAATATCCTTCGTAATAATGAAACCTCCCTTGGAGTGCAACAACTGTTTTTCCACCAAGAGACCCTATTATTAATTTTCCCGAATGCCCTTCTACAGTAGAGACTGGGAAGTTTGGAATTTCTTCATAAGCGAAACTATGTGTAGTTTCTATATCGTTAGCTAATTCACCCAATCCTGTTCCCAAAATAATTCCAACCTCACAAGTTTTATTTATTTTGTTCTTGATAAATTCAGCAGTTTCTTTAATCTGATTCAACATAATTATGTATTAATTTTTCGAAAATTTCTTTGTCTTGTATAAAATCTACTTCTATTGGCAAGTAGAATATTGGTAGGCTTTCTAGTGCTTTTTGCTCTTTAAGTCTCATTGCATCTTTTTCTGTAGTTACTATCACAGAATCCTTATTACGCTCAAAAATAGAAATAATTTCTTGAATATTTTTATCCGTAAATCTGTGATGATCAGGAAAATTAAAATGCTTTGAAATATTATTATTCTTGGTCAAATGATTTATGAAAGGTTCTGATTTAGCTATACCTGTTACAACAATTAACTCTTTTCCTTTTAAATCAACCTGCTCTTCAAGGTTGAAAAGAGAATTGAAACTTCCATATTTTACTGTAGTAAAAAACACTTTTTTCTCTGGCGAAGCATCTATTTTTTCTGTTATTTGCTGTTTCTCAGCATCAGATAAAACTGAAGGGCATTTTGATACAATGATTACATCTGCCCGTTTTTTACCTCTAGTAAACTCACGTAAATTACCGGTTGGTAACATAAAGTCTTTGTAAAAAGGAGCATTATAATCTGTAAGTAAAATTGAGAAACCTGTTTTTAATGATCTATGTTGAAACGCATCATCTAACAAAACAACTTCAGGAATTTCCTCTTTTGACATGATTCCTATAATTCCACTTACCCTACTGGTATCAACAAATACATTCACCTCTGGGTGTTTAGTGTAAAACTGAAGCGGTTCATCACCAATACTATCTGCAGTTGACTCTTTATTAGCTTGCTGAAATCCAGGGTCTTTCCTTCCATAACCTCTAGACAAAGTAGCTAGTTTTTTGTTACTAAGTAATCTGATTAAATACTCAACATGAGGAGTTTTTCCTGTTCCTCCTGCAGCAATATTTCCTACTAGAATTGTCTTAACATCAAATTCGCTCGACTTTAAAATATTGTTGTTGAACAAAACATTTCGCAAACCAACTATCAATCCATAAAGGAAAGATATAGGCAAAAGCAAATATCTAAATGCCTTTACCATTTGCCTCTAAACTCTTTAGGGTAACAAACAAAATACTTTTTTACTGGCTCAGTTAATGCTCTGATATTAAAGTTATCGGAAGCCTCAGTAATATTGGCAATTGTTCCGTCTTTATATTTGATATTAATCTTATCCTTAAGAGCATTGTAGGCATTATTAGCAATTTCACTACTTATTACAAAGTGATTTACTTCGCTATCAGTAATTCCATATGATTCTTTCACTTGGTTTTTTAAAGACTGTATTCTTTCAGCTTCAAAGGGTTCTCTTTGAATTAATACCTTAGGTAAATTCCTATTGATTAATGATTTTGAAATGGAAGATAAAGTAAAATCACTGTGTTCGCACCAAGCCTTTATTCCGCTATAAATATCCGAATCATCTAGCTTAGTAAAATTCTCTAAAATATCAGATTCCTCAAACTCTGAAACATCATAACTTTCGTACAAGAATTTTTTGAGAACTGGACTACAGTGAACATCTCCACCATTTCTTGCCAAATAAATAGCTCTTTTTAATATTTCTACCAATAAATTTTCAGCAGAAAGAACTGTTTTATGAAGGTAAACCTGCCAATACATTAATCGCCTAGCAACAATAAATTTCTCGATAGAATAAATTCCTTTTTCTTCAATAACTAGCTCATCCTCATACACATTAAGCATATTGATAATTCGATCACTACTCACAACTCCCTCAGAAACTCCACTATAGAAACTATCTCTCTTTAAATAATCCAATCTATCCATATCCAATTGAGAGGATACCAATTGGTGTAAGAATTTCTTTTTGTATTTATTAGTGAAAATTTTAATTGCTAACGATAACTTTCCGTCAAACTCTTTGTTCAACTTATCCATTAACAACAAAGAAATATCTTCATGAGTAACCCCGTGAACTAGAGTGTGCTCCAATGCATGAGAAAATGGTCCATGACCAATATCATGAAGCAAAATCGCTATTAAAACTCCTAGCTCTTCATCTTCGGTAATTTCAATATCTTTTACTTTTAAGACCTCAAGTGCATTCTGCATTAAGTGCATGCAACCAATTGCATGATGAAATCGTGTGTGGTGAGCTCCAGGATATACCAAATAGGATAATCCAAGCTGCTTTATTCGATTCAACCTCTGAAAATAAGGATGGTCAATTAAATTTAAAATAATTGAATAACGAATAGTAATAAAACCGTAAATTGGGTCGTTAAGTATCTTCATGGTATATATTGAACGCTTGTTGCTATTTCAAAACAAAAATAAGAATAATAACGGGTTATTGAATGATGTACTAGACTGAAAAGAAATATAGATTAATAAAAAAGAAGAAAATAATGGCAGGAAGAATTTTATGGGCTGATGATGAGATAGATTTATTAAAACCACACATCATGTTTTTGGAACAAAAAGGATTTAGTGTAGACACCATAAACAATGGTTCTGAAGCAATTGATATGGTAGGCGACAATAATTATGATATAGTTTTTTTGGACGAAAATATGCCAGGGATTTCTGGTCTTGAGGCTTTGACTGAAATTAAACGAATAAGTCCTTCTTTACCAATTATAATGATTACCAAAAGTGAAGAAGAGTCTATAATGGAAAGTGCTATTGGGAAAAATATTTCTGACTATCTTATTAAACCAGTAAATCCTAATCAGATTTTATTGGCGATAAAGAAAAACATTGACCAGAGTAGATTAATAAGTGAAGAAACTACTCACAGTTACCAACAGGAGTTCAGAAAAATCGGAATGCGATTAATGGACCGATTGGATATTGATGATTGGAAAGACCTCCATGACCAACTTACTTTTTGGGAGTTAAAAATGGACGCTTCGGAGGATAAAAGTATGGCTGAGATTTTTGAAATGCAAAAAAGAGAAGCTAATCAGTTGTTCGGAAGGTTTATAGAGAATAATTATCTTGATTGGTTAAATGGTACTTCTGATGAATCTCCAATTTTATCTCATACTTTATTTTCGAAAAAAATTGCTCCTTTCATAAAAGAGAAAAATACTTTTTTGATTGTTATTGATAATTTTAGATATGATCAGTGGAAAATTTTAAAACCTTATTTTGGTGAGTATTTTGATGTAGAAGAAGAAGATACTTATTTCAGTATTTTACCAACTGCAACCCAATATGCTCGAAATTCTCTTTTTGCAGGATTAATGCCTTCAGAAATCAGAAAGAGATTTCCTTCTAAATGGGTAGAAGAGGACGAAGAAGGAGGTAAAAACAATTTTGAAGAGGACTTCCTTAACGATCATCTAAAAAGGCTTGGAATCGGCTTAAAAACATCTTACACCAAAATCACAAGTAACACTAAGGGGAAAAAGCTTGTAGATAATTTTTCTGATTTATTAAATAACGACTTCAATGTAATCGTATACAACTTTGTGGATATGCTTTCGCATGCTCGAACAGATATGGAAGTGATTAAGGAACTTGCTGATGATGATTCGGCTTACCGTTCTATTACTGAATCATGGTTTAGACACTCTCCTTTATTGGAAGTTGTAAAAAAAATTGCTGAAAGCGGATGTAATATTATTTTAACTACTGATCATGGTATGGTTAAGGTTGATAACCCTGTTAAGATTGTTGGAGACAAAAGTGTAAACACTAACTTACGTTATAAGCTAGGTAAAAACTTAAGCTACAACCAAAAAGAAGTATTTGAGGTTAAAAATCCAGATGATGCATTTTTACCAAAAATAAATCAAAATACTCGTTATGTATTCTGTAAGGATAGTACTTTCTTTGCTTATCCAAACAATTACAATTACTATGTAAACTTTTACAAGGATACCTTTCAACATGGAGGAATATCATTAGAAGAAGTTATTATACCAATCGTTAGATTAAAAGCTAAGAAATAAATCAATTAAGATTTAAAAAAATTCAATCCATAAAAAAAGCCTGATTCGAAATTCGAATCAGGCTTTTGCTTTTAGTTATGTCTGTAATTACTGAATCACTATTCTGTGTTGTTCCAGTTTACCATCACTTTGTAATAGTAGTAAGTAAACTCCTGCGTTTAACTTTCCTACTCTTATTTGCTTCATTCCATTCTCGTTAAAGTAGTACTCACTGTCGTAAACTACTCTTCCTTGAATATCCATAAGCTTTACACTTGATTGTTGTGCGTCTCCAATGTTCTGGATTGTAAACTCTCCATTGTTTGGATTTGGATAAACCTTAAAACTATTGTTAAAGCTAACTTCATCAATTCCAACCCATGTAGTATCTCTGATACTAAAGTTATCTACGAAAAAGTCAACTCCTTCGTTTCCTATGTTTGATAAACCATAGAATCCAAATTTCACAAATCCACTCGTGTTTCTCATTGTATAAATAATATGAGTTCCAGTAGTAGATGGCTCATTACTTGTATCCCACTGCATAATTATGTCAGCCTTTTTCCAAGTAACTCCTCCATCATATGATGCTACTAAAGCAACTGTATCATCAGCTCCAAATCCGTTTATTGCAGGGTTAGAGTTGAAATCATCTGTTAAAGCAACATCAAATTCAATTATCCTTGCAACATTAGGGTTTGGACCAAAATCAAAAGCTGGTGATAATAACCATCCTTCTCTTTGTCCAAAGGCAGAGATATTAAATCTTGCTGCTCCATTAAACCCAATATTTCCAAATCCATCTGGCTCCCAGTTAGATTCAGTCATAGAAGTTAATCCTCCTGATGTAGTAAGAGTTCCTATTGCTTCTTCCCAACATTGTGGTGTAATATCTGAAGGAAATTGTGATTGGTACGTAGTGAAATCCTCAAAATATGGAAGTTTAACTCCTGAAGGACACCCTGTAGAACCACAAAATGGTCCGGACCATGCACTCGTATCTCCATTTGTACAAATCGCTTTCACCCAGAAACAATATTCTGTTAATGAATTTAATCCATTAACTATTTGTAGATTATTTGTTGTAGTTACGGTATCTCCTCCAGCAGTGTTTGTAGTTGGATCATATCCAGTTGGGCCATAAGCTGTAAAGAAACTCACTTGGCTTGTATCAATATTCCAACCTAATCTTATTGTAGTTGAATCTTGACCAGGATTAAGCACTGTTACAAATGGTGCTTTTTCACATGTAGGAATAACCTCAAAACAGAATTCATCAATACTCATAGATTTAAATGTAGCTGTTGCAGGGTATAAAAAAGCAACATGTCTATCAGTTCCTGTATACGTATCAAATGCTATTCTGTAAAATTGGTATGCAGTTGTTACACCCTTAATTGTGTCCCATGGAGTAAATGTTCCTGGGTTAGTAGGGTCAGACATTGTTCCAATAATCATTGTAGTATCAGGATTAAATGATCCTTGTAACCAGAAACTAGCTCTGTGAGTTCCTGCTCCTAGTGCAGTCATTTCAGGAGAGACTAAAATCATAGTTGCATTAGCATCACTACCAGAATTCATTCTTACCATGTTAGTTCCTTGGTAAGCACCAAATGTGTTGATTCCTATAGTAGAAGAACCAGTAGTTGATAAGAAACTTGACCAACAGATTGGTAATTCACCAGCTGAGTAATTCTCAAATCCTTCACATAAGTCAACAACAGGTGCACAATCAGTACAAAATCTTGTTGGCCCTATCCATAAACTTGAATCACCAGCTCCACAAATACTCATTAAGTATACATCATAGCAAGTACTATTTACTAGACCATTAATTACAGCAGGATTTGTAGCTGAAGAAACCTGAGTTCCTGTTCCTCTTGTAAATCCTGGAGCTCCATATTCAAGAATCCAAGAAATATCATTAGAACCATTTGTCCAACTTAAGTTAGCTGTTGTTTGTGTTGCACTATCAAATGTTAATTTTAATGGTCTAGGACAAGTAGGCACTTGAACAACAGCAAAATTATCTACAAACGCATCATTATCTTCATTAGAGATAGAAGACTCAGCATACAATCCAAATCTTACTTGACCTGTATAACCTGCTGCTGTTAAATCATAATAGAAGTAATCACCTGCAAAAGAAGGCATATTAGCAGTATCCCAAATTTCAAGGATATTAGTATCAGACCAAGTTACTCCGTTATCTGGAGAAATAACTAATACTAATTTATCATCTGATCCCATAAGTCCTCCCTGACCTGTTGGAGCAGAAGCATTAAAATAATCTGTGATAGCTACATCAAATTCTACCTGGTAAGGAATAGATCCATTTCCTAAATCAATAGATGGAGATAATAACCATTCGTATTTATTAGTTGACCAAATATTCATGGATGCTGAAAGAGTATTTTGTCCATTATTAGCAAAATTTGCTCTGTTACCCCAACCAGAAGTTCCAACAGTTAATGTTGAAGCTACGGTAAGAACTCCTGTGGCTTCATCCCAGCAAGTAGGATTGTTATTAAACGTGTAAGTTGAAAAATCCTCTAGATATGGAGGTGTATAAAAAGAACATGGTGTTGTAAAAGTATAAGGACCAACCCATACACTTGTGTCACCAATCTTACATATACTTCTTACATATACATCGTATGATGTTGATGCACTTAGCCCTCCAAAGTTTGTTGAATCATTATTATCATTTATAATTGTTCCAGTTCCTAAAGTAAAACCTTGACTACCATATTGTACTTGATATATACTATCTCTTCCAAAGTCAACCCAGCTTAATCCAACGGAGTCAAAAAACAACAAGTAATGAGACAATGAAGTTGGTTCTGGACAACTTGGAACTTTTTCAATTTCCATATTATCAATAAATAAATCTGGACCAAATCCTGAAACTCCAATAAATCGCACTAGAACGTTTTGATTCATATAAGTTGCAGAATCCAAATAAACTACTTCATTTACAAAAGAACCTGGTGCAGTACTTGCCGCCCCGTCATTAGAATTAAAACTTGGGCCTTTGTCCCCATATACTTTAACCCATGTTGAAGAAGTGTCAATTTTAACCTGAACTTCTAATGAATCTAATGGATAAGATGCGTTATATAAGTGTGACCAATCAAATTTCAATCTTGATACGTCATTAACGTGAATAGGCTGTGATGTCATGTGAAAGTCACCTGAACTTATTCCCCAAAAGTTTGCTTCAGCAATACCTGGAGGAGTCGATCCAAAAGGAGTGTATGAATTCCATTGATTTACACCACCGTTAAGATCCCAACATATTGGAGGCCAAGTATTGAAATCCATTAAGTAAGGTATCGTATCATTAATACATAAAGTTGTAAACGATATTGGTCCAATCCATTTAGAAGTATCTCCAACAGTACAAATACTTCTTAAATAAAGATCGTAAATCGTACCTGGAATTAATCCTCCAATTCCCGTGGTTCCACTAGAAGTATCAGTTTTCATTGTTCCAGTTCCTAAAGCAAAACCTGAATTACCATATTGCACTTGCCATGTACTATCGAACAATCCATTTACCCATGCAAATCTTGCGGAATCGGAAAGAACAAATAGATTAGAGAGTAAAGAAGGCTTAGGACATGTAGGTATTTTTTCAATATTAACATTATCAACAAATAAATCTGGTCCATAATCTGAAACTCCAACAAATCTTAATAACACATTTTGCCCTACATAAGTAGCAGAATCTAAATTAATTATCTCTTCTTTAAATGAACCTGGAACTGTATTCCCAGCACCATCATTAGATTCTAATCCCGGTCCTGAAGCACCCCATAATTCAACCCAAGTAGTAGAAGTATCAATTCTTAATTCCACTCTCATTGAGTCTCCAGGATAAAAAGTACTATATAAGTGAGACCACTCAAAAGTTACTCTTGCTCTCTCAGAGATATGAACTGGCAATGAAGTCATAAAATAAATTCCTGTTGAATTACTCCAAAAATTTGCTTCTGCTACTCCAGTTGTAGCGGCATAAGGCGCCCATGAAGCACTACCACCAGTCAAGTCCCAACATAAAGGAGCCCAAGAGTTATAATCCATTAAATAAGGAATTGTATCAGAAGTACAATTTGTTAAGAAAGTATAAGGTCCAGCCCAAGCTGATGTATCAGAACCTGTACAATATCCTCTTACATAAAATGAATATTGAGTTGCAGGAGATAATCCAGTTAAATTTAATGAATCCACTGTTACGTTGGTATAAGTACCTGTTCCTAATGCAAATCCTACTGTACCGGTTTCTATACTCCAAGTAGTACTTCCAGCTGGTCCAGCATTCCATCTAGCCGTAGCAGATATTGCTGTTACAGCAGTTGCAGTTAACGAAACTGGTGGTCTACAAAGGGTAAACTCTCTTACACTAATATCATCTAATGCTAAATCTTGATAAAAAGCAGACCCAGATGTGGTAGCACCAGGCTCTGCTCTAAACCTAACTACAATATTATTTGAGACTGGCACATATGCAGCCAAATTGTAATAATGCTCTGACCAAATTCCTAAATTATCTTGTTGAAGTGTGTCAATTGTTGCCCAAACTGTATCGTTATAAACTTCAACATACACTTGGTTCAAAGGACTTAGCGGGTTAGCGCCTAGGTGATTATTAAACCAAAAATTAAGTTCTGGAATAGTTAAAGCAGCTACATCAATTGTATCTGATTCTAATATTACACCTGCATCTGTACCCGAAAAATCCATCCAAGCAAATGTACTTCCTGGATTTCCAGTATGATCAGTAATGTTTGAAGCATTATACCCCATTATACCAGTAAAAATCCATGGACCACCAGTAGTATTACTTTGATTCCATGTTGCTGGAGTAGAAGTTGTGTTAAATTGCTCTACAAATGGAGCTGTTAACTGTGAATATCCACTAAAGTTTATGAAAACAAGCATTAACGAGACTAAAAAGTAATTTTTTTTCATGTTGTATTTTTTGTATTGAGTTATTTAAAGTCAACCAAGTTAATGAATAAATTTTAATTCGACAACAAAATGTTTAACTGTTAAAAAATAAAACAACTCCTATATTTCAACACAAAATCAAGAATAATATCTAATAATGAATCAATTCCAAAAAAAAGCCTCCTTGAACATTCAAGGAGGCTTTTGTAATTAATATGTTTTAGTTAAAACTTACTGAATCACTATTCTGTGTTGCTCTAGCTTACCATCACTTTGTAATAGTAGTAAGTATACTCCTGCATTAAGCTTTCCAACTTTGATTTGCTTCGTTCCATTCTCGTTAAAGTAGTACTGACTGTCGTAAACTACTCTTCCCTGAATATCCATAAGCTTTACACTAGATTGTTGTGCATCTCCAATGTTCTGGATTGTAAACTCTCCATTGTTTGGATTAGGATAAACCTTGAAACTATTGTTAAAGCTAATTTCATCAACTCCTAAATAAGTAGTATCTCTTATCTGGAAGTTATCAAAACTAAAGTCATTAGACTGGTTTGATATTGTTGACGCTCCATAGAATCCAAATGTTACATATCCTGAAGTGTTTTTCATTTCAAGAATAACATGACTTGGAACATTAGTTGGCTCATTTGAAGTATCCCACTGCATGATAATATCTGCTTTTTTCCATGACACACCTTTGTTGTAAGATACAACTAATGCTACAGTATCATCAGGTCCAAATCCAGATGATAATCCTGTACCAAATGCTTGAGTAAATGCTACATCAAATTCAATAATTCTAGCAACATTAGGATTAGGTCCAAAGTTAAACGTTGGTGATATTAACCACTCGTTTCTGTTTGTAAATGCAACATTCATTCTTGCTGCTCCAGTTGTTCCATTGTTAGCCAATCCGTCTGGCTCCCATAAACTTTCTCCTGGCGCTAAGAACGATGGTGCTGTTCCTAATACTCCATTTGCTTCAGTCCAACATTGTGGCGTAATATCTTCTGGGAAT
>Ga0208660_1000067_pt1 | contig 35669 bp, 35 predicted proteins | sample DEB08_DNA_13_FD_184527 | JGI IMG/M metagenome (GOLD analysis project Ga0208660, IMG submission 184527) | Aqueous microbial communities from the Delaware River and Bay under freshwater to marine salinity gradient to study organic matter... | ecosystem: Environmental > Aquatic > Marine > Coastal ... | reverse complement strand
GTGTAGCTAAGTTTATAGGAATACAAATAGAAACACAGATGAGATTGGACAAGTGGTTAGAGTTAGATAAAGAAGTAGCAACCAATGTACTTACACTAGCTAACAAGAAATCTGATAAAGGTTTTGACCACAAGCGGTACGGTCTTGACCATAAGATAAAAGCTGATGGATTAGATATACCACATTGGAGTAGTGAGAATAGAATACACGTAGGTCTTAAGTTGGTTGATTTAATTATTAAAGAAACAGGCATAGTTAGATTAGAGAAAAAGGTAACGAAAAAGAAAACCACTTACCTTGTTGTGCCTACACCAGAGACTGAAGAATGGGTAAAGGCTTTTAACGAAACAAATAGTGTAGCCTTACCAAGGTACAGCCCATGCGTTATTGAACCTAAAGATTGGGATGACTTCTGGGGTGGTGGTTATTACTCAGAACATATTAATCAATTACCATTTGTGAGGGTGTGGGCATGAGGCAGATCGTACAGGACTATGTAGATAAGCTGCAACAGTGCGACCTTACCCACGAGTATGCCTGTGTGAACGCTATACAGCAAACACCTTGGCGTATTAATGGGTTTGTCGCGCAGACAATTAGGCAGTGTTGGGACAGTGGGCAGATGTGGGAAGGTTTACCTCCTAAAGATAACTTATCACTGCCAAAATATCCTTTTAGTAAAGAGCCTAAGTTTCTTAATGACGAAGAGAAGATTAAGTTTAAGGAGTTTAAGAGAGAGCGTAACAAGATTCATAGTTTTAATAACAAATCTATGTCTAAACGCATACAGGTTGAACGTACAATACAACTTGCAGAAGAGTATGCACATAGAGAGAAGATGTGGTATGTATGGCAGTTAGACTTTCGTGGACGTAAGTATCCAGTAGAGTCTTTTCTTTCACCACAGAACGCTGACTACAGCAAAGCACTATTAGAGTTTGCTAACCCAGCTACTATCACGAATGACGAAGAAGCTAGATGGTTGGCTATACATGGTGCTAATGTATTTGGAGTAGATAAGGTAAGTTTAGAAGATCGAGAGATGTGGGCGTACATGAACGTAGAGAACGCTGTCGATGTTTATAACGATCCCTTAACTAACAGATGGTGGCAGGAAGCAGATAAACCTTGGCAAGCACTTGCATGGTGTTACGAGTGGGCATTGTACAGCAACGCTAGGCAGTTTGGGGAGCACTTTGAGACGCACCTACCCTGTGCTAGTGATGGCTCGTGCAATGGCTTACAACACCTCTCAGCAATGCTCAGGGACAAAGAGGGAGGTAGGGCAGTTAACTTACTACCAAGTGAAGTACCGCAGGACATTTACACAGACGTAGCAAAACGCGCAACAGAGTTGTTACAACAACAAGACACACAGTTGGCGAAACAGTTACTTGATGTAGGTGTATGCAGGAAGTTAACTAAGAGACCAGTGATGATTGTGCCGTACTCAGGTACACGACACGCTTGTACAGAATATATTAAAGAATCTTTAGAAGAAAAGTGTAAGGGGCGTAACCCTTGGAATGATGATTTCTTCAAGCCTTCGATGTATCTGTCAGGTTTTGTATGGCAAGCAATCAATGAGGTTATTGTCTCAGCACACTCAGTGATGGATTATGTTAAAGAAATCGCTAGGCTGTATGCAAAACAAGGTAAGATGTTTGAGTGGCACACACCAACAGGCTTACTGGTAAGGCAGACATATAATGAGCAAAGGAAACTAAGGATAGCTACACACCTTAACGGATCAGTAGTTAGGCTTAACTATTCTAAGCCAATAGATGACTCCGTAGATGCACGCAAAGCAGCGTCAGGGGCTAGTCCTAACCTTGTACACTCATTAGATGCTGCGGCTTTAACTTTTACAGTAGGAAAATGTGTAGAGAACGGTGTTACTGATTTCGCAATGGTGCACGATAGCTACGGAACACACTCACCAAACATGCCAATGCTTAACGATAAGTTAAGAGAGGCGTTTGTGGAGATGTACAAAGAACATGATGTACTGCAAAATCTCTACGATAGCGCAGTAACAACATTAACGGAGGGAACGGATGTACCACTACCTCCAACCAAAGGGGAACTTGACATCGAGGAGGTGTTAAAAAGTGACTACTTTTTCGCATAGAAAAAAGGTCATGCCCCATAAGCAGTCCAAACATAAACATTAACTTATAGGAATAAATTTATATGGCTAAAAACATTATGGTAATCGAAGGTTCAGCGCAATGGGCAAAAGTTCTAGAGCCTGATACAAAATGGAATCCATTAGGTGATTACACAATCAACCTTCAGATGTCTCAAGAAGAAGCAGCCCCGCTGTGTGAGAAACTAGAACAACTAGTTCAAGAGGAATTTAAGAAAGCAGTGAAAGAAAAACCACCGCTGAAAAATACTCTGACCACTCAGGACGTATCTAGTGTAGTGTATGATCGAGACACAGGTGATGATACTGGTAAAGTAGAATTTAAATTTAAACTCAAAGCAAAGGTACAACGTAAAGATGGTGGGTATTATGAACAGCAACCCGCTGTGCTGGATGCTAAGAAACAACCACTGCCAAAAGACATGTTGATTGGTAATGGCTCAAAGGTGAAGGTAGCTTTTGAACCTATTACTTACATCATGCAATCAACCAAGAAGGTTGGTGTGTCTTTAAGATTGAAGGCAGTACAGGTAATAGATTTGGTAGAGTATGGTAACTCAGCCACTAGCTTGTTCGATGAAGAAGATGGGTTTGTTGCTCCACCCTCCGAAGCAGCACCATTTGAAACATCAACGACTGAGGACTTAGCTGATGCCGCTGACTTCTAGATCGACCCTAGAAGAGCGTGTTCAGTTGAACCTCAAAAACCGTGGGGTAGCTTATGAGTATGAACCTTGTAAGTTACCTTATACGGTGACTAGAAATTATACACCTGATCTAAAGATTGGTAATATTTATATCGAGATCAAAGGTTACTTCAGACAAGACGCTCAACGCAAGATGCGTAACATGAAAGAACAACACCCAGAGTTGGACATAAGGTTTTTGTTTCAACGAGGGAACAGTCCAGTGCAGGGAGCTAAGAAAAGAAAAGACGGCTCTAAGATGACTTGTTCCGAATGGGCAGAGAAGCATAACTTTATTTATGCAGAAGAAATTATACCAGAGGAGTGGCTACGGTAATGGAAGAACAGGAGAGTGATTTTATTATGCACACTCCATGCACTAAGTGTGGATCGTCAGATGCAAACAGCTTGTACTCTGATGGTCACACTTATTGTTTTAATTGTAAAACTTATGGGCAATCCCAAGAGGAGGTCAGTGTGACAGAGAAGGCAGTAAAGGATATTAGTTTTAAGACTGGAGATTACCAGCCGTTAGTAAAGAGATGTCTTACAGAGAAGACCACAAAGTTTTGGGATTATCAAGTAGGACAAGGAACACATATTGCTAACTATAAAGATGCAGACGGTAACACAGTGGCACAGAAGCTACGCTATCCTGATAAAACTTTCTCAGTGGTAGGAGATTTAAAGAAAGCTGTATTATATGGACAGCACTTATGGCGTGACGGAGGCAAGACAGTGACAATCGTTGAGGGTGAGCTAGATGCTCTCTCAATGTCGCAAGCCTTTGAACACAAATGGGCTGTAGTATCTGTCAAGACAGGCGCGGCAGGAGCTAAGAAGGACATACAGAAAGCTATAGAGTGGCTGGAGAAGTTCCAGTCCGTAGTGTTTATGTTTGACCAAGACGAGGTAGGTAAGAAGGCAGCATTAGAATGTGCCGCACTACTATCACCACGCAAAGCTAAGATTGCAAAGCTACCACTTAAAGATGCAAGTGAGATGGTACAAGCAGGAAGACACGCAGAACTGATTGATGCTTTTTGGAGTGCAAAAGAGTTTGCTCCTGACGGTATCATCAACGGTGAAGATTTATGGGAAGAAGTATCAGTTGAGAAACACGTACACACTGTAGAGTATCCTTATCAAGGACTTAACAACAAGATAGGCGGGTGTCGCTTAGGTGAAATTGTAACTGTAACGGCTGGTTCAGGTTTAGGTAAGTCACAACTCACAAGAGAGTTTGCTTACCACCTTCTTAATGAAGGAGCTACGATAGGATATGTAGCACTCGAAGAATCTAGCAAACGTACAGCACAGGGACTTATGTCCTTACACCTAGGTAAGCCAGTACATCTTGAAGAAGTCCCGACAGAAGAGCTTAGAGAAGCCTTTGATGCGACTCTTGGTACAGGGCGTGTGTTTATGTATGACCATTGGGGATCGACAGAGAGTGACAACCTCCTCGCTAAGATCAGATACCTAGCAAGAGGGTGTGGTTGCCAGTACATTATACTGGATCACATTAGTATTGTTGTGTCAGGTATCGAAGGCGGAGATGAGAGACGAATCATTGATAACATGATGACCAACTTGCGGTCACTAACCGAAGAATTAAATATCGGATTGATTGTTGTATCTCATTTACGTAGACCAAGTGGTGATAAAGGACACGAAGAAGGGCAAGTAACATCGCTCTCACAGCTTCGAGGTTCAGCAGCTATCGCTCAACTAAGTGACATAGTAATAGGCTTAGAACGTAACCAGCAGGACGCTGAGACTTCTAATGTAACAACCGTCCGTATCTTAAAGAACAGATGGTCAGGTGATACAGGTGTAGCAGGACAGCTTCACTACTCCACCACAACAGGTCGTATGTCAGAGGAATTTGATGTACCTTTTTAATCACTCCAGCGAGAGGATCGTATGATAATTTTTGATATAGAAACAGATGGGCTACTACAGGACGCAACAAAAGTACACTGTCTAGTTATGCAGGATACAAAATCAGGTAAGGTGCTTAGTTACCACGGTGAGTCTCTGCAAGAAGGCTTAACCATATTATCACAAACACCTGAGATTGGCGGACACAACATTATAGGTTTTGATTTACCAGTCTTAAAGAAACTGTTTGGCTTCGAATATAAAGGTGAAGTGTTTGACACATTAGTGGCTTCACGCTTAATCTGGGCGAACATGAAAGAACGAGATATACTAACACGTAAGGTAGACAACAGGCTCATAGGCTCTCACTCTTTGAAGGCATGGGGACAACGCCTCAAGTACCACAAAGGTGCTTACGGTGAGCAAGAAGATGCTTGGGATGTATTCACGCCTGAGATGTTAGAGTATTGTAAACAAGATGTAGGGCTTAACGTGAAACTGTATGAAGTAATACAGCGTAAGCGTTACCCACATGAACCAATGCAACTTGAACATGAGATGGCTACCCTATTGTTGCAACAAGAACAAATAGGTTTCCCCTTTGATGTAGAAGCGGCACAAAAACTATATACAAAACTCTCTGCTAGAAAGCAGGAGATTGAAACAGAATTAGTTAACACTTTAGAGCCAACAATAATTGAGCTTAAGACTAAAACAAAGACCATACCTTTTAATCCTGCATCACGACAGCAGATTGCCGATAGGCTTATGAAAAAGGGTTGGACACCAACAGAACATACGCCATCAGGAGAGCCGAAAGTTGACGAAAAAATCTTAGCAGGAATTGAGATGCCCGAAGCTAAGTTGTTAACGGAGTTCTTAATGCTAAACAAACGACTAGGACAATTAGGCAATGGTAAACAAGCATGGCTCAAGCTTGAGAAGAAAGGACGAATACACGGCAGAGTTAATCATATGGGTGCTGTTACTTCTAGGTGTACACATAGTGATCCTAATGTCGCTCAAGTACCATCTGGAACAGCCGCCTTTGGGGAGGAATGCCGCAAACTATTTCGTGCGCCAAAGGGCTATTCACTATTGGGAGCGGACGCAAGCGGTCTCGAATTACGCTGCTTAAGCCACTATATGCACAGATACGATGGCGGTCAGTACGCTAAGGAAATTTTAGAAGGTGATATACACACAGCAAACCAACTTGCAGCAGGGTTAGCAACACGCCCACAGGCTAAGACGTTTATTTATGGTTTCTTGTATGGTGCGGGTAACGAAAAGATTGGTGAGATTATTGGCAAGGGCGCGAGAGAAGGTGGGCAGATTAAGAAAAGATTCTTAGCCAAGACTCCCGCCCTTAAAAAACTAACAGAGGCTATTAAGCTACGGTTAGAAACACAGCATGGTGAGAAGTTTATAAAAGGTTTAGATGGTAGGCTCATACCTATACGTCATCCCCATGCAGCATTAAACACACTGCTTCAGTCTGCTGGAGCTATTGTCTGTAAGTATTGGTACAGAACAATAGAGCAGATGATACGTGCTAAAGGCTACACTACAGAAGAAGTTGCGATAGTGGCGTTTGTACATGACGAAGTTCAAATCATAGTTAAGGAAGGCTTGGAGGATGACATAGGTGAAATCACTAAAAAGGCTATTAAGAAAACCGAAGAAAAGTATGGATTCAAATGTCCTCTCGACTCAGAGTTCGATGTCGGCAGAAGTTGGGCAGAGACTCACTAGTTCGAGCCGTTTAGGAGATGTGGCAGAGCTGTATGCAATTACGTGGTTATGGGATGAAGGGTTTGAAGTGTTCTATAACGCTGGTTGCACAGGAGCTGTGGATGTTGTTGGTATTAAGGATGGTGAAGTGTACCTATTTGATGTCAAGATGGAAGGTAAGAACACCAACCTACCAAGCAGAACACCAACACAAAAGAAACTGGGGGTACAGTTTATTAAGTTTGATCCTGTTACTCGTAAACTTAAATTGGTCAAACACAGGGTATGAACATGGACGGAACAACACTTAATATGATCCTTGTATTTAGTTTTCTATTCGTAAGCGTGGCTCTTGGAGTCAAGTGGATTGGCGAGATAATTATACAGGTCGTAATAACAAGACATAACTTTCAACTGCAAGAAGAACTGTTTGAAGCATTTGAAGAAGAGGAGGATGAAGATGAAAGATAGAACATTATTAGTAGACGGTGACATCGTAGCGTACAAAGCTGCGGTAGTAGCGGAGACCCCTGTTGATTGGGGCGAAGGTTGCTGGACTCTTCATGCTTTTGAGCAAGATGTAATACAGAACATGACTACGTTTATGAACGAGATCATAGAACAGTCAGGATGTAACAAGGTCATTACGTGTTTGTCGGGAGATAAGCTCTACCGCAAAGAGGTAGCCCCTTACTACAAGGCTAACCGTAAAGGAACACGTAAACCTATGCTTCTAAATTTTGCTAAAAAATATCTAGGCGAAAAATTCAATGGCAAAGTTGAGGATAGGTTAGAGGCTGATGACCTTTTAGGAATACTAGGCAGTGCGGATAAGAACACAGTCATCTGGTCTATAGACAAAGACCTGTTAACTATCCCCGCTTACCATTTACTAGACGGTAAGGTCACTGAGGTTGATGAAGCAGAAGCAGACTACTGGTTCTTGTATCAAACTTTAGTGGGTGACTCGACAGACAACTACAAGGGTTGCCCCACTGTTGGAGCGAAGACAGCAGACAAGTTGCTACAAGAGAACGGTGCTACATGGCAAACAGTAGTAGATGCTTTTGCAGATAAAGGTTTAAGCGAAGAGGTAGCAATAGAGAACGCGCGGCTGGCACGTATACTACGTGACGGAGAATATAATTTTGAAACAAAGAAGGTAAAGTTATGGAAAAGGTAGACCCAATTAATAACCCACCGCACTACAATGCGGGTGAGATTGAAACGATAGATTACATTGTAGATGTGTTAGGCAAGTTTGATGCTATCTCATACTGCCAAGGTAACGTAATAAAATATACTGGTGCTCGGATGTGGAACAAAGGTAAGCCTATAGAGGATGCCAAGAAAGCAGTCTGGTACTTAAATAAAATGATTAAATTAATGGAAGAAACAGAAGGGGAGAATTGGGGATGAGTAACGATTTAGGCGGAGCAAGTTATGAACAAATTTCAGGGATGTTTGAAGGGTTTGATTGGTATCAAAGCAAGTGTGCTGCCACAGCTATCTTCCCGAAAGACTCAGCGTTAGTCTATCTAACAATGGGTCTAGCAAGTGAGGCTGGTGAAGTAGCGGGTAAGGTTAAGAAAAAGATTAGAGACGGAGAACCAGCTAACTTTAAAGATCAACTGGCATCAGAACTAGGAGATGTGTTCTGGTATCTAGCTATGCTGACAGATGAAGCAGGGCTGAACCTTAGTGACATAGCATTTAATAACTTAAACAAATTATACAAGCGTAAGATTAGCGACACGCTTAAAGGTTCAGGAGATAACCGATGAAAAAGGGTAAGTGTGAAAGATGTAAGGAAGTTGACGAACTCTTTGCTGTTGAAGAGGATTGGATGATTTGTCAACGATGTATTTGGCAACTCGCTGACGATGGTTTTTGGGACGAAGAAGTGGAAGAGGAAGTATAATGGATTCATATCAACAATACATACACAAATCACGTTACGCTAGATGGCGAGAAGAAGATAATAGAAGAGAGACTTGGAAAGAAACTGTACAGCGTTACATCGACTTCTGGTTAGAGCGTGGACAGATAGACGATAAACTTGCTAAGGAATTGTTTAGTGCAATACACAGGCAAGAGATTATGCCATCCATGCGTTGTCTTATGACAGCGGGTGACGCACTTAAGCGAGATAACATGGCAGGGTTTAACTGTAGTTACATAGCAGTTGATAACCCCAGAGTATTTGATGAGATATTATATGTATTAATGTGTGGCACAGGCGTAGGGTTCTCCGTAGAGAGACAGTCTGTTGCTAAACTACCAACCATAAGTGAGGACTTTTATGAAACAGAAACTACAATCCATGTTGCAGACAGTAAGATTGGTTGGGCTAAAGCTTTCCGTGAGTTGGTTAGTCTTTTGTATTCGGGTCAAGTGCCTACTTGGGATGTCTCTAAGTTACGGGCTAAAGGTGCACGGCTTAAGACGTTTGGTGGCAGATCGAGCGGGGCTGATCCTTTGGTTAGGCTGTTCGACTTTACTGTTGCTACTTTCAAGAACGCTGCTGGACGTAAGCTAACGAGTATTGAATGTCATGACATTGTTTGTAAGGTTGCTGAGATTGTTGTTGTTGGTGGTGTGCGTAGGTCTGCTCTCATCTCTCTATCTAACTTGTCTGATGATCGTATGCGTCATGCGAAGTCTGGGAATTGGTGGGAAACGCAAACACAAAGAGCCTTGGCAAACAACAGTGCCGTGTACGAAGAGAAGCCTGAGTATGAAACCTTTTTGGAAGAATGGTTAGCACTCTATAAGTCTAAGGCTGGAGAGCGTGGCATCTTCTCCCGAACTGCTGCAAAGAAACAAGCAGCGAGAAATGGACGTAGAGATATAGACCACGACTTTGGCACAAACCCTTGTAGTGAGATTGTCCTACGCTCGGCACAGGTGTGTAACTTGTCTGAGATTGTAGTACGTGCTGATGATACACAAGAATCACTAGAGCGTAAGACTCGACTAGCTGCGATACTGGGGACACTACAGTCAACACTAACTGACTTTAGGTATGTACGTTCTGTCTGGAAGAAGAACACAGAAGAAGAATGTTTGCTTGGTGTAAGTATGACAGGCATCATGGATCACAAGTTGTTATCAGGTAAGGGTAGCTTAGTTACACTAAAGGATACACTAGAGAAGCTGAAGAAGATTGCGGTACAAACCAACAAAGCGTTCGCGGCTGAGTTAGGTGTTAACCAATCAACAGCCATTACGTGTGTGAAGCCGTCAGGTACAGTGTCTCAATTAGTAGACAGTGCTAGTGGTATTCATGCAAGGTTCTCTCCTTATTATATAAGACGAGTACGAAGCGATGGTAAAGACCCTATCTCTGCCTTCCTAAAAGATGCGGGCGTGTCGTGGGAGAAGGATGTAATGAACACAGAGAACTACGTGTTTGACTTCCCTGTTAAAGCACCAAAGGGCGCAACCTGTGTGAATGAGCTTAATGTACAACAGCAGTTAGATTTGTGGGAGATATATCAGGAGCATTGGTGTGAACATAAACCTAGTGTTACTATATATTACTCTGATGATGAGTTCCTTGCGGCAGGGCAATGGCTATGGGAACGACTAGACAGTTGTTCAGGTATTAGCTTCCTACCACGTACTGACCATGTGTATGCTCAAGCTCCTTATGAAGCTATAGATAAGGACAAGTATATGGAACTGAAACGAGAGACCCCATCAGAGATTGATTGGGACAGGCTTGGAGACTATGAAAAAGAGGACACCACTACTGGAACTCAGGAGTTGGCTTGCTCGTCAGGTTCATGCGAAATATAGAAATTGGATAACGGTGTTGGAGGTAGTAACTTGCCTCCACATCATCGCTAACGTCTGGCTACACCTACCGTAACTGCTGGGCTGAAAGGTCATGCCCCATAGGAGAACAACAAATGAATAAAAAACCCTTTATAAGTATAGAATTAATTAAGTATCTTAAAGGTTTATTCCCAGATACTTTACCAAACCGAAGAGGTGTATCAGAAACTGATATAGCTTTTTTACAAGGACAACAAACCGTCATAAAACGTATGGAGTTTCTATACGAGGACGATCAACCAGAAGAGATTTAAATTATGTGTATGTCATCACCAAAAGCAGCAGCCCCAACGCCAACGGTAGCAGCACCGCCACCACCAGAAAAAGCCCCATCAGAATTAGAAGACGCAGTAGACAGTAACGCCACCGCCCTGAAAAAGAAAAAGAGAGGGGCTAGAGGTGTTCTTGGAAGAGGGTCTTCAGGTACACAGGTTGCAGGATCATCGGCAGGATCTGGTTTGAGTATAGGCAGTAAAAGTGTGTAGACCTGCCTCTATATCACCAAATACGAACACTACCCCTAAAAAGCCAAAACAAACTAAAATTAAATATTAATAGGAATTAACAATGCACGATTCATCTATAGCCAAGACGTATGAAAACATGGCATCAGATCGTGATTCGTTCTTATCAAGAGCACGTAATTGTGCTGAGTTAACTATACCGACACTAATGCCTCCTGAAGGACATACAGGAAGCACTCAGTATGTAACCCCTTACCAATCAGTCGGTGCTAGGGGTGTTAACAACCTAGCCTCTAAACTGCTAATGACACTGCTACCCCCTAACCAATCTTTCTTCCGATTAACTATCGATGATTTTGATCTTACGGAACTAGGTGGGGACGCACGAGGTAAAGCAGAGGAAGCACTTGCTCGTATAGAACGAAGCGCGACACAAGAAGTAGAATCAAAGGCGATACGTGTTCCTACTTTTGAAGCACTAAAACAGCTTATCGTTAGCGGTAACGTCTTAGTACACATGCCCCCAAAAAGTGGGATGAAAGTATTTCGCTTAGACCGTTATGTCATACAACGTGACACGATGGGTAACATCCTAAAAATTATAGTTAAAGAATCTATAGCGTATGATGCGTTACCTAAAGAAGTCTTAGAGGCTTTGATGGAGAACCCTGAGTACCAAGTAGATACTAATAAGAAAGAATGTGACATCTACACTTGCGTTAAGCGTGTGGGTAAGAAGTTTGAAGTACACCAAGAAGTGCATGATATTATTATCCCTAGCACTAAAGGTGCGTACACTGAAGACAAGCTTCCTTGGATGGCGTTACGTTTCATTGCGGTGGACGGTAACAACTACGGACGTTCTTTCTGTGAAGAAATTGTAGGTGATTTAAAATCTCTAGAAGCATTAACCAAAGCTATTGTCGAAGGTAGTGCTGCCAGCTCTAAACTATTATTCTTAGTACGACCAAATGGTACGACTAAAATGAGAAGTATTGCTGATGCACCCAACGGTGGTATTATTTCTGGTGATGCTAATGATGTAACTACTTTACAAGCTAACAAGTTTAATGACTTTAGAGTAGCACAAGAAACAATGCAGAAGATTACAGAACGCTTATCCTTTGCTTTCTTACTTAACAGCTCTGTTCAACGACAAGCTGAGAGAGTAACAGCAGAAGAAGTGCGGTACATGGCGCAGGAGCTAGAGACAGCTCTTGGCGGTATCTACTCTGTACTATCACAAGAGTTTCAAGTTCCCTTAGTCAACCTCCTTTTAGGTAAGATGCAGAAGGAAGGTAAGATGCCTAAGTTCCCTAAAGACACACTCAAGCCACAGATCGTTACAGGTCTAGAAGCTCTTGGTCGTGGACAGGACTTAAACAAACTAAGCCAGTTCTTACAAATGTTACAACCGCTTGGACAAGAAGTTATTCAAAGCGAGTTAAACATTGGTGACTACTTAGATCGTCTCGGTGCATCCCTTGGTATTGATACACAGGGTCTTGTTAAATCTGATGAGCAGAAGCAACAGGAAGCTCAACAACAACAAGAGATGATGCAGCAACAACAGATGATGCAAATGGCAGAGAAAGGCGTAAGCCCTGCTATCAAAGGTGTGTCTGATCAGATGCAACAACAGGCGATGAATGAGGAGGAGTAGATGAGCGAACTTATGGATGCAACAATAAGTTATTTAGATGCTAATCCTCCCGCTCAGGTTCAGGCTGTTGATAGACATCCCGACAAAGCTTTGAGCTTCTACAAGAACATTGGCGTTCACGCTGAAAGTGATCACGGTGCTTTACCTATTAGGACACATGATAAAAGAGAAGCACATCTACCTGAAGAACAACGAACCTTTGACGTAGGGTATGGACATAAACTAACAGAGACTGAGCTTAAGTCTGGTACAATTTATGGAATACCTTTTGAAAGGGGTTTAACGTCTGAGGATAAGACCACTATACTTAACAAGGACATGGCTAATAATATAAAAATAGCTAGGGATGGGTCTTGGGATAAAAAGCTAAAAGAAAAGGGAGGCAGTTGGGATAAGATAGATCAAGGATTCCAACTAGTTCTTACTTCTCTGGCTTACAATGTTGGTGGCACAAAAGCAGCTGATGAATGGGATAGCGTTTTGGACGCAGCTCTTAATGGAGATGTTAAACAGTTCGCTAAACAAGCCAGAAGGCAGGACAATAAAAAGAACACTGCGGGTATGGACAACAGGGTTCTTAAAGAAATGTATTTTGCAGGGCTTATTAAAAAAGCCTCTGAAGTAAAAGATGTCTTACCACTAGGTAGCGCAAAAGAAGCGGGCATTCCACAATAAACCAAAAGAGACTATTATGACAGACAACATAAATACACATGAAGAACAAGGCGAATCACAAGAGCACGTAGATGCTATGATTGCCAAAGGTGAGCAGTTAGAGGCGAACAACGATCCTAATAAAGAGGAACGTCCTGACTGGTTGCCAGAAAAATTTAAGACTCCTGAAGATATGGCAAGTGCCTATTCAAATTTGGAGAAAAAAATGGGAGAAGGGCAAACTGCAAATGATGCAGAAGAGCCTGAAGTTGCTCCCGAAGAAACAACAGAAGAACAACCTTCTGGTAGTGAGGTGCAACAAGCAGTAGAGAAAGCTGGTGTTGATTTTACTTCACTACAAGAAGAGTATAATCAAGGTGGATTATCAGAGGAGGCTTACACTAAGTTAGCTGATGCTGGTTTCCCCCAGAATTTGGTAGACAGTTGGATAGCAGGACAAGAGTCTCTAAACAACGATTACCAAAGCTCCGTCCACAACATAGTTGGAGGAGAAGAGTCTTATGGCGAGATGACAACATGGGCAAGCGAAAACCTCAGTCAACCTGAGATTGCCGCCTATGATCGAGCAGTAGACTCAGGAGATATTGATATGGTTAAGCTGGCTGTAGAAGGATTACGTTCAAAGTATCAAGCTGCCGAAGGGACTGACCCAGCATTATTGTCTGGACAATCTGCGCCCTCTTCAGGCGGTACTTATGGCTCTTGGTCAGAAGTGACTCAAGCTATGAGAGACCCTCGATACAGGAGTGATCCAGCATACCGTCAGTCTGTTACGGCTAAGTTAGGTCGTAGCAACGTACAATAGTCTCTTTATGCCCTCTTCGGAGGGCTTTTTTAAAAGTAACGGAACACAAGATTAATTACCTTTGACCCCTGCGGGGACAATCTAAGCGGAAAGATTAAGTGCTAAGTGACTAAACATTAAACATTCATTTAAACATTTAACAAAAGGTAAATTATTATGGCATGGAACTCAGGAAGTGATACAGGAAGTGTATCCCGATTAGGTTCGATTAACAACGACATTACTGCTGCCGCAAACAAATCAAGCAGAGAACTCTTTCTCAAGCAGTTTGCTGGTGAAGTATTAACATCATTTGAAGAGCGCAACATTGCAATGCCTCTACACAGAGTACGAACTATCTCAAACGGTAAGTCTGCTCAATTCCCTAGCATTGGTACTGCATCAGCAGCCTACCACAAAGCTGGTGACACCATTTATGGTGGAGAAGTAGACGCAAGCGAAATCACTGTAACAGTAGATGACTTGCTCGTAAGCTCAACCTTCGTACCTAAAATTGACGAAGCGATGAACCACTACGATGTACGTTCTATCTACTCATCAGAGATGGGTAATGCTCTAGCTAACGCTGCTGACCGAAACATCTTCTCTACAATCTATGATGCTGCAACTGGTGCTGGCACTGCTGACCAAACAGCTCAGTGGGCTGCTAGTGACGGTGTATGGAAACAAACTGGTTCTTCTGGCTCAGAAGTAGAAAATCCTGGTAAACTAGAACTAGGCTCTGGCGGTCAAGGCGTTGTAGACGGTATCATCAAATCTCTTGAGCTGTTTGACACTCAAGATGTAACTGGTGAGAAGTTCTGCGTACTAGACCCAGCTACTTATTACGCACTACTAGGCACTGACACTACAGCTATGAACCGTGACGTTGGCGGTAACGGTAGTGTTTCTGGCGGTAACGTACCAACAGTAGGCGGTGTTAAGATTCTTATGTCCAACCACCTACCTAAAAGTGTATCTGGTGATGCTACTCCTACACGAATCTCTCAAGCAAATGGTGGTTCAAGTTTGGGCGCTTACGCTGCTGGTGAGGCTGGTCTTAAAGGCTTGGTATTCACTAAAGATGCTGCGGCAACGGTGAAATTACTCGACCTAGGCGTAGAATCGGAATATCAGATTGAACGTCAAGGTACTTTGATGGTTGCTAAGTATGCAATGGGACACAATGTTCTACGCAACAAAGCTGCTATCGCTTTAGTATAGTAACATTTTATGAGAGCACCTCCTTCGGGGGGTGTTCCTCTTTATTTTTTCATTGAGGTAACTATGACAACTCCAACAACACAGCTTCAGGCTGTAAACTCTATGCTTTCGACCATTGGCGAAGCACCAGTCAACAGCTTAGACTCTGGTTTAGTTGATGCTGAAACGGCTGAGACTGTACTCAATGAAGTTTCAAGAGATGTTCAGTCATTCGGCTGGAACTTCAACAGTGAGCCAGATGTAGTAGTAGGTAAAGATTTAGATGGTAAAGTGAAACTAGCCGACAACACCTTGCGAGCTGACCTAGCTAGTTCAGTAAATAAGTACAGAAGCAACAAGAATGAATACGTACAACGTGGTCTGTTCATGTACGACAAAGTACAACACACAGACATCATCAATAAAGATTTAAAACTAGATATTGTCTATATGCTAGACTTCACAGAAATACCAGAAGTAGCAAGACGATACATCACAATTAAAGCTGCACGATTATTCCAAGAAAGAGTAGTCGGTAGTGATAACCTCTCAGCCATGAACAGAGCTGACGAGCAACAAGCCCTATTCGCTTTGAAAGAAATGGAAAGCGAGAACGGGGACTATAACATATTTGACGATGGCAGCACGTATAGTGTTCTTGATCGTTCAATCGGACACAAGGTGATCTAAATGGCTTTAGTTTCTAAAAGCATACCCAACCTCATTAACGGGGTTAGTCAACAACCCGCAGCTCTGCGATTAGAGAGTCAGGGAGAAGTACAGGAAAACGGTTTCTCGGATGTGGTTGATGGTCTTAAGAAACGCCCACCTACAAAGTTTTTAAAACAGTTAAAATGTATCAGCGGAAGTTCAAGCTCTGTTGAAACCTCTCTAAGCTCTAGGAATGACTACGTAGATTTAACAGGATTAGATACTGCGTACTTTCATACATACAAGAGAAGCGATGATGAGCAATATCATGTTGTTATCTCAAGCGACAAGAAGGTACACGTTTACGACATCGCTGGTAACCTACGATATCAATCAGGTCATGGTAGTTGGTTAGCAAACGGTACTTGGATTGCTCATAATACAGACAGCACAAGCGCAAACGCTTACTTCACGAATGATACTGGCGCACCAGTTTGGAAACCTACTGATTTAACAACTACCTCTGTTGCTGATGCTACGTTTATTGTTAATAAAAACAAAACAGTAGAGATGTCCGATGTAAAGACACCCGCCTCTGATGTTAATCAAGCTTTAGTCTATCTAAAATCTGTCAACTACGGTAGAGATTATACAGTAAAGTTAACATCATTATCAGAGGTAGATAGTAACGGAGACCCTGTTATAGCTTCGGCTGAAGCACTTACAGTTCAATCAATAACTGCTGTTGCTGACGGTACTTCTGAAAATAATGAAAATGACTTAAAAGTTAGTAACGTAATCCAAGACCTAAAAACACATTTTGAAAATACCAACAACACTAATAACCTAGGTACATCGGATCACCGACAGGATTATTTACCTTACAGTGGAGCTGAAAGCGGTTACAGCACAGTTGGACTAACTACCGATGATCGTACGTTGATTGTTACCCATTCTAGCATAACTTTCACTAACACTTCTTTAATCGCTGTTGTTGTTGATGGCAGCACTATACCTTACGATGATGGTACTTTAAACGGTAACGGTTGGACTGCAAGCGGTGGTAACGTTATTCTACCTTCTTATGTTTTTGAAAGAAGAACAAGAGGAACGATAGGAAGAGGTGGTAAATATTACTGGCATCGTGAAGCAGCTTCTATTATACAATATGTCAATGCCATAGGAAAAGGGTACATTGAACCGCAAGTATCCGCTGATGAGCCTTTCTTTATCGTCACTTGCCCCAATAATGGGGACATGAAAGATTTTAATATTTCTGCCACAGATGATGATGGCGGTGTAAATCTAAAAGCTTTTAATAACAATGCCAAATCATTTACAGACCTACCCAATCAATGTCATGAAGGATTTAGAATAGGTGTTGTAGGAGATAACCAAAAGAAGGAAGATGACTTCCACGTTGTCTTTAAAGGAGCTGCTGGCTCAGGTTATTGGAAAGAAACTGTAGCCAGCAATTTACATAATTATTATAACCTAACAACTATGCCTCACACGTTGAGACAGTTAGAGGATGGTAGTTTTACCTTTAGTCAAGCTAGTGACAATAACGGACAAACATGGGCGCACAGACAGGCTGGAGATGATAACACTAACCCAGCTCCAAGTTTTGTTGGGCAAAAGATACAAGACATATTCTTCCACAGAAACCGCTTAGGTGTTCTTGCAGGAGAGAATGTCATCTTTAGTGAAGCCAGTGGTTACTACAACTTCTGGCGCACAACAGTGCGTACACTACTTGACTCTGATCCTATTGATGTAGCAGTCAGCCAGAACGAAGTGTCTGAGCTTAAAGCTGCTGTACCTATTCAGGATAACTTGTTGTTATTCTCAAACCTCAACCAGTTTACTCTATCTGCTTCCCAGTTACTAACACCAGCGGAAGTAACAGTAGATCAATCAACGAAGTATGAGTGTGATCTAACCGCCCCACCAGTGGGTGCTGGTAACAGTGTATTCTTTGCTACTAAGTCAGGTGGCTATGCAGGAGTAAGAGAGTTCTTCACAAGAGAAACAACAGAAGTAAGAGACGCTACGTCTATCACATCACACGTTCCCACATACCTTGAAGGAAATATAAGACAATTTGATTCGTCTGCTAATGAAGATATGCTCGCTTGCCTTACTTCTAGTAACAAGAAGGAGTGTTATATTTATAAGTGGTACAACTCCTCAGAGGAGCGGCTACAAAGTTCTTGGTCTAAGTGGATATTTACAGAAGACATAGCCCACATATACTTTACCAACAATTTAATGTATTTTACATTTGAAGACGGTAGTTATGAAGCAGTCGATGTCAAATATGACCACACTGAAGTCTTATTAGACAGACAGATAACAGTAACAAGAGATAATTATTCGCAATCTTCATCTTTAGAAATACCTTTCACAGGCACACCAATAAGCGGTTCTATAGGTGGTTATTCAGGACTTATGAAATATATAGCTATTGATGAATCAGGTCAAAGACACGAAGTACTTTATTCAACTGGTGCTAAGAATTTTGTCACTACTGGTGATCCGTGGCTATCTGGCTACGAGGCAACCGCTAATGGCAAAACCCTAATCATTGGCGTGCCTTATACATTTAAGTATCAAATGTCAGAGCAAGTGTTTAAACCAAAACAAGGTGACCCAACACAGCTTGCCCGATTCCAGTTAAAGAAGCTGTCGTTTAACTATAATGACACTGGACACTTTGACGTTACTGTAGACTCCGTAGGTAGGTCTCCAATTACCTCACACTTCACAGGGCGTGTATTAGATAACCAACACAACCTTTTAGATCAGGCTGCTATTATTGATGACGGATCATTCCAAGTTGGGGTGCAAGCACAGGCAACAAAGACAGCCATAACAATAACTAACGATTCACACCTTCCTAGCACGTTCCAAAGTGCAGAGTGGGAGGGGTATGTCGTTCTAAGAAACCAGAGACTATAAATATGACACACCACTACAGACCCGCAAACTGGGGAGACTGTCGAGAGATGGCTTCCTTTATGAGAGAACAAGACGCTAACGAAGTTATGGCTAGTAATGGGCTGAACCCTTTAAGGTCACTTCAGGAGAGCTTCAAAGCTTCCAGAGAATGTCACTCTGTTATCCATGAAGATGGAAGTATTGTGGGAATGTTTGGCGTGGCAGATTGTAAAGCCTTTGGCAGTCCTTGGTTACTAGGGACAGACAAGTTAATAGACACTAAGAAAGAATTTATACCACAAGCAATAGAGTGGGTAAAAAAGATTAACAATGATTACCCGCTCCTGCTTAACTACGTACACGCTGATAATACAGTGTCGAAGAGATGGTTAAAATCACTCGGCTTCCAGTTTATTGATTTAATAGAAGAATACGGAGTAGGAAAAGAACCTTTCTACCAATTTGTGAGGATAAAAGAAAATGTGTGAACCAGTATCAATTACACTTGGAATAATGAGCGCAGCTAGTGGTATTATGGCGGCACAAGAAGCCAGCGATGCACAAGATGCAGCATACGAAGAAAACGTAAGGTCATCTAATCAAGCTAAGATGGATGCCGATAGACAAATTAACTTGCAGGAGGCTCAAGCACAAGAGGCTGCTGCTCAAGAACAAGTAGCTAATGATATACAATCCCGTGAACTACTAGCAAGAGCTGTAGTCGCTGGCGGTGAGTCAGGAGCACAAGGTAACAGTACACTGGCTTTCCAAGAAGGTATTGTGAGAAAAGGTTTAGAAGCTAATACAATGGTAACGCAAAACCTAGGAAGAGAATTGGCACAGATGAACGAGTCTAGATTAGGGGCACAGTCAACACATACCTCAAGAATCAACTCTGTATCACAAGGAGGCGGTGTAGGCTTAGGTACTATATTAGGGTCTACTGCACAAGGTGCTCAAGTAGGTATCTCGGCTCAATCCAGTCTCTCAACCATCAGGGCGAATAAAGCAGCGGAGAAAAAACCATGAGTAAATCATTAGCAGAAACAGTTGACTTTGCTCGTTCTGTCCAAACCAAACAATACGAGAAGAGCGCACAGCAAGTAGATACGTTTGTAAAATCTGAAACAGCAGAGCAGAAGCTTGCCCGTAGTGGTAAGATGCAAACAGCTAAGGCTCTTGAGTCTCTTGCTTCACTAGGTGGAACTTTCCTCGATTCTAAAGCAAAAGAAAGTGAACAACGTGTAAAATTAATACAAGAAGATTTAGCAAACATTACTGCGGCTGAAATAGAAGAGCAGCGTAATGGTAATTCACCTTATACTTCAGAGACCTTTTCTAGTTTACCTTTACGTTTCCAAACAAGAGTTAGATCGGCTGTAGGGTACGAGAGAGGTAAGAGGTTGATAGCTGAAGCAGAAGCATCAATGGATTCCTTCACTCTGCAAGACGATGTAGCTAGACTTAATCACGTTGAGTCTTATATGCAAGAGCTAGAACTTACTAGCGGTATGGATGCACACGAGCTTGTCGGTTACAACAAAGGCTGGCAAGAAGGTGTAGATCGTATTAACATTGCTGCATCTAAAGCTAAATCTGCTGAAGGTGAGAAGAAAATTGAGAGAGACTTCAAAGGTGTTGTGTCTTCTATTGTTACAACAGAGCACGAGAACTTTTTAACACTTGAGGAGAGTGGTGATCTAGATACTGCCACTGATGCTTATAAACTAGAATTAAGAAACAATGCAGCAGGGAGAACCTATGAAGCAATCGAAGCAAAGTTTCAAACCTACGCAGACGAAACAGGAATCAACGTCCCACCCGAAATCAAAAAGCAGTGGGTTCGTGAAAGCATACTTGAAGCTGCTAAGGCTACCAACAATCCGTACTTACTAGCTCCTGAGAATTTACCTAAAGAATACCAAGATGACGCTACTAGATATTTCTTTGCTGATGCTAGAGTAGCGTTAAAGGATAAGTTCCAATCAGACCAACGTTCAGCAGTGGCTGCTAGTAATCAAAAGCGTGTTGATGATCGTAACAAAGCAGACGATGCTGCGTTTAACGGTACTATTACATTCGATACACCAAACCTAACCCTAGCTCAAACACAAGCTCTAACAGCACACGAAGAGCGTGGTAAGCTTACTGGCGGTGCATCTTCTAAGAACAAGAACAACTTTATGTTACAAGTGCAGAAGTCTATTGCAGACGGCACTGATGTTCTTGTCGATATGGAAGGTAATCCAGTTAAGGATAAGCATGGTAATGAGATATCATTAGATAGAGCATCACTAGATGAATACTTATTATATAACCCTCTATTCTTAGATAATGAACAAAGTTACTTAAGTAATAACTTAGGTGGTCTGCTTGTTGGTGTTGATACCGCAGCTAACTTCCCTTCTGGTGAAGTACAATCTTTGTTAGATGGTACAGCTAAATTTACAGTGCCTGAAGCACAAGTAGCTGGTTACATTCTAGATCAAACAGCAGACGCTAAACGTTTGTATAGGAAGCTTTACTCAGCAGCACAGCGTGATAAAGGTTGGGATAACCCTCTGACACCAGATGAGATAGATGATCTTAATTTTGATTTCTTCGATCAGCTTCGCAACAGAGTACCAAAGCCTGATCCTTTAAAACCAGAAGTAAACTTAGACGGCACTACTAACCCTGATCCTTCAACACCTGATCCTTCAACACCTGATCCTTCAACACCTGATCCTTCAACACCTGATCCTTTAACATCCAAACCTAATCAGTCACAGCTTGACTGGTTTGAATCAAACAAGAATGATCCTAAAGCTGTAGAAGATTGGAAAAAGGCTGGTTTTGAAATACCAGTTCCTGAAGTTAGTGACGAGGAATTAAAGGAAGCTTATCAAGCTGCTAACATAGAACAAAACGAATTGATGGATATTCTAAGTTACTTAGACGAGGCTAATAATGACCCAAGCCTGACTGTAAGTAAAAACAACAAAGCTTATAAAGAGAACTTAGATAAAGCCTCAAAGTTTTCACCAGAGGTATTAGAAGCAGCTACAGAAGATTACGTAGAAAACGCTTTAGTAACCTTAGAGAGTATTTTACCAACTTTGGCGTATACAATAAGACCTCAACTAAGAGAATATATGCAGCAGCTTAGGGAAAACCCACAAGCAATATTCAACGATAGTGAATTTAAGCGATACATTGAAAAACAATAGGAGCCAAACATGGCAGACAGAGATTATCTAGCAGAGCTTAACGCTTTGGAAGACGAAGATAAGGAAATAGATTATCTTGGAGAACTTTCATCGTTAAGCAATGAGCAACCTGTCATAGAACCAGAACAAGGCTACACACCTTTTGGTGTTATTGAACAAGACGTTGAGTGGACTGACCTCCATCAGAAAGATGATTGGATTAAGTCTTCTCAACATTTCTTTGAAATGACCTATGGGTATGTACCCCAGAAAGGTGACAAGGAGCTAGAAGGTTACAGTGGTGAATCTTACCGTGAGAAGTTAGCAGACTACGGTCTGAAACAGATGGCAGGGTTTAACTACAACATTGGTGATATGGCGATTGACTCGTCAAGAGTGATGAAGGCAGACCAGAAAACTAAAGAAGCCTTTGTCTATATGTTAGATCAGTATGACGCTGTTAACATGAGCTGGCACACAACTGGTCAAGCTGGCTGGGAGATGATGACAGACGTAACTAACTGGTTAGGTCTAGCTACTCTTGGTACATCGGCTGTAGCAGGACAAGCAGCAAAGCTTGCTGGTAAGGAAGCCTTAAGACAAACAGTAAAAGCATCGCTTAAGAAAGCTAGTGCTAAGTCTGTCGAAGCTGCTGCTAAAGTTGGTATCAACACCTCTGCTAAAAGAGTAGGGGCGTTAGCTGGTACAGAAGGTGCAGCACACGCTATGGCTTCTGATGCGATGATGCAGAACGTTAGAATTGATGCAGGATCACAAGACGAGTATGACACTTCACGTACCATGCTAATGGGTACTATAGGTCTTGCTGGTGGAGCTGCTATTGGTACTGCACTAAACTACGGTGTCGGTAAAATGGCGAGTAAGTATTACGAACCTAAGATTGCAGCGGCTGCTAAAAAGAGAGATGAAGAAGCAGTAGCAAAACAGCTACTAGCTGAGAAGAAGATTGCTGATTATAAAGCACAGTCCGATGCTGAAGGTGATGATTTTGTAGCTAGAGCTGTTGATGATGATTTACCAGCTTCAGAAGTAGATAAAGTAATCAAAGATAAGGTTGATGAAGGCGCAGCAGAAGATGCTGGCGTATGGGTTGCACCTAAACTACCAAACGAGTTAAAAGGTTCTAAGCCTAGATACAACTATGGTGACAGAGCTATTGACTTAGATTTTGAAGATGACGTAGCGCGTGTACTCTACCAAATGGGTTCAAAAAACAAGAGTACTTATTATAAAGAGTACAGGGCATTTTTAGAAAGTGCTGGCGTAAAGAACATTGACGGACAGGCAGCTAAGATAAGAGCAGATATTAAGGCTAAAGCTAAAGGTGGTGATAATACAGTAAGGGTAACTTATGAAAAGCCTGTACTTCCTAAAGCGAAAGCCAAGGCAAAGCCAAACGAAACAGGCGAGCTTCCCCCACCGAAGGCTCTAGTAACTCCTAAGCTATTCACACACGCCCACCGTATCTTTGAAGATATGAAACAAAACCCAGAGGGTGCATTAGAGCGTTTAGTAGAAGAGTTAAATCAACGGGGTTATAAAGACCAAGATGATTACAACGCTGTTATGCGTCAAGTAAACGCTGCCGATGAATTAGCATCAGCAGATAGATACGTTCTAGAGGGTTTATTAACCAAAAATATATCGGACGATGAAAAGCTAATTTTACAAAATAAACTAGCACTGTCTGAAATTGTAGCTGAACAGATGGGGATGCTACGTATCCATGTTAACGCTTACCAAGGCAGAGGCATGAGAGAAATTCAAGAGTTTATGACGTATCGTAAAAAGATTGCCGATGCTCAGGGTGTTGAATTTGATGAGAAGGCTATGGTGGCAGATGCCGCTAAGAAGTATTACAACCGCGAGCTTCAAAAGATTATGGATAGTTATGAAGCAGATATTGATAAGGCTTTAAAAGTAGATGACTACGAGGGCGCGTCTAATATACGTGCGCTACGTGATAACGATAAAGAGTTTAATCGTTTACTTGATGAAATGGCTGAATATGATGTAGAGCGTGTAGTAGGCGTAAAGCCTAAAGCTAGGCTAGACGAACAGATTTTAGAGGCATCCATCTCAGGTGTGTTTAGTCCTTCTACTATAGCCTACAACACTGTGTTCCCAGCTCTGAAGGTAGCTTTCTATCCAATGCTAGACTCGATACTGAGTGATCCACTTAATCGTATGTCATACAAAAAAGCGATGATGGTCTACTCACAGATGCAAGGAGCGTTACAAGCGTCCTTAGTGTCTTCTAGAGCTGCTGCACGATATGAGCAAACAATGCTTACCGCTGACCCTTCACGTTTCTTAGAAGGCGGTGTTAAGATTGAATCTATCTTAGGATCAACAGAAGCTGCTAAGTTCTTACGCTTCTTCCCGCGCCTTGTTGGTGCATCGGATGCGTTTAACCAAGAGCTGGCAGCGGTATCCAGCCTAACAGCGCAAGGATTTGATAAATTACTAGATGAGGCTGCGGAGAAAGGTCTTAAAGGTAAGGACATTGGAAAGTACATCGATGATAACATCCAAAAGGAAATTGATAAGGGATACGACTTCCATATTACAGAGAAGAAGTTAAAACCAATCTATGAACTTGGAGCAAGAAAAGGCAAGACAGGTAAAGACTTAGAAGATTTTGTTAACGCAGAAGTTAAGATGATGGGCAAAGGCGGATTTAAAACGCTTAACGATACGGCTTCAGTGGCTGACCTTAGAGCGCAAGCACAAAAACTTGTATCAGAGGGGACACCAGAGGCGATGCGGTTAGCAAAAGCACTAGTTAAGGAAGCTGATAGTATACAAGAGACAGGCGAAGCTGCTTTAGATTCTGTACAGACGTTATTGTACAAGAAAGATTTTAGTGCAGACGGAGCATTACCAGAGCGTATGGCGAAAGCTTACGAGGACTGGACAAGAGATAAAGCTTGGTCTCGTGTTATCGGTAACTTATTCTTTAGAACACCAGCATGGTTGTTCCATGAGTCTATGCGTTTAACACCAGCAGTGAACAGTTTACTACCACAATTTAGAAATGACATGGCTGGTATTAACGGTGCTGCTAGAGCTGCAAGAGCTAAAACAGAAGCAGCAGTAGCGTACTCGTGGATGCTTTACGTCATCACTAAGTATGCCGAAGGTTCTATCTCAGGCAGTCCTAATGTTGACTACACCATGACAGGGGAAAAGAATAAATCTACAATGCGTCCGTTGACCATTAAAGACCCGTTCTTCCTAGATGGCGGTAAAGAAGTAACATTCGCTAGGTGGGAACCTTTACGTATTCCTGCTACGATTGTAACAAACGCTCTTGAAGGTTACTTAGATTATCAAGAGAAGAAGAACATGGACGGTGTTGCTGATGATGAGGGTGGAATCCCTGATGAAATCATGGCTACCTTTGGTGTGGGATTTGCTACAGCTATCTCTGCAATTCGTGACTCTGCCTTAACACAAGGTGTGTCTGATACAGTAGGCACAGCGGTACGCTTTACGGGTCTGATGGAAAGTCCTGAAGGTGAAGATAAAGCTAAAGCACTAGACTTAGCGGGTAACTTCGTCTTTGATAAAATCCTACAAGTAGTGCCTAGTTCTATTAGTAAGTTCCAAGAAGCTGCGAGAGGTGATGCGCCTTTAACACAGCCTAATGGAATTAAAGATAAACTAATCAGGTCTGTTAACCCTTACAGTACAACCCTACCAAGACGTTACGATACGTTTGGGTGGGCTATGGAGCGTGAAATATCTTATGCTCAAGTTACTGGTTTTGGTGCAGCTACTTCTGAAGATTTATCACAAGGTAGAAGTAAAGACCACATGGCAGCTCTTGATTACTTAGCTAAGTTAGAAAATCTAGGTTATGGTAACTTCACTCGTCAAAAGATAAGAGATGATCGTTTCCCTGATAAGGACTTACGAACAATCGAGATCGCTTATAACGGTAAAAATATGTCATTGTTTGATGCAATGATGCAGGAACTTTCACAAGATAAGGTGTTGATTGAGAACGTACTGTTCTATTCTAAAGCAAACAACTTACCTATGGGTTCTCCTTTAAATACTAAGACACACGGTATGCGTGTAACTGAAACGAAAAAAGCAATTAATGATGCACGTAACCGTGCGCTTGATACTGTAATTCTTCAGAACGACAAACTTAACAGTCAAGTTCAAGATAAGAACTACTTTGAATTATTACTACAATCTGGTGCTTCGACCAATCGTGGAAACATCTCATTAACAGGCGAATAATAGGAAAATCAAATGACAAACACTTTACACTCTATAAATGAGTACGACTACACGGGGCAAAGCAACTTTGTTGCCCCCAGTCACCAACAAGCCAGTGACATTGTTGTTCTGGTAAACGATGTTGTCAAAACACAAGGTACAGATTATACCCTAACAGGTAGTACGGTAGCTTTCACAGGCTTCACCCCTTCAAATGGTGATAAGATAAGCATAAGGCGTGAGACAGCATCCGCAGCTAGAGCAGTAGACTTTGCGTCTGGTTCAATGCTTAAGGCAGATACATTAGATAAAGACTCTAACCAAATCTTTTTCATGGCTCAGGAAGCTCTTGATAAAGCTGGGATGATTGGTGGGGATTACAACGCTAGGTATTATGGTGCTACTACCACTGCGCCTACATTACCTACGCCCGAAGCGGGTGACTTATGGTTTGACACTAGCGTTAACACCATGAAAGTGTATCGAACAGACAGTGGATGGCAACCAACAACTTCTAGCGTCTCTAATGCTGTTAGAAGAGCATCAATTACACTTACTTCACCACAGTCCACCTTTGGTGGGGGTAATTATGATGTTGGCAACCTAGATATATATCTTAATGGTGTTAGACTGGTTGCTAGACTGGACGCAAACACACCTAACGACTATACGGCTGACAATGGTTCGACATTTACTTTAACAACCCCAGCCGCTGCTGGAGATACGCTAGAGACGATAACTTACGGCACGTCTCCTTTACTAGGTGTTCAGACAGGAGCAGCAGGAACTGACGCTTCTTATTCCTCAAGTACAGGTATCTTAACTATACCTCGTGGCACAGATGGCGTAGACGGCGTAGACGGCACTAATGGTACTAATGGTACTAATGGTGCAGATGGTGATGGTTTCACAGGTGGGGCTTATGACTCATCAACAGGTATTGCGACATTTACCTCAGATGATGGATTAGGATTTAGCACATCTGATTTACGAGGTTCTAACGGTTCTAACGGCAATGCTTATGTCGGTAATTACAATCCATCTACAGGTCAAGTTTCCTTTGTAGCTAGTACAGGCAGTGGTTCTTTTACAACTAACGATTTAAGAGGCACTAACGGCACTAATGGTACTAATGGTACTAATGGTACTAATGGCGTAGATGGCGTAGACGGTACTAATGGCACAGATGGCGTAGACGGTTCAGACGCAACTGTGACAACTGCCAATGTAACTTCCGCAGGGGCATTAATGGATTCAGAAGTAACTAACCTAGCACAGGTTAAGGCTTTTGATTCTAGTGACTATGCTACATCCGCACAAGGTGCTTTAGCAGATACAGCGGAAGGGTGGGGTAATCACGCAGATGCGGGCTACCTAACGTCATACACAGAAGCAAACGACTTATCAACTTCTGTTACATGGGCTAATGTGCCAAACGCAAACATTACAGAAAGTAGTGTCACACAACATCAGACAGCTATAAATTCAGGTATAAGTATTACAGAATCACAGATTAATAACTTTGGTACTTATCTAACTACCCATCAAGACATCACAGGCAAAGCAGACTTATCAGGTGCTACGTTTACTGGTGATATAACTACTACAGGGTTAGTATCAAGCAGTATCACATATCCAACTACTGACGGAACAGAAAATCAGGTAATCGTTACTGATGGTAGCGGTAACTTATCTTTTGCAGACCAATCAGGTGGTGGTGGTAGCTTTACAGGCTCTACGTTCACAGGGGATATTACATTTAACGATGGCGTGAAAGCTAAGTTTGGTACAGACAGTGATTTACTGATTTACCATAATAATGGCGAAAGTTCCGTTATTGAAGATGCGGGTGAGCATGGTCTTAAACTGGTAACAAACGGCAACGGTCTTTCTGTTGAGGGAGACAACGGTCAGGCTATGTTTTTGGCTCTTAACAATGCTGGAAACTATTTATATCACAGCGGTGACCTTAGATTTCAGACAAAGGCAAGTGGGGTGTCTGTATCAGGAGACCTTACAGTAACTGGCACAGATAGCACAGATGGCGATGCTACTTTCACAGGTGATATAGCCGCTACAGGGGCAACTTTCACAGGTGGTGTAACAGCTACAGGCGGTATAACAGCTACAGGCGATATTAGGGCTAAGAGTAAACTAAGAGTAGACAAATACCCCGTTGCGAGTGAGCTTTTAACAACTAACCGTAGTATCCAAGACTTAGCCGCTTGGTATGTCTATGTGAATACGATTTCAAACTATGCCGCTACTCCTGCAAACTATAGGGGTTCTTTTGATGTTAACCAAGATAACCAATTTGGTGCACTCGATTCCTTTTCAATTTTGCAGTTTGTGTCGGGTAACTACACACCTAGTGAATATAATACTTTTCAGAGTCTTGTTAGTAATCCTGCCAACATCACCAGTACTTTTGTACAAGATGTTATAGACGGAGATTATAATAACGATGGTGTAATTATAGACAAGGATGCTTCTTCTCTTTTAACTGTAAAAGGTGACACAGACGTTATTGGAAACATCGCAGTAAGCGGTACAGTAGACGGCAGAGACGTAGCTACAGATGGTACTAAGTTAGATGGTTTAGAGCGCACAGTTAGACAGCGTTTTCAAAAACGAGGTTATAATAGCACGCTTTCTTTTAATTCTTTAACAACCAGCTTTTCCCAATGTGGCGATTCATTACGTATAAACTCAGGAGCAACCACAGACGTTGAAAATGTTTTAGATTTAAACATAACCGCCAATTTTCTTGACATTGACTCTTCAAATGAGGGCGAATTTATAATAACGGTTGATGCTCCTAATCCATCAGACGAAACAACTATAAATTTAGGAACTGTTGTTACATCTGGTATGGGTACGTTTAAGGTTGCTGGTGATTTTACTAAACATTTCTCACCTTATTGTGGAATGTCAACAAACTCAAACGGTTCAAATGCTTTTAACTTTGCACAGTATGAGAGTTGGTGGTATGACCCAACAACTGATAGAACAACTGTTCATTTTAATCCTTTTCAAAACAACAACCCCACACTAGGCGATACAGTTTATTTACACCCTTTCGATTGGGAAACTTCAGGCACTGAAATCATTGGAGAAAAACATCCTATAGAAGCATACAACGAGAGCCACACTATTTCTCAGAATCACTTTCATCAAATATATCTTGGATACTATAAGCCAGAAAGAACTTTTAAGATTAAAGCTAGAGAAATATCCACGGGCGAGTCCGTCCAGATAACCAAAGTAGCGGGTACTTATTCACAGATTATAGGAGGTTAGAGAATGAGAGTAGGGTATACAAGAATTAACGCAGATGGTGTAACTGAACAAGTATTACACAGCAATCACGATTCAAGAGAAGAGGCACATACAGCCGCAGTAGCTTTAGCTGACAGTTTAGTTGATACCGCTGACGTTGTAGACGTACAAAGAGGTTATGCAACTGGAGAAACAACTTTCCAGCCTAGAGTAATCTATAACATACCACCAACTGACGCACAGAGAAACCCGTCTTAAATTAAAAAGAGGTAACTCATTATGACTAAGGCAAGAACCTTAGCAGACTTTAACACAACGGGGGTACTTACGAGTACCTCTACAATCAACCCAGCTAACTTAGACTCAACAGGCACAATCCCTTCAGCACTCCTTGCGGGTGTTGGAGGTGGTAAGATTGTAAATGTAACAAGAGAAGTATTATCAACTTCACTACCTGCAACTCCACATACTAGCGGAACTCCTGAAGTAGATGTCATAACTAAGACAGTAAACTTTACGGAGGGTAACTCATTAATTATAATAGCTAACGCTGCTTATGAGCTAGAAGGTAATGGTGCAACTAACAATCCTAAAGCTCTATGTTTTATTAGAGAAAGCGGTACAAACCTTATGAATATAAGCCTCCGAAACAGATTTCCTGATAGCACTGGGTATAAACAAGATGTTGTTGTTTTAACAGCTCAACTTTCACCGAGCGGTACACAGACCACTATTGAATTAGGCTATGAAGCGATCAGCGGACGAATGAGATACTTTGGATCAAGTGACTTTTTAGGTGGTACGTCTTTAACCATCTTGGAAATAGCAGCATAAAGGAAAGTAAACAATGGAAGAACTAAAACCACGAATTGACCGCTTAGAGTGGCGTGTAGATTCACACTCTGAACAGTTAACTCGACTCAACCAACAAACGGCAGACCTCAAAGTGGAGTTGTATAATATTAATAAGTCACTCGCACAAATAAAGTGGATCGCTGTTGGTGCTGCGATAGTCATTGCAGGACAATCTATGGGACTAGGTAACTTCTTTAAACTTATAGGAGTATAATATGTTAGGTGTAACAGACTTGATTGCTGGTATCTTTAAACCAGCCGCAGAGTTAGTGGACAAACTACACACTAGTGATGATGAACGATTGAAAGCAAAAGGGCATCTACTCGATGTCCAAGCTTCCGCTATGCAGCGTGTATTTGACTACGAAACCTCTCGTATTGAGGGGCAGCAAAAGATTGTTGCAGCAGAAGCTCAAAGCGAACACTTCATCGTTGCAGCATGGAGACCAATAACAATGTTAACCTTTCTTGCACTCGCTGTAGGCGATACCTTCGGGTTATTTGCTACGCCCCTTCGTGATGAAGCTTGGGCGTTACTACAGCTTGGCTTAGGCGGCTATGTCGTAGGACGTAGTGGTGAGAAGATTGCAAAGGTTATGAAAGGATAAATTATGGATACTAAAATATTAGACGAACTGCACGACAGTGTAGCTAAAGACTTGTTACAGAAAGTTAAATCAGGTGAAGCATCTGCATCAGAATTGTCAGTAGCGACTAAGTTCCTAAAAGATAACGGAGCTGTTCACGAGGTTGTAACATCAGAGTCTCCTATGGCTAACTTACTGGAGGCATTACCCTTTGAGGAGATGTCCCATTGAGAAACTATAAGAAAGAATACGCTAATTACCATAGCAGCGACAAACAAAAGAAAAGAAGAGCAGCGCGTAACACATCGAGGTCGTTAATGATCAAGAAGAGAGGTGCTGCGGCTGTCGCTGGTAAGGACGTAGACCATAAAGACAGAAACCCGCAAAACAAATCTACAAGTAACTTAAGAATACAAAGTAAGAAAAAGAACAGGAGCAGAAATGGCTAGTAAAGGTTTATACGCAAATATTAACGCAAGAAAAAAGAAAGACATTAGTCGATCTAAAAAGAAATCAACCATCTCTCCTAAAGCTTACGACAAACTTAAGATAGGTTTCAAGAAGAAGGATTAATAATGGAAAAGATGCCAGAGCAACTAAAAGACTTCCGTAACTTTATGTATATAGTGTGGAAGCATCTCAACTTGCCTGATCCAACTCCAGTTCAATACGATATGGCAGAGTACATTCAGAACTGTCCTCGTAGAGCAATCATTGAAGCATTTCGTGGTGTAGGTAAGTCCTATATCACTGCAGCATTCGTGGTACACCAATTACTTCTCGATCCACAAAAGAAGTTCATGGTAGTGTCAGCATCAAAACAAAGAGCTGACGATTTTTCCACATTCACACAACGTCTGATCTTAGAACTCCCAATATGCCAACATCTCATAGCAACAAGTGAGCAAAGGTGGAGTAAGATCGCGTTTGATGTAAGACCCGCTTTAGCGTCTGGTAGTCCGTCAGTTAAATCTGTCGGGATTACTGGACAGCTAACGGGCAGTCGGGCAGACATCATTATCGCAGATGACATCGAAGTACCTAACAATTCTATGACGCAAATGATGCGCGAGAAATTAGGTGAAGCTGTTAAAGAATTTGATGCGGTACTAAAACCAGAGGGTAAGATTCTTTATCTTGGTACACCACAGTGTGAGATGAGTCTATATAACACACTCACAGAACGTGGTTATCAGATGAGAGTCTGGACTGCTAGATACCCGTCCATAGAGAAGGCTGAGAAGTCGTATGGCGCACGTTTAGCACCTACCCTTTGGGATGCTATGCACAATGCAGAAAGCCCCTTAGACGGCAATCCCGTAGATCCTCTGCGATTTGATGATGAGGACTTAATGGAACGTGAACTATCTTACGGACGTTCAGGTTTTGCATTGCAGTTTATGTTAGACACAAGTCTAGCAGACATGGATAGATACCCATTGAAGCTTAATGATCTTATGGTGATGTCGATAGACAACGATAAAGCACCCGAGAAGCTCGTGTATGGCGTTATGAAGCCTGTTAGTGACCTACCTAATGTAGGACTGGCGGGTGACAAGTACTACGCCCCAGAAGCGATTCTAGGAGACTACATAGAGTATGATGGTTCGGTATTAGTGATTGATCCATCTGGTAGAGGTCAAGATGAAACAGCTTATGCTGTTGTTAAGATGTTAAACGGCTACTTGTACGTCTCAGACTGTTCAGGTATTCAAGGCGGTTACGATGAAACTACGCTAACGAAGTTATGTAACATAGCGAAGGAACATAAAGTAAACGCTGTACTGGTGGAAAGTAACTTTGGTGACGGTATGTTTACAGAACTACTGAAACCTTTCTTGAAAAAGATATATCCAGTTACTACTGAGGAAGTACGACACAGTAAGCAGAAAGAACTACGTATAATAGACACACTAGAGCCTGTAATGAATCAACACAAGCTCATATTCGATCCTAAAGTTATCCAAAAGGACTTTGACAGCGTTCAACACCATCCGCCTGAGAAGGCTCAGAGGTATATGTTAACGTACCAGATGACTCGTATAACGAAGGATAGGGGATCACTAGCGCATGACGATAGATTGGATGCACTAGCGATGGGTGTAGCCTATTGGGTAGAACAGATGGCTGCTGATGTAGAAGGAGAAATGCAAGAAAGAAAGAATAAGCTATTGATGGACGAGATAGATAAGTTTGTTAACGGCTATAATGTTAATTCACCCCAAAGAGCTAACACATGGATTTAAAAAAACTAATAATGTTTGTGTTCTTAAGCTCCCCTGTGATGGCTAATGATGCAGAGCAGGGTGACTTTAGTAACAACACACAAGCAGAGACTATTACCACAACAACGACCTCTATTGTCAGTCAAGAAGGTACACCCGTACCCACAGCAGTAGGCGCAGCTGCCCCAGTTTACAACCAAGATATTTGTGTTGTATCGAATGGGAGAGGGGTTCAGACTTTACAGATAGGCTTATCTTACGGTTCTTCTACAAGAGATGAAACCTGTGAGCTGCTTAAGCTATCTAGACAGTTAGAACACCTCGGCTTAAAAGTTGCTGCTACCAGTGTACTATGTAATGACCCTAGAGTATTTCATGCGATGTTAAACGCAAAAACCCCATGCCCGATAGGAGGACTGATCGGTGATAAAGCAACTAAATATTATAAAGAACACCCTGATGCTGTGCCTGATGCTCCTGTTATCAAACGAAGCAAGAGCGGGCGGTCTGTACATCCCAAGCTCATTACAGGAAAGTATAAACGACATTGATAACACTATCGATAAAGGCTTGTCAGAGTTTACTCAAATGACTCAAGAGTCTATGGAGAAAGGCAACACTGTTATCTTTAATCAATATACAGGAGACCAGTACAAGCTTAAGCAATACCAAATAAATGCTTTTAATACATTCTATACTGAGGGATTAGTTAATAGTACCCCAGAGGCTGTCACAGCTGTAGCCTTAGACAGTTTAATAGAAGACAAGCAGTATGACTATGAGGTTGCTAAAGAGTCCCTAATCGAAGCAGCAAGCGATATAGCACAGGTGACAGAGGTAGCAGAGATAATAGCCACTGGTAATCAGGAACAAGTGATAAACGCACAAGAGTATGCAGTTACAAATGACTTAGTTGAGATTAAGCAAGATGATGTAGAGCAGTATAACACTAGTATTGATTCTATGCTTGAAGCTTCCATGACAAAGAATATGATTGAAGCCTACTCACAAGACATACAGATAGTTGATACCATAGCTCAACTTGTAATAGACACTCAAACAACTCAAGCATTCTTTGATACAGTGACTATAACAATTGATGAACTCAACCCTACAGCCCTTAACGTAGCTTGGGACGAGTATAGTATGACTGTTGAAGGTGATATGCAGGACTATTATGCACAAATCCCTAACTTGGAGATGATGCTAAGATGATGGACGTTAAAACATTCTCCGTATGGGTAGGACTAGCTAGTACAATCGCTGGTGCTGCCATTGGATACGGAACATTACAAGAGAAGGTGGCAACACTGGAAGCAAATGTAGACTCTACAGCGTTAGAGTCACGTTTAGTTAAACTAGAAACAAGGGTAGAAGATAATGACATTGGAAAAATTGGAAAAGAAATTGAACAACTGCGTGGCAGGATTAATAACTTGGATGAGAAAGTTGGCAGCCTTAGTATCCCAAGCACAAGCGGTATTGAAAAAGAGCTGGTTGTCCTTAAAGAACAAGTTAAAAGCATTAAAGGAAGCCTTAAAAAGCTAAGTGAGAATCCCTTGCTATGACTGGGTTTAAAAGGTCATGCCCCTTATAGGAATACAGACCCCCTCCCCCCCTTTACATACCTATAGTATATAGAAGTATGTTTAGGAATGTTTAAGGATGTTAAAGAGTGATGAATATTACCTAGGGTATAAGTACAGGTAATGTAGGATACTTTAACACTGGTTTAGGGATACCCCCCACCAGCCCCTCCTTATTGATATATTAAGACCTCTTAGCACTTTAACTGGGCTTCGCTACCTTTGTCTAAGGGGTCTTAATTTTGTTACAAAAATCTGAGGTGGTATATCGTATGTGGGGCGGTGGCGTTACCCCCGTATGGATGCGAATGAGAATCATTATCATCTATCACGGGTTTGTAAATGAGAATCATTATCATTTGCCACAGCCTACGCCACAGAATAGAATCTAGCCGCTCTGCCGCTGATATTACAGAGGATATAAAAACCACTGCTTGCGGCTCTACTACTGTATATCCATACAGGCTGTACATTCATACAGTAACTACTGGTTATTCATACAGTGTTTCTGTCTCTCTCTATCTGTTTTTTTGATTATGACAAATCAACGCTAAGGGTGCACAATGTACGCCTAATGCCATTACTAGAAAGCAATACCACGCTATTCATAAAAAGATCGTTCAACACGCGGCAAACTAGACCTACTACAAGCCATTTTGTAATTTTAAAATCACGCTAAAATCACCTAATATGACCAAATCAGCGGAGGTGGTCACTCTTACCGCTACTAATAAAGGTCATATTGTGAGACCATTTACTCACTAAATTAATTACTACTAAGAGGCTACACCATGAAACTATTAAATATCGGCAATAACGAGCTAGACCTTAATTCAATGGACGGTAACGATTTGCACCAAGTTGTCCAATCATTAATCAGCGATCTAATCTATTTCAGTAATAACAATATTGATGATGATTTTGATGCTACAAAAGACGCGCTTGATGAGTTGCTCGAGCATTCTATTTTTGACTATAAAGGTGATAAGCTTAGTCCCTATGGAAAAGTTATGAAAAGATAT